>Ga0209229_10000338_pt1 | contig 18735 bp, 9 predicted proteins | sample SanBayMetagenome_FD_187466 | JGI IMG/M metagenome (GOLD analysis project Ga0209229, IMG submission 187466) | Freshwater and sediment microbial communities from dead zone in Sandusky Bay, Ohio, USA (SPAdes) (version 2) | ecosystem: Environmental > Aquatic > Freshwater > Lentic > Sediment | place... | reverse complement strand
GTCGGCACGTTTACCGTTGTGGTTGCACATGCAACGTATCCCGGCGCAGGTGTTGGCATTGCAGTTCGCACATCGGAAACCGGCTCGACCAATGCTGGTACGCTTGCTGTGACGTCTGGTACCGGACTACGTGTGCGCAATGGTGAAATCACACACTCATCTACGCGTCAAATCACCGGCGGATCAGTTCGGCTTACCTTCACATGGACTGCACCAACTACGCCTGGCACGTACTACATCCAAGCAATTGGCAACGCAGTGAACGGCAACGGACGTGATGATGGGAGTGACAACTGGGCCTTCATGACTCCGCAAGCAATCACCGTTGAGTCATCAACAAGTGTTGATGAAGAAGCAGCGCTCCCACTGGCGGTGTTTCCGAACCCGTTGCGTGGTGATGCATCGCTCTACCTTGGTGCAGACATCAGTGGTGCAACGCGTGTGCAGCTCATCAGCACTGCTGGTGACGTCGTCATGGACAACATCCTGAACATCGAGCGCGGTCAGCTCCCAACATCACTTGCCACACTGCCACGTGGTGTATATGCCATCATTGCATCACAAGGCTCACTCGTGCGCCGCGGCAGGGTAGTGATCGAGTAACGCAACTCAGCGTATAGCGCAGCCCGGTAGCGCGCCACTTTGGGGTAGTGGAGGTCGTGGGTTCAAATCCCGCTACGCTGACATAAGCCCATCTAAATCAATGGTTTAGATGGGCTTTGCGTTTGGATTAGTGACGGATTAGTGACACAATCAACGGCAATTGATAACAGCTAGCTGATTCAACTGATCGTACGTTACTGCTACGTCTCGTTGCACGTGTGTAGACCAACAACTGGGGGCAGCCCACTACGACCCAATTGAGATTTGAACGAAGGTTCTGATCTCCCACTCATTCCCGTCAGGAAATCCAATGGCATTCGGATCGGGAACCCAATTACCAGCGGGATCAAGAGTCAGAGTTGGGGAGTACCGCGGTGAATACTTGTTCAACGTGCGATACGTTGTTCGCATGCCGACTTTTGTTCCAGGGAGCATAAACCAGTCTGGCTTAGCAAGCTCTGTCGACACCTCGGCCATCAGCTGCAGAGGGAACGTGAGGTTGAAATCGCGGTGGTAATCGAACGGACCCCAGTCATTGAGCTTGCAGAAAAGAACAAGCTTGGATTGCTTGTACACAGTGCGCACGTCGACGCCAAATCGATGAATGGTTCGTGTGTCGTTTCCGTTAGCCTGACCGTTACCAACGTACAGATTGGCGATGACGCCGAATTCTGGACTGACCTTCGATACGATTCGCGCATTCGCCTCCCAGAGGTCTTGCGCGGGAGCTGCACCAGGGAACACAAATGTTGTTCGACCGTTAGACAGAATACCGATCGCGGCATCCTGCGTGGTGGGGAGATGCCGGTACAGAACGTTCACACTCGCTGCGAAGTCGGCATCTTCTGCTCGATCATTATCCCACTCGTACATCCATGTTGCCGGTGTTGGATCGTATGTAAGGAGAAGTTCGCCAGCAATTGTCTCTCTGTTTGAACGAACAGAGAACGGGTCATCCAGAATATTCCTTGGTCGAGCCGGAGCATCAACCCAGGATGGAATTGGTCCTTCAAGTGGCTTCTGCCATAACATGTTCGGTGCTACTTGCAGCTGTCCGACGTTGACAGTGAAACCAGTGAGGAAGTTCATCATGTTGCCACTTCCAACATCCTTCAATCTCCAACCCGTGAAGGTTCTCGTGTTATCAACGCCGCCATTGGCTACCAAGCCAAGGATTGATCCAAGTGCATACCAGTTAAATGTTGAGCTTTCATAGGTGATCTTGATCTTCCCGCCGAAGTTATCGGAGGAACGAATCGTGTCCTCGTAGACAGCATAGTTGTTAACGTCACCTCTGATTACCTGAAATGGTCTTCCGTTCAAAGGTTGTCCGCCCCATAAACCACCTGCGGTTACACGAAACTTGTCGAATCTCTTCTGAAGACTTAAGGCTGCCTTCCTCGTCTTTGGAACTGGAACTGCAAACGAGCTTTGGACATTGTCCCTCTGCATCAAGTCTTCTTGGAACATACCCGTGATGTCTGTTGAGAAGAGCGTTGTTGCATACTTGACCAGAATGGCTGGATTGGCACCCCACCATAACTCCGGACCAAAGGCAATCTTCAAACCCTTGATGAACTTCTTTCCCTCAAGCTCAAATCCGAATGGAGTATTCGCCGAGTAGATGTCGATGTTAGGTCCATAATTGGCCTCAGGATACAGACCAAAGAAGTCGCCCTCATAGCCCCAATGGAAGTGACCTGTTCGATAGAAACCGGTAAGATTGAAGTACGTTGAGTTCCACGAGAGGCTGCTCTTGTAGAGGACAATACGGTCGTTGACGATATTGTTCTGCGTGCCGTCCGGATTTCTCACAGTGATTGGTCGGCCACGATTTTCGTAGAACACTTCATCGATCGGATTCTCTGCCACATTGCCGAGAATGTTGAATTGGACGTTTGCAGTCACATTCGGTGCAGGATTCGCAGTTACTCCTACGTTGAACGATTGCATATGATCAAATCCGAGTTTCTTCGGATAGGCCGGAGCGCCAGTGATACCCTGTTGTCCGGTGCTGATGAGGCTGCCGCCAGTATTGAATGTCGTGAAGGTGGCTTGGAGGTCGCTCACGTAGATTGAGCTCTTCTTCTGTTCCCGAGCAGATTTGTCAGCATTTGCTAACAGCATCGATTGCGTGATTGTTGTTTCATCGAGGCGTGACTGTACAGAGTCGATAACACCGTCGTACGGACTGTATGCATGGAGCTCTTTGAGTGCATAGTACGCGGCTCGCGGATAGAGCGTATACAATCCCTGCTCGTTGGCCTTTCCCTTCGCGCAGATACCGAACCACTCTTCGTTCATATTATTCTCGCCTTCGATATAGTCGTTTTGGTATCCACCATTTGACCACGAAGCGTTCATATCATGTACATCAAGATTTGATGTTTGTCCGTACTTCCACCAGCCATCGCTGAATTGAAAGGTAAATCCACCCAAGCAGTTTCCTGCCTTACCGTTGCCTGCAGCGTTGGCGTATATCTCCTTCCAATTGCCCACCAGATACTTGGCCTGTGACTCCTGATCTTCCGCGTTCGTTTGTGTGTTGTACGCATCCGCTCCGAACTCAGTAAGCATGAGCGGCTTGCCATACTCCTTGCGCACTCTGTCAAATGCATTGTCGAAGGAGATTCCCCGATACACATTGATGCCTAACACATCAACGTCGCGGCATTCCGCCGCTATGATGTCTAAGAACAGGAGATCTCCGTTGCAGATTGCGACCGGATGCCGAGAATCAACAGCCTTCATTATCTGCACAGCTTTGTTGAACAGCCTATACATCTGGACAGCATCTTTTGTTGATTGCTTGTCCTTGACAGGGATGTCCTCGGTCTCGGCGCCGCGCCAAAACAACCCGTAGTTGTTTTCATTTCCCAAGAGATACATCAATAAGCCTGGAGTGTCCTTGTAGTCCGACACCATGCGTTGTACTTCTTGTAGCAGGAGAGATTGAATCTCTGGATCAGCATAGTCGACGTTGGGAATCCACGTATTGTCGACAGTTAATCCGTATCGACCGAACGTGTGGTTCAAGACAGTGTAGATGCCGAACTTGTTATGGATGTAGGTGATCCACTTTGCCGGAACCCCGATGTACTGTCGAATGACATTCACCCCCATGTTCTTTAACAGCCCCATCTCGTAGTCCAGCGCAGCGATGATCGTCGCTTCTGGTTGATTCCACAGGCTGTAGGAGTAGTTCGTTCCGGTAGGGTAGTAATCCCAGTTCATGCCCTTCATGAACAACTTTTTTCCATTCACAACAAGAGCGTGCTGCTCATTGGACGAGCGTAGCTCAACGGTATCCTGCCTCGCAACAACATTGAAGTTGGTATGCAAAAGACAGAGAACGGTGATGATACATGTTCGCATGATGTGGGGCCGTTGTATTACGAACAACAACGCCCCTTCTGTATGAGAGAAGGGGCGTTAATGTTCTGCAAAGGAATTTGAGTTACTGAACGATTACTGTGCGGATGCGAACAGCGCCGTTCTCTTCGACTGTCTTTACCGAGTATGCACCTGCTGGCAAGCCAAGAAGGTTGACAACCTGTTCTTGTGATTCGAGCATAACACGTCCGTTAACGTCGTACATGACAACGTTCTTTACGGGATAGCTGAAATGCAACGTGCCACCGCGAGTGATCGGGTTTGGATAGACGTTCATCGAAGTAGCATCGTTCTCCTCATCCACACTCGTTGTTGAGCTCGAATAATAGATGTTGTCGATGAACACAATACCCGAGCCGAATGGAGTAGACGTGATGATCAATTGATTCAGGTCAGCAAGGCTCTTAAGGCCTGCATCCGTGAAGTCCTTCAACGGAATGCTGATTTGATTCCACTGATTTGCCTTCAGGTTGACGTTGACGTTGGCTTCAGAATCACCATTGCCACCAGCGAACCCATCACCCAAGAAGCTCACAAGTTTTACGTTGAAGACTGTGATGTTCGGAGACCACACATCCATGTGCAAGGTTGTCATTGCGCTTGCATCAATCGGCTTCTTGATTGTTTCGATGCCGTTGAAACCAAGGTTCGTGTACTTCAGTGTTGCATTGCCCTTGATGGATGTCGCCTCGAATGTCGATTGACTCCAATCTGTTCGCCATGTATCAACTTCAACATTCGTGTACGCGTCGCTGTACATCGAAATCACAGATGTCGCAGTAGCTGTCGGTGTCGGTGCCGGATTCTCAGGTGAGCTGTAGAAGTAGGATACCGTGTAGGTTGCTGTCGTTGTGCCATTGCCCGCTGTTACGAGAACCGTGGCATCGCCTGGGATTGCAGTTGCTTGCGTGATCTTTGTGACAGTTGCGTTCGAGTCGTTGGTGGTGGCAAGCGTGATTTGTGGAACCGCGCTTCCTTCTGGTACGCCAAACGAGTATGTCAACGCACTCGGCGCAAATCCAGGGATTGTTGTACCATCAACCTTGAGGTCCTTCAGCGTTGCATCTTCGCCCTGCGCTGCTGGCTTCTTCCAGAAGTAGATGTTGTCGAGATAGATATCAGATGGCGACACACCAGCTTGACCATCAAACTTCAGTTGAATGACAGACTTCCATGACATGCCAGTGAAGGCACTCTTCGGAAGGTCGACGCTGCTCCATTGTCCCGCTACGAGAGTAACATCAACGAGAACTTCGCCAGCACCATTGCCGCTGTTATCGATCGGTGTGAACTTCAGCGCAGTGGCATTGCTTGTCCAAACATCGATGTGCACGAATTCCATCTCGGAAGCATTCTGAGCGTTTCCTTCGAATGCTGTTCCTTGATAGTTGAAATTCGTGTACGCCAGCACGAGGTCGCCTGTACCCGGATCAAAAGCTGGGTTCACAGTGCCTGACTGACCCCAATTCGGGTTATAGTTGACGCCTGAAATGCCTGCATACGCACCGCTGAAGATCGAGATGACATCCGCGGCATTGCGTGTCGGGGGAGTTGGCGCACTTGACGTAGGCTGGGCAAATGCTCCAACAACGCCGATAATCAAGCCTAAAATCAATGTAGCTACTTGCTTCATGGACAGAACCTGGAAAAGTGGACGGGGTTATTACCGCAACGTTACGGCAACGTGGGCAAAGAAAGAATAGTTCCGAATACGTATGGTTACAGCTCGCCTCTACGCTTCACCAGTTCAGCCTTAATCTGGTGCGCTTTTTCCTCGTTGAGGTCGTAATTCCACATCACAATGATGGCCAGACCTGCTGTCAGAGAGGGGATAATGATGTCTGCGAGCCTGAGATTAACAATGGTATCGGAGCTCTGCACCGCGGCTCCACCATCGAATCCAATGAACTTGAGTACCAGACCGCCGAGCACCAGAGCCAATCCCTGCCCGAGTTTGACCATCCACCAGTAAATCGCTCCGTACGTCCCTTCCTTTCGGGGCATGCCATTGACGAGCTCGTCGAGGTCGCAGACGTCAGCAGTCATCGACATCATGAGCGTAAAGAGTCCGCCAAGACCGAATGAGAGCAGCGGTATAGGAACGAACATCAACCAGATATTCTCCGAGTCGAACGCCCACCACTTGAGAATGTACCCAACAATTGAAATGGCCGTGGATGCCAAAAAGGCGTTTCGCTTGCCCCAAGCATTCGACATCCACGTAACGACAGGAATGATCAAGAAGGCCGTAAACACCGCACTGATCGTCGAGAACCATGCTGGCCACTGTCCTGCATTCTCGTAACTGCCATTGAACAGGTAGTAGACAATGATGAAGAAGCTGAATGAGGCAACCATCTGGAACCCGTTGAACACAAGAAACGTGGCCATGCAGAGACGCACGAATGGAACATTCTTGAAGATCAGCTTCATGCTTCTCCAGAGCCCCTTCATGTTCTGAATAAGGTTCCTGAGTGTAATGGTATCACGATTTGTTAGGGCTTCTTGGTCGATTTCTCGACAGTAGATCGCCGGCATGATCCCAAGGGCAAGGCATGCTACGCCAACCCAGATAGACAGACTTCGGATGGCGACAGCTTGATTAGGGAACAAATCTGGGTCCGCAATGATGACCCAAAGCCAAGGGACCAACATCCACGCAAGCTGACTGATGGTTTGTGAAAACCCCATCAATCTCGTTCGCTCCTGGTAATCGGATGTCATCTCGTATCCAAGCCCAATGAGCGGTGTCGAATAGATGGTGTTTCCAGTCAAAAACAGGAGCGAAAACACCATGAAGTACCAGAAGTTGTACGTCTGGCTATTCTCGGTGTGGAGTTGCCATAGCGCAGCGAACAACAGTCCGCTCGTTATTGCGCCGATGAAAATGTACGGACGCCTTCTGCCCCACTTTGACGTGGTATTGTCTGAGATATAGCCCATGATGGGATCTGTAATCGCATCGTATATCCGAGGAATACCGCCCAATAGTCCTGCCCACAGTGGATCCATTCCGTAGGTAGTGAGCAAGAAGAACGAGAACACACCCAACGATCCGGGAAACAAGTTGTTAACAAGGTGTCCAGAACCAAATGCAAGCTTTTGGATTAATGGCACCCTGGCTCTTGTCGACGTATTACCCATGGTTTGTTACCTCGGAAGGAAGAGTATGGTTTGCAATGCTTGTCCGTTGATTGGAACGAAGACAACGTTGTCTTCTAGCTCGAGTCGCAGCGTGCGTTGTTGCGTCGTTGGATTGAATACAACAACACTCATCGACTTGTCAGGGTTGGCTGCTGCTACTGCCATGATATCAGGGTTCTGGGATGTGCTGGCAACAACCTCAGCCCCAGGTCTGATATACTTACTGAAGTGGCTCATGACGTAGTACAACGGCGTGACGTACACCTCGTCTGTTGCAGGATCAACGATGATGGGCGCAGTGCACCAATTGCGCGCCCAATTAGGTCCACCCTGTCGGTCGAGCACCATGTTCCAATCGATCCACCCATGAACCTTGTTTTGAAGGCATCCGATAATGTCTCGCGCGTATCGATGTACGGGAGCATACTTCGGATGGAGATACTTCTGCTCAGCCGGAGCCCAGTCCCATCCCCAGTCGGTTGCCTCCTCACGCCAATACCACGCGTCATCGTTCCATCGCGGAACTTCAGCATCAACACAAGCTTCTGTTTGAATCAAATACTTACCTGGGGCTTTGTCTGCAGCGTATTGTAGCTCCGCTGGGAAGACCTCATACGTGCTCTCATACCAGTGAATGGCTGTGCCCGAGAAGTATTTCGATGAGGAAGCATCCTTGAACATTTCATCAACCCACTCCTTCAAGCCAGCGCGATTTTGGTCGTATCCCAGGATATGAACATTGCTCAGCCCTTCACGTTCCAGATTTGGTCCGAGATGATCGCGCACGAAGTCTGTCATTTCCTTCGGCGTGAAGAGCATACTCTCCCAATTGTTCCCGTTCCCGTGAGGTTCATTGATTACTGTGATGCCCCAGATAGAGATGCCGTTGTCAGCGCACGCCTTCACATACTTTGCATAGTAGAGAGCCCATGTGTCACGGTACGTATCAAGGAGCTTTCCACCGACCCAACTGTCGTTATCCTTCATCCATGGAGGAGCAGTCCATGGAGAAGCGATGACGCGGAACCCATCACGTGAAATCGCTTGTGCCTGAGTGATGATGGGAAAAAGATCTTGTCTGTCCTTCTCGATATTGAAATGCCGGAGCGATGTATCGCCTGGTATCATGGCATATGCGTAATGATCCCGTGAGAAATCACACGAGTTGATGTGCGTTCGCGCCAGTGAGTATCGCGCGCCGTCATCTGAAAAATACGCGCGGAGAATTCGATCGCGTTGGGCCGCACTCATGCTGCTCAACAGGTACGCTGATGCCTCGGTGAATGAACCTCCAAAACCAAGGATCGATTGGTGCCGCGTGCGTGTGTCGATCTGAATCGAGACAGCATCAGTGCTTGGCAGCACCGGTTGTATCTCCGTTAACTTGTGGCCAGTGGCCGATGTTTCGAAGATTTGAACCGAATATGAATCACGAGTGTCAATCGGCATTGGCGTTGGTACCGGGAATTGCGCACTGAAAAGCGATGTGCCGACCATGCATGTGATGCAAGCGAGGAAGAATGCAGGATGATTGGGAGCTCTCTTCACGCGCACAAGCTTGATCGGTCAAGTGCAACATGGATCAACTCAATGTCGCCCGTCCGCGCGAAGATGTTGTTGCTGACGTCAGGTGGTAGTATGAGTGATGCAGAAGTTTGAACGCTACCTGTTCTCCAGCAAATGGTCACATTGCTTGCATCTGCGAGTTCGTATATGATCGGTGTTTGACATACCGAAAAGAATAGTGTTCCTGCTTCGAGCGAGATGTGTTGAAGGTCACCTCGAACACCCTGAAAGTCAATAGTGCTTGTATTCTGGAGGAAGTCGTTCTGCGAGATCATGCTCGGCACGAACTCAATTGTTCCACGATTGTAGAACACGCCAAGCTCTCTCATTCTACAAATCACATCCTCTTTCACTTGGCCAGTCATTCCTGGTTGCTGAGCGCCCCGCAACAGGGGAGTATGTGAATAGGGATCTGTTGGGAAAGCGCCATAGTCACGTGGCGATTTATGGACTCCAATACCGTCGCAAACAGCCCTGTAAAACTCGAGTATGATCGATGTGGCATTGCGTTGGTCATCATCCTTCCTTGTCGAATGGTAGATCTCTTGAACAGCATATCTCAGCTTTGACACCATATGCCAGTATATGGATCCAATACCTTCGTATGCAAAGAACGATCCCGATCTGCCTGTAAACTGCTTGTGATGAAACACGGATTCGTAGAGATCAAGTAGATATTCATTCTCCGACCTCAGAATGTCATGATATCGCGTATCGAGAGCACGCAGTGCTTCCTGGAACTCTCGACTGTTCGTCAGCGTGCCATTGAAATGGAAGTCACCATGAACGTCGCGATGGATGATAGTTGTGTTGCCATCTGCAATGAGTGTCTCTAGCACTCGAGAAACCTCAACCTTCTCTTTCGGTACGTTGTTCTTGCTGAGGAAGCCTGGAACCTTCTTAATAGGATAGAGCATGTAGCTGCGCTGATCCGACCGAAACAGGTCACTCGAAGAAAGAGAGGTAAGAAGGGAGACAGCATCTGATGAAGACACGCACACAGAGCTAAGAGCGGCAACCTGTCCCTCAAGCATCGCTGGTAATCGCGCAATGGAAGCACTACCAGGAGCGAGCGTTAAGAGGTTGTATGAATGAAACAATCCGTCCGATCGCATGTTGTGACTGATCGAAAGCCCTAGATGTTTGAGAACGGTCTCGCAGAAGTACTTGAGTGTCTGCTGAGATACTGTCGTCGTATTGCCCGAGAACGATGCGGCGTAAGCAGAAGCACGATACGTGCTGCCAATTGCACCGAGCTCGTCCATCATGGACCTTCTCTTCTCGTCGCTGTATTCAGTCGAATCTTGCGGGTAGTGCATAAACACGGCTGAGGTTGACGTGAGATATGCTGCCACCTCATTCGAGATCGAGAATGTAGCGTCGTTGTGAGTATCAAGAACATCGTTGAGAAAGGCGATGAAGCGATGCAGATAGTTCAACGTGACCATCGATAGACCATTGCCCACCAGGGCATTGTTTGCGTCGTTCCATTCAGGCCGCTGCGTATTCATCCAGATGCCACCATCTGGAACGTAATTCGTCAAGCGAGTCAGTACGGTAACAAGGATCTTTTCAATGAAGTGTGCATGCTGGATATCCCCTGTTGAGCTCTTTACCAAGGCACCGTCTGATCCAAGGTTGGCTATCTCGGCCATGACTGTGGCGTGAAGCTCGTGGTCAAACTCGATGGTATTCTTGGGATTACGTACGATGTCTTCGTACGATTTCACTCGATACGGAACGCAGGCATAGGCAAACCCTCCTGTGCTCACGAGATCATGTAGAGCGTTGGGCTGCGTATCACGAAGTAGCTCTAACAGCTTCAGGAGATAGATTATCTGGTGGTCGCCCCAATATCCGATGTATGACCATGGGTTATGCGGCTCAATCACCTCCCAGTCGAAGCCACTCTTTTGCACACGGTATGGATTGTAGCCATCGATTGTTGATGCGTTGAGGAACTTCCGCACCATACTCTCGAGGAACAGAGGGTACGAGTGTGCTAATGCTTCCCAATTCTGGAAGATGTCACGCCAGTTACCCTGATAGTCGTACCGAAGCGTTCCATCCGCATTCTTGGTGTTGATTGAGAACCTGTTCCACGGACGGCTTGGATCTCCATGCCTTCTGCTAAACGTGAGCGGCAGGTATTCCAGCGCGATCCTTGTCAGCGATTGACTTCCGATTGACGCAATCGCTGTCCGCAACTCACGAAGTGTGAATTCTTCCGGGAATTGCGAGAGTGCATCAAACATCTCGTCATGCAGCGGGATGTTACATGACCGAACGTACGCGATGAAATCTTGCTTCTCAATCGTGTAGTTCTTCGGGAAGACACCGCCACGCATTGCGTTAAACAACGAGTTAGAATAGTGTCGACTATCAACCAACGGATCTCCCGTAAGGTGGATCCCATCGACACTCATCATACGTGACACAAGTGCATCAGTGCCACGCTGCACATCGGCATCTAGCTTACTTGCAAGATCTTTCGCGTTCGTGATGGCGTCAACTAACTCAATCACTTGCGATTGCGACTGATTGACGTTCGCAATCAACTTCCACGTTGAACATTCATTAGGTGCTAACGTGACGTTGGATGAGATCAGGTATGCGCCACGTCTTCCTTTGTTGTCGAACTCGGTTGTGATAGCCGAGCCATTGCGAAACCGCTCAATCTGCTTCGTCGACAACAGTACGACGGGCTGTTTCATGCCGGAGGACCAAACGGTGTTCGCAAACAGCGCCTCGCTCGGTTCAGCGCGATCTGTGATTCGAGCACTCAGTGCGAATATTCCGAGTCCAGTGCCTGCGTGAAGCTCAGAGTATTTGTACGCATCGACGAGGTTGCTGAAGGCGTTCTGTAGATCACTCTCTACACCCGCAGGCATTATGTGCTGTAATCCATCGAGAATTCGTACCTCGTGCTCATGTTCAGAGTGGTTTACGAGGGTCGCTGTCTTGACAAAACCATACCGATCGCTTGTCGACCATTCATACGAAAAGCACAGATTCAAATCATGATTGTGCTCTTCAAAGATGATCGAATTGGCAAGCCGATGTTTGTACAAGTTGCGTTCAATCCTGAACTGATGGCTCCGGATTGAAAACGGTTCCCAGTTGTATACTGCTCCGTTACGATGTCCTTGAATAATCGTCTTGCTTCCGACGTATTCGCAGGAATCGATGATCTTGTCGTCAGTGGAGTAGGGGAACAGTGCGCTATCGGCGTTGACTCTTCCAGCTGTCAAGCCGCCGTTGCTCGCGACAAACATCCAGTGATCAGAATCGCTCACGATGCTCATGAAGAACACGGGCATGGAGTCGACATTGTTGATCTTAAAGTACTCGCGTTTGTCTCGCTGAACAATCTGTAGCGCTTCGGTACGCAGAGGCCCGGCTGTTGTTGCGTATCCCTCTACGCATTGTTCTTCCGCTTGCTTGTCTGTGGCTATCCCTCGTTCAGCATCCTCGTTCATGACTGTTTGTACACCCGAACAAAGTCGACAATCATTGACTGTGGGAATGGGGTAGCAGTAGTTGGATAGCCCACATAGTTGCCGCCCACTGCAACGTTGAGAATGATGAAGAACGGCTGATTATACACCCATTCGCCAGAGAGATCACCCGGTTGGATGCGTTGGTACAGATAATCGTCAACGAAGAAGTCGATGTAATCCGGACCCCACTCGATAGCGTAGATGTGGAAGTCCGTATCAAATCGACCTTCCATCAGCGCGTAAGGCTTTGTCTTAGCATTCGCCCCAGAATATCCAGGTCCGTGAACACTTCCGTGCGTGATAGCAGGTTGTTGACCGCGCTGTTCCATGATGTCGATTTCGCCGCACTGTGGCCAGCTTACTTCAGTGATGTTGTCGCCGAGCAACCAGAAGGCAGGCCATACACCTGGGCCAGATGGCGTCTTGATTTTCGCTTCAAACCTGCCGTACTTCTGACTGAAAAGGCCTTGTGTTTTCAACCGGGCAGAAGTAAAACCTGAGCCTGCATAAGACTCTCTTCTGGCTGTTATCACGAGATGCCCGTCACCGCTGAGCTGCACGTTGCTTGGCCTGTTTGTGTAGTACTCAAGCTCGCTATTCCCCCAGCCATTGACTCCGGTGCCGATGTCAAACTTCCACTTCGATGTATCTGGACTGCTGCCAACAGCACCATCAAACTCATCGCTCCAAGTCAATGTCCATGTTCGTTGAGGTAACGATTGAACGGGTTGCTGCTCGCATCCGAGAAGGAAGAGGGCAATTGGTACGAGATAGTAGCAGAAAAGACTGAGTGGTCGTCGCATGAAGGTTGAATGTTGTGTGCAAGGTAATTGAGGCATCATGCTGTCGTTACTTTCGGAACAGGATGTTGTCGAGATACACATTGCCGTTGCCGACAAACTTCAGCTGAATCACAGTTGCTAGAGCGACTGGAGAAAATGCACTGAGAGGGATGTCGATGCTTTTCCAACCAGATCCGGTAGGAACTGATAGTGAAAATGCAGTCTCTACTGGGCCCGGACTTATCAGGAACACCTGCAACGCAGTTGCATTCACTGAGTAGTAGTCCAAATGAAGGAATCCATACGAGGATACATTCTGACTCGAACCGAGTTGGATTCCCTGATAGTTCAGCCCTGTGTACAACAGCGTAGCATTGCCACCGATCAATGGCTGGGTAACCACAGTTGATTGACCCCAGTTGGGTGAAAAGTTTGTTCCGCTAACATTCTGATACGCGTCGCTAAAAACCGAGATCACGTCTCCGGCAGGATACGTAGGCGTAGGCGCTGGTGTCGAAAGAGAGGTCTGGGTTTTGTAGAGATACACATTGTCAACAAAGAGGTTCGACACTGTGCCTGAGAGTACAAGCTGTGCGAGGTGAGCGCGTGTGGTCAGTCCGGTGAAACTTGACAGAGGAATGTCAAGGCTTACCCACTTGTTGGATTGCAGCAACGGTGCTGTGATCGTGATTTCGTGCGAGACGTCGTCGCCGCCACCATATACTCCGTTCGCGCCGAAGTCGACAAGCATGACCTTGATGTTTTTGGGACTAGGAGTGGGGTCAGGTGTCCACACATCGATATGAAAATGCGTCATCGGCGTTGCATTGATCGGGCTCGATGAGAACTCAACCCCCACGAAGTTCAGATTGTAATAGCGGATAACGTCGTCGTTGTCCACCTTGATAAAAGAACTCTCGGTTGTTGAGTATTGCCAACGCGTGTTCCATGTGTCGACTGGAACGTTCGTATATGCATTACTGTAGAGGGAAATCACATTCCCCTTGTCCACCGTAGGTGCTGGTGCAGGTGTTGTGGGGAGCAGGGCACTACCCCTTGCTGACAACTCTAACGAGCCCCGTGCCATAGTAGAACCAAGCCGTGCTGTAATCGTCGCACGACCTGAATCGAGAACCTGCACTATGCCCTGACGCGATACGGTGGCGACGCTAGTATCAGAGGACTCAAAGTCGAAGTAGGATGGGGATGCGCCAATTGTCTGCGTAGTCCCGTTGGGCAGGCCTGCGATGGCTTGCAACCCATCAATTCTGATTGATGCCCCCTTTTCAGTAGTTGGCACCTTTCTATCCTCTCCGTTAAACATCACGCCGACGCACGTTGCGAGGTCGGGGACATGTTCGAATTGAACGTCATCAACCCAGAACGTATATCCCTTTTCATTGATCGGACCGGTAGAGTAGTAGAACAAGCCTTTCTCTCCGCTGAGCTTTGCAGGATCCGGGATTGGAATGATCACTTTCTTCCAGTTTGTATTGACTGGTAGCGCATTCATCGCAACCTGAAATGACGATGCGCCAAAGTCATTGCCAAAACCAATCACATCGATCGTAGCAGATTGTGTCGCTTTGATGTAGAACGTCAGAGCATTGAAACCAGACAAATCTCTCCCTGTTCGACTGAAGTATGCTCCACCCGCATACGCCCCTTGCGGGCTATTTGCGTCAGGTACTTCATACCGCATCGATGCCTTGGAGTTGTTGTGCGTCGTCGCATAATCCACCTGGAAGGCTTTTACGTCAGAACCACCAAATGCAGCGTAAATCAGGTCGCTCTCGAAATCGTCGATGAAGACCTGTCCTTGCTTGGGGTAACCGGGAGCTGAGAGCCCGTCGACCATGCGATCGCCACAGCCACTGAGCAGAAGGGCTAGCGACAGAGTGATAAATCCTGGGAACAGACTCGAAAGGGGAGTTTTCATGTGCGTCGAAATCGGGTCACGATTCAATGGTCGTAGATTCACGGAAAATAGGGATTGAGGATGTGCTGGAGCGACATTCGTCCAACGCAGTGCAATTTCAATTAGTTCGATAGTTGGCCAATCGCTCCATAACCTGCGGGAACCACGCATGCCCCCTAACCCTCCAGCCCCTCGACGTGGTGCGCGCTACGTAAGTGGTGTGGCAGTGGTCGTGCTGTTTCAATGCGCACCGCTGGCTATCCCGTGGGTGTGGACCACTGACTGGCCTGTTACAGTGCAGACGGTTGTCTCAGGATTGCTGACGCTGGGCATCCCCGAATTGGGTATCGTGATTGGGATTGCGCTGATAGGGAAGAGCGAGGTCAAGCGCATCTGGCGCATAACGAAGGTACTTTGGCGACGAGCATTTCGCTGAATCGGTCTCAACGTCTCAACCGTCTCACCGTCTCAACTCTTTCTCTTCACTACCCCTATCGGACCCAACGGTAGGACCGATGCGAACAATGCCCATGCTGTGCGCTTCCACGGCCATGCTTCAGCATTGGATCGTTGTATAACCATGAGGCAGTAGGCGACAAACAGTGCGCCGTGGATCGGACCAAGGATCTTCACGCCACGTGGGTCGTTCGCGAGGTACTTCAACGGTACAGCAACCACCAACAGTAGGATGTAGGAGATCACTTCGGCGTATGCAATGGTTTTGAACATGGTTTGACTCCCATTCATGAATACCTACACACCGCCACGTCATCCCCCGAGCGCAGCGAAGGGGGACCTCATGCGATAACCCGTCTCAACCCATCTCACATCTTCCCACCGCCACCACCAAACGCTTTGAGGTCGTAGCTAAAGGTGAGGAGGACGTATTGACGAAGTGCGTTGGTGCGCGTGTCTTCGACGGAGATGTCGTTGATGGTGCGGTTGATGGCGTCGTTCTGATTGAGGATGTCGTTGATCGACAGCCGTACTTCAAATGCACGTGTGTCCTCGGGGAAGCGATAGCCAACACCTGCGTTCCATACGGTGAACATGCGGTTGAAGTCGGTGCCCAAGCCTTGATACAAGGAGTTGGCAACGTCAGTGCTGCATGCGAGTGCGCCGATGTTCCAGATGACGCGCGCACTTGCGATGTGCGTGAAGTAGTTGTCATCTGCGCTTCGTTGAAGCGTGTTCGCTACCCACGTGTACATGCCATTGTACGATACGGAAACGTCGAGATCCTCAGAGTTTGATGATCCAACAAAGAAGCCCAACGAGCCGGTTGTCGAATTGGCGTAGTTGATGTCGCTGTTGATGCGACCTGGCGTGCGTGAGTAATTCACGGCGCCGTTCAGATTGAAGTTCGTTCCAAGAAGAGGGAAGCCATGTGTGAAGAATGCTCGCGCATTCCACATGCCTTCGAAGTTCTCATTGGTTGTGATCTGCGTGCCTGGTCCAACTACAACGTTGTCACCAATGATGGTGTCGCGACGTGTAATGATGTTCGACGAGCCGATGTAGTTCGCTGTGTACGATACGTTGAGCACACCAAACATGGTGCGACCCATCATCCAGTTGGAGTTGACAAGGCGCGCATTGAAGGAGTGGTTGTACTCCTGCACAAGATTCGGATTGCCAACGCGAAGCTGCACAGGGTTTGAGTTGTCGACAACGTTTTGGAGCTGCGAGATCGATGGCGCATTGGTGCTGGTACGATAGAACATCCGAATGTTGCTCTGCTGCGAGAACTTGTGCTGCACCATCAACGTCGGCAACACGTTTTGGAATGTGCGTGAGATGTTGTCAGTACGCGGGAAGAGCTGGTCGCCGGTGAGCAAGGCAAACTGGTAGTTACCACCAAAGGTGACAATGGTGTTCTCCATGCGCCAGCGGTAGAGCGCTCCAGCACGATGGGTTTGGTAGGTGTTCTCAAAGGTGTTGCTCAGCAGCGAGTCGAGCTTGCTGTAGCTTGCGGAGGTTGAATCGAAATCGTTGGTTGTTCGACGTGATGTGTTGCGCGTGAAGTTGGGCTCGTACGAGAACTGAATCATGTCGCTTTCGCCAACAGGTTCTGTCCATGCCAACTGTCCGCCCACACCAAGACTTGTCGAACCACCATCGGCACGCTGGTCGAGTCGAAGCGTACTGTCGATGCCGGTGAAGAATGCATTCGTTGCAAGGAGGTTGTTGCCGTTCCAACGGTTTGAGCCATCAACGTTGAGCGTTGCAGCGAATGTGCGCCCCTTTGTTTCGAACAAGCGTCGGTAGGTGGTTCCAACCGAGGCCGTATACCCACCGTTCGTACTGAGATTATCAGTGCTGGTTGTGTTCAGCGTGTCGAGCGTGGTCGATGTGATGCCGTCGACGAAGCTATTCGCATTCGACGCTTGATAGACAACGCGAGGTGTGATGATCAAGGCGTTCGCAGAGTCGATGAACGATTCTATGCGCGCATTAAATCGGTGATTACGATTGATAGAGTTCGAGGTGTTGAGCTCGCTGTATCGCTGACTTGCAATCGATGGCGTGATGTACTGTCGGTCCAATTGCGTTTCACGTGCATTGTCAGCATAGTTGAAGAAGTAGCTCGACGAGATATTCGTGCGACCAACGACGTCGGAGTAATTCAAGCCGAGGGCATTGGTTGTGCTAATGCCGCCTTGCTGCCCGGAGAAGAAGTTGGAGAAGCTACCTCCTCCACCGCCACCAAAGCCACCGCCGCCCATGCGTGACATCGCCATGCTACCAGCAGATCCGGCAAAGCGCGACATCATACGACCCATCATGCCGCCGCCACCCGTTGCACCGAGAATGTCTTGGAAGGAGAAGTTCTGTTGATTGACGTTGTTGGAGAGTCCCAGCACAGAGATGCGTTGCGCATCACGGAAATCATTGAGCGTAACGCCTGCGTTGTAGCGGCTGTCCAACCCATATCCACCGTAGGCACGACCAAACGAACCGCTGCGACGGTCCTTCTTGGTGGTGATGTTCATGGTCTTCTGCGTGTTGCCATCGTCGAAGCCACTGAACATCGAGAGATCACTGCCACGGTCGAATACTTGCACGCGATCAACCATGTCGGCCGGAAGGTTCTTCAGTGTTGCCGACGCGTCGTCTCCGAAGAACTCACGTCCGTCGACGGTAACACGGCGAAGCTCTTCGCCCTGCGCCTTGATCGTGCCGTTCTCAACCGTGATGCCCGGCATCTTCTTCACGAGATCTTCAGCGCTGGCGTTTGGATTGGTCTTGTAGGCAGCTGCGTTGTACTCCGTGGTGTCACCCTTGACTTCAACGCGGACGGCCATGCCCTCGACGTTGACTTCGCGGTTCTTGACGGTGTCGCGCTGGAGCTTGAAGGTGCCGATGTTCGCACGGGACTCTCGCGCAAATACTGTCTGCTCGAGCTTTTTGTAGCCCACATACGTAATCGTCATCCGGTACGGACCCGGCACGACGTCCTTGATGCGGAACTCGCCACTGCGCTCGGCAAATGCCCCCTTCACAACAGAAGAGTCCTTGGCCGAGGTTAGGCGAACGGTTGCGCCAACGAGCGGAGTGTCGTCGGCTGCGTCGAACACCGAGCCACGGAGGGTGATGGGATCTTGCGCGTAAAGCGCTGTAGCGGCCAACAGGCCTGTGCAGAGAGCAAGAATTCGGAGCATAGAGGACCTTATAACGTGCAAATCTCCGAAAAGGTTTACATGTAGGGGCAAAAAAGCCATAGGTTTGTGGGCTATGGAGCCAACCGGACTGCTTCTTGCGATGACGGCATCGCGCTGGCATCGCGCCGTGGAGCCTGTTCTGCAGGAACATGGTGTGTCGCTGTTGC
>Ga0209229_10000337_pt1 | contig 18746 bp, 23 predicted proteins | sample SanBayMetagenome_FD_187466 | JGI IMG/M metagenome (GOLD analysis project Ga0209229, IMG submission 187466) | Freshwater and sediment microbial communities from dead zone in Sandusky Bay, Ohio, USA (SPAdes) (version 2) | ecosystem: Environmental > Aquatic > Freshwater > Lentic > Sediment... | reverse complement strand
GACGATCTGCTTGGATCTTAGCCAACTCTTTGTTTTTGGCTTCAATTTCACGGGCCATCATACGAAGGTTGTTACGGTTGGCCAACTGTTCAACTATAGCTGCCTCTTGTTTTGCAAGCGTCTCAACTTTGGCGCGGGCGTTGGCAACAGCTTGTTCGGCCCACTTAACATCCGCCATACGGGCCGCAATCGCTTCGTCGCTAAGCGCTTTCATACCGGGCATTACCTCGGCCAAATTAGCTTTGGCTTTGTTCCATGCAATTTTTTCAGTCGCCGTCAAATCAAATGCGCGGGGCACACCACGTTCAAACGTAGTCTCGCCTTCTTGTTTAATGATTCGCGTATATGGTTGCGCGCCTGTCTTGGGTGAAACCGTTATGGTCTTGTAAGTTGTGCTGGGTTGCTCAATTACTTGGCCAGACAATTTCTGTACGGCGCTTTCCAACGATGACATTACGGGCAATTGTTGCGCCGCCGGCGTTTTGATGTCGGGCACAAGATTGCCGCGTTCATCCAATGTATACGCCACGCCTTCGCCACGCTTTGGCGGGGTATATGAGCCTTTAGGTTGTAGCTCAAAAATGTCGCGGCCTTCAGAGCCACCAGTGCCCCGAAAGACGCGGGTATACATATCTGCGGGCTCATTCGGCGGCGTAGTAGTCGTCTGACCAGACTTAGTTCGGTAGTACGTTACATCGCCGCGTTGCTCAGCTTGTTGACCTAACGTGCGGGACATTTGACCTGCGCGAGCCCGTTCGGTTTCTAACATATTTAGCGTACTTTCCGCGCTAGGCGCGGGCAGCATGTTGCGCGTTGGCGGTGCAGCCGATGTAACGAGCGATGGTGGTGGCTCACCAAACTCACCACGAAAGGTTTTGGCTACTGGGTCATACACCACACGGCTTGGGCCTTGGCCTTGGCCTTGCATGGCAAAGTTTGGAAAATACGTGCCTTCGCCCGGCGGCACTATCGCATTGCGCGGATCAAAAGGCACAACGGCTTGGTTCTGCGGGATAGGCGCGGCGGCTGCAGCAAGCTGATTGACGGGAATACGAAAATCTTGCAGTTGTAGACCGGCTTGGTAGCTGGGCGACGCTAATCTGTTAGCGGCAAGTTTTCCGCTTATCTCACCTAAAAGACTACCTGCTGCCGTGCCTAGAATGTACCCGGGCGTGTCAAAAGCCGCGCCGCCAATTAACGCGCCCGCAGTGCCGCTAATGCCGGCGCGAGTAAGGCGAGGCACACTAAAAAACTTAGACTCTGCGCTAGGCGCAAATGCTTCCGGAAAGTTACCCGCAATCTTACCCAGGGATGCAATATCGCCTGTCAGCGCGTTGTCTTTAGATGTTATCCGCGCCAACTTTGCCACGTCTACCGTGCCGGTGTTGAAATCAGTTGCCCCTTCATAAGCGTAAGTGCGCGCCATATCTTGGCGCGCGCCGCGCCACTCGTCCAACAATCTGGGGTTAAAAATATTAGAGTCGATCATTGACTCCAACTGGGTGGCGATTGCCAAGTTGGCGTCTGCAACCGCTATTTGTTTTGGCGTGGCACTTTGATTTTTATAAATTTTTTGGGCGTCTGCGCGAAGAACGCGCACATTCTCAAGAAGTTCGGCGCCGTTTAAACCTGCTTGCGTTTTATCTACTGCGTCGTCAATCAGTTTGTTGACTTTTTCAGATACGCCTTTGCCACCTATTAGTTTGTCGTTTCGGCGCAAATCGTTCAGGCTTGCAATGGTTGTTTCGTCAGCCACCATTGTCGGCAGTTTAGCTACTTCATCATACGGCGCAGCCACATTGGCGCGCGCTTGTTTAAAAGGCGCAGTGCTAGTCAAGGACGTGGTAGCGTCAAGCCCCAACTCATCTTTTGCAATCTGAGTGACGCGGGGTTTGTTGACCGTAACCATAGCTTCCGGGCCGCGAGGCCCAGCAGCAAGGGAATAGCCCCGCGCCATAACTGAAGATGGGTCAATTTTTCGCGGGTCGATAACAAGTTTTAACCGCTGCGCTTCCGCAATGGCGTCTAACTCTGGTGCTCTGGCGTAAGACTCTGCCGAACGACGTTCGCGCCCTTTTTGAAGCATTGGCTCAAACGGCAGTTGCACACCTGCTCTGATGTCTTGAACTACCGGTGCCACAGCTTCTGTGACAGCCTTAGCTACTGGCGGCACAACTTTTGGCGCAGTTAGCGACAATGTTGCCATGTAACTTTCAACATCTGCTGCGGGGATACCTGTTTTTTCAGCAATAAACTTTGCGCCTTTTTGGAAGTTCTGGCCAATAAAATCCATTACTTGACGGCCAGCTTCTTGTTGATACTCTGGTGTTTCAGTAACGCCAAGCGCTTTGCCAAATGGCTTATCAATCGCACTTACAAGACGTTGCGTAATGGCTTGCGCTTCCTCGGGTGACCGTTGTAAACGGGCGAGAGGATACGCAAGATACTGCGCGGCGCCGGGAATGATGCCGCCCAAAGTCACGTCGGCCAAGGATGCTGCCGTGCGGCCAAGTTGCGCGCCTAAGCCAGGCGCGCGGCGTGGGCCGGGGACACCAGTTGACCCGACACCGCTAATTTCAAAATAAGGTGGCGCGGGCGTATCTGCACCGCCGTATTGTTTGGCAAGCGCATCGTAGTCAATGGCAGGCGCAACATCTGAGCCGCCGTATTTTTTGGCAAGAGCGTCGTAGTCCATTAAAGCCCCGCAGCTCTTTTAAATTGATTGGCCGCGTCCGCATTTGGAAATGTTTTGACACGGCCATCAGGTAGCGTAACTGAATTGCTAACCGCCGCAGGCGCTGGGCCTTGGCCGGGGATTTGCGCAGCAGCAGCGCCGGGGGCAAATTTTGGCGCGGGCAATTTAATTTGCGGCGTAAAAGGAAATTTAACGCCGCGCGTTTCTGCGTCGGTTACGTCTGTATTGAAGCGGTCAACGCGGCTCCGAACAGTTTCGCCAATACGGTTAAGAATTTGTTCCAACGCCGCAGGGTCTGTCCCTAAGTTACCCAACGCTTCAGATAGCACACGTTGTTGCTCTTGCGACGGTTGCGAATCCAACTTTTTTAAATTGTCAAGGATGCCCTCAAACAACCTTGTGCGTAGCACTGTGGCGTCAGTAACACCTTGCGTGCTAATACCAAATCCAAGCCGGTTGTTTAAGAAACTGGCCGCAGCAAGTAAAGGCTCGCCACCTTTACCCATAAACGTGCTTGCAGACGGAATGAGTTTTATCGCCGCGTCAATGTTTGTCAACGTGTCGGGCGCGTTGCGAAGGACTTTACGTTCGTCAGCCGCTGCTTGCACAAACTGTTTTTGCGCCTCTACACTAGCCGGCGCAAAAGCGTTTATGTTTGTGGTAGTTTGCGCTGCGCCAAGTTTGGCAAGCCGCCCTTTTTGTGCTTCCACAAGCGGCGGCAACGGAACGTCTGCGTATGTACCAATGTCAGTAGGCGCGCCTCCAAGTCCAGGAATTTGAACAACTCGGCGCTGGCCACTCTGATCAATCACTTGCGTAGTTGGTTTATTTAGCTCAATAAACTTAGCCATGCCCAACGCATTTTGGTTTTTCCATAAGTTAAATTCTTGTGGCGTTGTGGGAATTTCAGCCAATGCTGCTTCAAGAGGCACGCTAGAAATGGTGTCTTTTAAATACGGATCGTTATACATTCCAATAGTCCATTGCGCGGCGGCTTCTGGGCTATTGATCTTGCTGAGTTGATCTCGGAACTGAGCGGTTCTAGTAGTAGCTAATTCAGTTTTTAACTTTTGTTGCTGTAGCGCAGCCGTTTCTATTTCCTTGCGTGTTTTTTCAATTCCAGGAATTTGCGACCCGCCACCGCCAGCAGCTAGTTTACCTATCAAGGTGTTGTAGTTGACTTGCCCGGTTGCAGGGTCAATTGATTGCGAATACGCATCTGACGTAAGATTTTGTAGCTTTTCCGCACGCTGCGCAGAACCCAATTGATACTGGGCCAAAGCATTTTGGTTCTGCGCGTTTTGAATTTGAGCAAGTTGGCTGTATTGAGCCAACTGGTTCGGCACTTCAAGGGGCCGAATGCCTAGTGCAATGTTTGGGTCAAGTGCCATGATTAATATCCTCCACCGGGCTGCATAGGTATGTCGTAATACCCATAGCCTGCTGAAGCAGGCCCACTACCGATTGCGTTGTATTGGCCCATAAAATTACCGCCACCGCCACCGCCACCGCCACCCCTAAGCGCGTTGACCAAACTGTTGCCTTGGTTGTAGTTCAAATAGGTGCTCAAGCCGCCGGTCAAAGCGTTGATCCCGCCAACTTGGCCCGCAGCATTTGCGGCTGCGCCTGATGTCATCAAGTTGCCCATGTTAGCGGCGGCGTTTTGCCCGGCGGCGCCAATTTGACCCGTGGCCGTTTGACCAATGCCAGCAAGAGCCGCCAAACGGTTGTAGCCTGTGGCCTCACGCGCCACATTGGCGTTGTAGCCCGTCAATGCCCGGTTGTAGGCGTTCTGGTACTCTTGGCTACCCAAGTCCTGGCCAAACCGTTGTGCGGCCTTTAACGCCCCGCCTGAGATCAAACCGCCCCTAGCGGCGGCGCTTCGATCCAGCGCCTTTTGGCCTTCCGACAATCGGAACGCATAGCCTGGGTCTTGACCTAGATCGACCTTGCCAGTAAACGCCCCCGGCATCATGTTGCGCTGTGCCTCAAGTAGCGGCAAAGCACGCACGCCAGCTTGACGGAATGGCTCCTGTAGCAAAGCTTGTTCTCTAAACTGTTGAAGCTGCAATTCTGCTGCGCGTGTCGCAGCGTCTGCTTGCGCACTACCCGCGCCCCGCGCTGCGCCAGCCCCAAGCAAAGAACTGCCAAGTATGGCCGCAGGCATCAAATAACTGCTGGCACCCGCCGCTCCAGCCGCGCCAGCGCCTGCCCCTGCTCCTGCTCCTGCCCCGGCCGCTCCAGCCCCCGCAGCCCCAGCACCGCCGTAAGCACCATACAAAGCGTTGCCACCGTAAAGCAACGCCGCAGCCGTAGCCGCGTCGCGCCCGTCGGTGTTCCAAAAATCGCCAATTGCGCCAGCAGGATTGGATACGACATTGCTAACCGTATTGGATACAGTGCCTACTGGGTTTGTTACTAAGTCTTGAAAAAATCCCATGCTGCTCTCCTTAAGTTACTTCACGGCCACTGACGCGCATGTTGATAGCTGTGGCAGTGCCTGCAATGGTGCTGATGAAGTCGCCTATGCCCAGCACTTGGCCCACCAGTTCGGGGAAAGTATAGACCTCAGATGCTTGGAGCGTTTTGGTCTTGGTGATCAAGTTGGAGTTGCCGGCAGACCCAGCCACAGTGACCAAGTTGACGCTGATGGTCGCAGCGCTGCCGCTGTAGTTGGTCGCGGTGAACTTGTCGATGATGGCCGTGACGCCAGTAGCTGTGTACTGGGTTGTTTGCGTGGCCTCGACGTTTTTGGCCGGTACAAGAACTTTGACGGTGACTGTCATGGGTTACTCCAGTAAAAGGCAATTATTAGCGGCAGCTTGCATGATGACCCAATTGGTGCCGTCAGACACCATTGTCGCCCAATTGCCTGCAACTGCCAAGAGGATTGCGGTGCCCGCGGCCCCACCGGCTTGGGGGACGACGTTGCTTGACGCTGACACCAGCGTCTGGGCTTGATAGTTTTGAAAGGTCAAATACCCGCCGGGGAATGTGGATGCAGTTGGTAAAGTGACTGTACAAGTCGAGCCTGACTTATTGTTGATGTACCAGTTGCTGGTGCCCACTGTAAAGTCTGCCGTTACAGTCACTGGCACGGTTGACAGCGCGGCAATTGATGCGTTGACTGCGCCGATGTCAAGAATGGGTTGCGCTTGCAGCCCTTCAATCTGCTTTTGCATCTCAGCCATCTGAGACACCAAAGCCGAACAGCAGTCAGTCAATACGTCAGGAACTGGTAAGGTAACGACAGGCGGCAGCGTTTGCAACTCTTGGTTGACCGCAAGAAGCGCGGCGTCATAGGACGCAAGCAGCGACTCGGAGCTAAACGTAAGCCCAGAATCGTCAATAACCCCCGTGGCAACGTCGTTAAGCGACAAAAAGAACAAGTACCACGCCCGGTCAATCAACCCGGTGCGCGGGTCGATCAACGGCACCCTGGGGGGCGTAATGGGCGTAGGCGTTGCGTTTGGGCTAGGCATTGGTTGGGCTGATAATCAACTCTGCACCCATGATGGCCACTTTGACCGGGTCAGTCATGGACAGCTCATAGACGCGGTCTCGCAACTTGAGCGTCATGCCCAGCCGCCGCCAAAACGTCCGGTGGCCATACGCGCCAATTCTGCCAAGGGGCGACCAATGCTCATTTGACCATGTGTGCCCGCCGTCGTCTGACCAACGCAGCATGGCTTCGGGGTATGAGCCTTGGCCAGTATTTAGCCCTACACCTGTTTCACAATCCAATTGCAAGCTGTGGTGGGCCGTGCGCCTTAAGTTGTTTTGACCCGTGGGCAGCGCCCGCCAGGTGCGCAGCCACTTCTGAATTTGGCCATTGTCGGCGTACACGTCAAGATCAAAGGCGTAGATGTTGCCGTTTTCAAAATCGCCAACGACAACCTCGTTGTTGAACGCCATCTGGCAGTTGCTGCGGTGCCGGGTAAACGCGCCGTCAACAAAGCCGGCACGCTCATGCCAGGCTTGGGTGGCAGCGTCGTACACCCAAGTGGTGTTGGCCGTGGGGAAAATCAGCACGTAAAAGCTGTGACCATCCTGTTGATAAGTGTACGCAATAGCGTCCGACATGTCACTGTACTGCTGAATTTGCCATTCAACCGCATGGGTTGAGATGCGCTGGCCTTGGTAACCGTTGGCCCGGTAGACTATGCCTTGGCCCCGGCGATCCCGGCCCAGCCAAAACAGGCCATTGTCCATCTTGGCGATGGAGTAGGGGGCAGCGCAACCAAGCTCGTTAAACGCGCCTTGGATGCGTTGCAGAGGAAAGTCGGTGGCGCCTGAGTCGTACCAGACTTCAATGGAGTTTGTGCCAAAGGCCCAGACTTCGCGGAAGTTGGACACCACGGCCAGCAAGCCATCAGGCGAACCTTCGGTGCTTGCAAACTCAAGCGGGTCAATAGATGTGCCGTCCAAAAGGGTTGTGACCCACATCTTTTGGCTATTGGGCTCGTTGAATACGAAATAGCCGTCCAAATAGCACACCGTTACCGCGCCAGGAAAATCAGGGTCAGTGATCTGGCCAAAAGCGTTGGTGGTGTTGTTGTAGATGTAGCTGGGGCCGTTGGCTGCAATGAACAGTTGCGTGCCGTTGTCGGCCATGCTGACCGGCCCAGAACCCGCTACGGTGCCAATCAGCGTGGGCACGTAAGCGTTGTTGATCTTGTAGAGCTCGGTGCCTGACACCACAAAGCCCACACCATCGTTGGGCGAGAACGCCCACAAGCCGCGAACCGGGCCAGTGCCCACGGTTGACAAAAGCGTCAAGCCTGGGCAACGCTGCAAGAACGCAGGCTCTTTGCCGCCCTCGGGAATGACTTCTGGAAACAGATTGACCATGCGAGCATCCGCAGCATTGACGCTGCGGGTCACGTAGGTCGAGCCAAGGATAGGCGTTTTCATCAGTAATTGCCGGCGTAGATGTTAAAGCGCTGGCGAGTCGCAATCAACGAGTACGGCATAGACATGATGTCATCAGGATTGTTGATGCGCTTCAGATTGCGCTTGCTGGTCATTGCAATGCGCTGCACCTGGGGGCTGGGCTCAACACCAAACTCAGGCGCAAACTCCATGGCCAAGTTGTACACAAAAGCCCGTAGATACCCAGGCGGGAACAGAATGTCAGTCGCCAAATTGGCCGGCTGACTTAACTCTTGCACGCTGACAAAGTGGAACTCCAGCAGACGTGTAGGGCGCGGGTAGATGTTGATCGTAACGTCTGGGTAGGTCATGTTGACAAACATGACTTGGGGGAATGTTGAGGTTACGGTCTTGACCGCAATGCCGTTGTACTGCTGCTGATTGATCAGCTTGATGCCATACGACACCCCGGTGCCGGGGTCTTTGAAATAGGTGGCGTCGTCAACCAAAACAGGCCGCACGGCAGTGCCGTTTAGGCGCACTAGGGAGCCAGTGGGGCCAAGGGTTTCTTCAATGGAGCCAACCGGCCAATTGACAATCTGGTCAATGGTACAGAAAACAGACAGACGCTCAGTGTTCCAAGAGTCAATCATCTGGTTGAGCGCCATTAGCGCATCTTGAGACACTGACGCAGAAGGGGTTTCACCTTCGGCCAGCACACCCAGCAGCCGCAGCGCCCGGTTGATCTGATCGGCAGCAGAGTAGGTGGCCATCTTTACGCTCCTTGTTCGACCGCCTCAACAGCCGGGCGGCCACGTCTACGTTTTACTTCCTGTGGAGCCGCCTCTTCAACAACAATCGGCGTGTCAAGAGTATATCGTGTCCAGCCATTTCTTTCATCGTTCTCGGCTTCAAGTTCCATCGACGCAATCTTTGCGCCGTGGACGGGGTGAGACATGTAAATGATAGGCATAAAAAGAAGGGGGTGATTAGCCCCCTGGTTGGTTTAGGCAGTTATGCCAATGTTTTTCAACGCCACACGAAGCGCGTTAATTGCAGTCGCCAGTTCAGTACCGGTGGCGGTATTGGTGACGGCTGTGATGGCAGCAGCTTGGGCAACAGGCGTAGTGCCATAAAAGCCAGCAGTGCCGCCGGCAGTGCCAATGATTGCACCGTCAAGTTGCGGGTCTTCGTACGCAACACCAACAGGTTTAGTGTTTGTAGGCATGATTGTTCCTTAAAAACAGGGGCCGAAGCCCCCATTAGGTTTACTTCAAAAACGCCGAATAGGCTGCGTCACCAGTACGCACGAAACGGTACGTGTGCGCACCAAAACGTGGGACAGTCACAGAGCCAAAGATCGTAATACCAGTGCCTGTGGTAACAGGAACGGTAGACGATGAGCCGGTGTTGTTGTTGTTGCAAATGGTCAATTCAAAAGCTGAACCAACTTTTGCGCTAGGAATAGCTGCATCAAGCAACGCTGCGGTGGGCAACGTAACTGTCAATGTAGCGTCCGAGGCTTTTGCACAAACAACCAAACCAACCGCCACTTGAGCGGCGGTCAAAGTGGTGTCGCCGGTCAAAGTTGCGGGGATGGTTTGTACGGTGAGTTGAGCTTCAGTCAGATTGCCGTCACCAACTTGGTAACCGCCTGCGCCGTTAGGTAATGCCATGATAAATTTCCTTTAAAAAAGTTACGAAATGAAGCCCCCGAAGGGGCATTCAAGATCAACCCCAAATGCGGCAGGCCATCTGAGGACGAATGGTGGAGAAGCCATACAACACGTCAATACGGCAAGGCATACGGTCGTTGTTGATGTCGTACTGGCGAACCACACGCAAGCTGATGCCATTGTGGACGGCACGCGCAGCCATGTCTACGCCCTGGGGCAGCAACAAGTCAGCGGTAGCGAACGTGATGGCGTCCTTGTGGTAGACCAAGTTCTGGGGGTACTGAGTTGAAGCAGCGCCCACAAACACCACAGCTTTGTTGTTACCAGGCAAGGTCAGCATGGTAGCCAGAGCGTGGCTGGCCGAGTACATCGGCGCAACGGTCACAGTGGCGGTTGTGGTGCTGGTCGAGGAGGCCAAAGCCACAAACTGGAACAGCGAGCCGGTGGACTCACGGGTCTGTGGATTCACGGCGTAGCAGTCAGCAATGGTAAACACGTCACCAACGGCGATGGTTTCACCAGAGCCAACAGTCAGCGTCAACGTGGCAGAACCTTCAGCGGTCACAGCGGCAGCGGTGACGGTGCCGGTAGCGGCGCGAGTGCCAGTGGAGTGCTGCTTGATCGACTGAGACATGTTGATCTCGTCAAAGCCCAACACGCCCATGCCCATCATGCCGTTCTTGAATTGGCGAGAGATGGTGTCGGTGGGGTTGAACAGACCCTTCATGCCTTCGACCAAACCAGCGTTAGCGGCGGGGTTGACGGTGGCATAACGGGGGCTCATCACAGCGGCGTTCTCGTTCAGCTTCTGCTGGGCTTGCAACAGCACCAAAGAAGTCGAAGGAGTGGTGCCAGGAGTGCCCACGGTGTTACCGATGCTCTTGTAAGCATTGGCGACATCAGCGTCGATGGAACTGGCCAACTGGCTGATACGAGGCTTCAACACACGCTCTGCGAAGTCATCCAATTGCATGGTCAATTCAGCAGATGTGAAGTTGACACCAATGTGCTTTTGGCTGGCCACGGTCAAGGTGGTGAACTGTTCGTTGTCGTCTTGAACTTGCAAGGCGGCGCCGTCGGTCACCAAAGCGCGATCAGGCAGGCGAATACGCAGGGTCGAACCAATCTTGGCACCTTCAACAGCAAAACTGTCGTCGTACTGACGGTTCACGTTACGGGTCAACACAAGGTTGTTTTCGAGAATCTCAAGCGCTTTGCGCGTGATCATGTCGATGGTTAAGATACTGTTAGCCATGGAAAAAGTCCTTTAAAAATTTAGCGGTTTGCCTGCATCTTTTTCAACTGTCGGGCTCGTTCGGCATCAATCCACTCTGAGGCACTCATGGTCTTGGTAGACCGTGGGTCAGTCGTGTCATAAGCCGGTGCTCCAGAGGAGCGAGCCGTCACGGGAGAAATCGGTGCTGGCGCGGATGTCGTTTTCTTCACTGGTGGATCGCTGGCCAATTTGGCCTCAATCCGTCCAATTTCCTTGGCCTGCAAGATAGGTGCAAGACGGGAGATTCGATCTGCTTCCTTGGGGTTTGCACCGAGGTAGTAAGCTACTTCAGGGCCAACGTCCGAGGCTTGAATCGACTGAGCCATCACGGTCGTGATTGGAAGTTTTGGGTTATACGCGACTTGTTCAAAGTCATCGTATTTGTTCCGAGCTTCTTCTTCCTTCTCGTGGTAGGTCTCAAGAATTTCAGATTGCTGCCGGGCATGTTCACGCTGGGCAAGCAGCTCTTCAGCCTTTTTGTAGGCCAATGCGTCTGCATAGGCTTCGGGGCTTTCAAACTGATCAACCGGCGGGATGTCTGCTGGCGCTCTCAATGCCTGCGTTTCCGCTTGCCTTTGAGTCTGCTCTCTTTCCCACTTACGCTGTTCTCTCGCAAGCCGCTTACCGATGGCTGCATCCAGTTCTTCTTGGGTAAAAACCCTTGAAGGTTCTTTTTGCTCATCAGCGACTACCGGCGCATTTTCTACAGTCTCAGGAGTGGCCGTCACTTCCGTTGCTGGCGCGGAGTCAACTTCCGCTAGGTTTTGGACTTCTTCAGTCATGTCAATGAATCCTAAGATTCCCCGGTGAACCTCGCCGGTAAGGGTTTGTCAGCATTATGCTGGAATTTGGGCCGCTTGGTAAGTGGCAATCACTTCAGCGGTATGCACGGCAGCGCAAATGGCTTGAACCTTGGCATCCTCTGCGCTGTAATCGTCCCCTGGGGCGACTACATGGCGGTGGAATGTACCGCTGAGTTGATTGCCGTTTTCAATGATGCGGGTGCAAGTGCGAACTTGAATGCAACCGTTTTCGACAATTTCAATTAGGTCAACCACTTCAATTTTTTCTAACATGATGTTTCCTTAAAAATAAACCCTAAAAAAGAATGTCCCGCTTGCGGAAGTCAAATTAAACGCATTTGTTGTTGCCGCGTTAGCCGCTGCGGTATACAACAAAAATGCAGTATATGAATTTGACGCTGGATTGTATGTTTGCTGAACATTTACAGCATCATTGAACGCTGTTGCACCTGACGCAACAGTTGCGCTACAAATAGGCAAAAACTCATAAAATGAATCTGTAACATTGTTAGTCAACCTTAATTCATAACTTCCGTTAATGGTGGCGCTCATGTTTACGGGTTGCCCAGACATTTGTGTGAACGTAAACGTAGGCGTTGCGCTGCCAACGATGCTAAGTCTAAACATAGCAACTGCGTTGAAGGCGCTTTCCGTTTCGCTTACCGTTGAATAAATACCAGACAACGCATTGTTGTTGATAAATATTTTTACCGGGTCTGAAGTTACGGTTCCAACAGTGCCTGTGACATTTCTAGAAAACGCTACGCCACCAGAATTATCCGCAGTATTGCCAGAACAAACATAGTTATTGTTGCAATATTGATCTACGCAACATTGCAAGCCCGTTGCCACCGCATAATTAGCAACAAAGTTATTTCCTGTTATGGCTACAAATTCAGACCCTCTAACATATACCAAATTGCTTTGGGTGTTGTTAGACCCAATTACATTATTTCCAATAATTCTTAACCCATACGCATACTGGACTTGAATTGAATAAACAGTATTGTCAATAACAGATATGTCATTAAGTTTGTAACCCTGACCATCAGGAGAATATATGTTAATTAATGCGTTACTAAGCATTGATGTGGTTAACGCAAAATTTTCCACAATGCCAGTATTACCAATAATTTTAACGCCAGCAATTCGTGTCCCCGCAACAGCATCGGCTTCAACGTCAATTGCGCCTATTAATCTGTTATTGGAAAAAGTAATTTCTGTTCCATGCGTAACAGTCAATTGTTGCCTAGAACTGCCGTATGCTATGTTATTGTTAATGTAAACTCTTGACGTTTCGCCTGTTACGTCATTTTCATACCCAACATAAACACCATCACCTTTAGCATCAACAATAGTGCAATTTTCAACAGTAACATTTTGAGAACCATCAACAATACGAATGGCGTGTGAATATTCGTCTGGAAACCCGCCAAACGTTCCAGTCTGCTGGGCTTTATTTCCGTCCAGCTTGAGTTCACAAATTGTGATGTTCTGCTTGTTGTCCAACCTGAAAATGTTGTGCTTGATTGTGCTGTGCGCGCCAAGTTTAAGTATGCTTAAATCACCTTCGCCAAAAATGACTGAATTGCTTGCTGGCGCAAGAACCACGGCCCCCGCAATGTTTGTTGCATCTTTTACAAGATAAGTTCCAGCAGGAAAATAAATTGCACCACCGCCAATAAGCGCCAATCGAATGGCCGCTGTATCGTCAGTTGTTCCATCACCAGTTGCACCATAATCCATGACGTTTTTTGGTGCGCCAGCGATCATCGAATAAGTTACTTTTGTAAGCGCCATTTTTTATCCTTAAACAAAATAGGTCACAGTGCCTATAACATACGAACCGCTTTGCAATAAAGTTGATTGTGGCGAATTAAGTGTGGCGGTTGCACCAGTAACAGCAGGTAAATAAATAATACTTGTACCTTGTGCCGCATAGCAGGTCAAGTAATAAACATTACCGCTTAAACTTGCAAAATATCTAACGCTTCCACACCCATCATTTGAACCAATAGCAAAAGGAAGCCCGGTTATATTAGAGGTTGATCCTGTTCCAATTACATTTATGTTAATTCCAAAATTTACAGTTACTTGTCTGCCTATTTTTGTATAGTTTCCAGTTTGTACGGTGTACGTTGTGTCGCCGCCAAGACTAGGTGTCCAAGTACCTTCTTCATAATCAGCCAACAATTCACTGGTCATGCCAGCAGGGTGCGATGTGGCAGAAAAGTCGATGCCTTTGCCAGATGTGCCGATAACAAGGTTGTCAGACAGTTTAATCTTACCTACAACATCTAATTTTTCAGCGGGGCTAGCTGTGCCAAGACCAACCTTGTCATTTGTTGCATCGGTATAAAACAAGTTTGCGTCTGTGTCGCCTTCAATCCGCACGTTAAACACTGCACCTATCTCGTTAATCACAAGATTGGTTGTGCCGATAATCATCTTTTCGGTCAACGCACCAGCAGTTGCAGTCTCAAAATGAATCTGACCCTGTTCGGCCGTGGAAGTTGGGCTGAGGATAGATGCGTGAATTAAACCGTAGGCTTGCTTGTTGCCAGCCGAATCTTCACCATTGAACTCAATTTCGCCAAGGGTGTCAGATGCCGCTGGTGTTGCTGAATCTCTGTACAACTCAAGTAACGGGGCTGCCGCTGCCCCAGCGTCTGTAGATGTTAGGGTCATGCCCAAAGCATCAAAAGATCGGCCAGCGGTTAAATTGGCAACAGACACCTGTTTGGTTGCGCTGCTTTGAACAATAGGCAAAACTTCGGTGCCCGCAAGCGGGACGGTTGACGCGGGTAACGCTGAGATTTTGGTATCGGCCATGATGGTTCCTTAATTGAACATGACTTCAATAGATGAAGTAATGGGCGGTGCTTGTGAAAATGTCAGCGTTACGTTCGACACGGTATATGTATTTTTTTGCTGATACACGCCATTAATGTACACAAACGTGAAGTTTTCGCCTTGTGACGCATCGCTTAATGTAAATACGGTCTGTGATCCTGTACCCGTAAAATTTTGAATTTGGTATGCTGCGGCACCAACGCCTGAAATGTTGTCATACGTTGCGATAAGCACATCTGTTGACGTGTACAACGCAAATTTGTACGGCGGGGGTAATAGCCATATCTCACCGCCAGGCACGCGCCCCGCAGAATTTAAAATGATTGGGTTGGTATGCGCCGTGTTACCACTGGAAGATGTGTACGTTACTTTTGGCGTGGTTGTGCCCGCTGCGTAGGTGTATAGCTTGCCGCCAGACAGGATCACGCCGCTGTCGTTAAAAAACTGCCAGCCTGCCCCGCCTATCGGTGATAAAAAAACCGCCATACGTTACTCCAGAAGAATCAAACCACCGTCCTCTTGGACGAGATTATCATTGTTTTCGCACAACAAATTGCCAATAATGATCTCGGCATGTTTTCCAGAAACCAGCGTGGCAATACCGCCAAGGCCAATGGCTACTGCGTTGCGAAGAGCGACACCAAAGCTCATTGCTTGTTAATCGGTTTGCAGTAGATCGCGCCGTCATCCGCAATGCGAATAGCACTTACGCGGAAGGGCGCGCCGGTGCCCATGGGCAAATAGAACGGGATTGGGGTGTACGCGGGGATTGGCGTGCTGCCAGTGGTGGCCACAGCCCCGGGGCCAATCTCTACATAGCAGGGGGTCGTAGACCAGACCACCACGCCTTCAGGGCCAGAGCCCCAATCAGCAGTATTGCCCGCAGAACCGCTGTAAGACGCAGTGCGGCCAGGAAAACCAGTTTGTGATAGCGGATTCAAAAGTTCCATGATGCGTCCTTATGCCAAAAAGCGGAGTTTGTACAGAGTGCGAAGATAAATCTCAATGATGTTGTCAATGAGCTGCTGCAAAGATGAGTCGGATTTGTCAGCCACTTCATACCGGCAGTCTTCAATTTCTTTTAGCGAGTCTTCTAAAAACTCAATGATGTTAGCTGTCTTCTTTGCCGAATGCAAAGTAATTGGCCCCATCAAACCATGCCGGCCTTGATAGGCTTCAGCAAAGTCATCAGCCGCGCCAATAATTCGGTCGTAGAAGATGTTGAGCGCCACATGTTTGCTGTAGCTGCGGGTGTTCAGATGCACTGAGTGCGCTACGTCCCGCGCCAAAAACAATAGACCTAGAAAATCGCACGCTTTCATTGTGGCATCCCTTGTTGTTCGGGCATCATCTCACTTTGATCTCGGCCAGGCATTTCGCTGACCAAGTCTCCTGATGTGATCATGCCATGCACCGTGCCCAAGACTATATCTTGAATTTGCTCTGGCGACATGCTGGCTTGCACTTGGGCCAAACGCTTGGTTTCAGCCTCGTATGCCTTGACTTGGGCCTCAAAGTCCTTGCGCTCTTGCTCTTGCACTTCGATGGATTTGCCCACGTTTCGGATCATCTGATGCATCTGTTCCATCTCTTGACCCATGGCCTGCATCTGCTGCTGTGCAGCTTGCAACGCTGGGTTGTCCTCGCCGTCTGACAAGAACTTAGGGTCAATGGTCTTGGCAAAGCGCTTAGACATCTCTTGGGCGCCTGGCCAATCCATGTTCTTGACGAACAGGTCACCGGCCACAGCCCACAGTTGAGGATTGCCTTGCAACAGTTGTGCCATTGCTTCCAATGCCTCTTGACGTTTGGTCGCGTAGCCTGGGCCAGTGATTGCCACCACGTCGTATTTGCCAACGCCGGGGTTGTAGATTTTCTCGATCACAATTCCGCGCTCGTCCATGATCTTGTTGACCGGCTGCTGCTGCTCGGGGTTGATCTTGATCATCTTGGTCTCGCCATCTTCACCGATGATGCGAGCGATGCGCTGGGTATCGTAAATCTTGGGAATCAAGTCAACCAGCTGGCGGGCCACATGGCGCACGCCACGGGCCAAATTATCGCCGTAGTGATATGTGCCCACATCGCCTTCGCGCTGGCGCGCCAAAATGGCTTTGCCGCTGCGCTCGTTGGAACCCATGCCCAAACTGGCGTTGTATTGACCTGTGGTGCTCTTAATGTCTTCAGATGCCCCTGCCTTGGCTTGCAGGAGGCCGCTGGAGGCCATTGGAGGCTGTGCCCGCTGGGGTAGTGGCAACATGCCGCCTTGGCCGTCTGTAACGTCTGGATTGACCTCCAAATACGGCCAGTTTTGCGTGTTGGCGGTCTTCCATTGTTGTTCGTACCCTTCAAACTGGCCACCGTAGCCAATAAACGGGGCTTTGGGCGCCAGCGCCAGCATCTCGGCCTCTTGGCTGACCCAGTAGTTGTACATGCGCTGGGCATCCTTGGCGTTGCGCACCAAGCCCGACACATACAAACGACCGTCAACCTCAAATTCGTTGCCCACGATGCGGATCACGGGGATGTACTTGCCCGCCCACTCGCGCTCTTCAAGGATTTCGTACCCGTTGATCTTGCAGTATTTGACCTTTGGACGGTCAGACTCGCGTGACTTCTTGGGCTTGCCGTAGATTGCCCGCAGTTGCTTGTCTTCAGGCGTGCCTTCAAACGCCGTGGCGTTGCCGGGGTACAGGTTCAGCGTTGTGCGGTCAAAGTCGATGTAGTAGTAATCTGCAAGGCGAATCGTGTCTTCATTGAGCCAGTTGCTGATCGACTGATCGCCCACACCCAGCGACTGCAAGGTGGTGATGGGCGAGGCATCTGGGTACATCCGCTCAAACTCGGCCTTGGTCACATCTTCCGTGACAAAGCACCACTTGGCGTCCGCGCCGGTCGGGTCTTGGATGGTTGGGTCCATGTAGACCGAAAAGGAGTTGCGCACACGGCCAATCTTAATGTCTTGGTCAAACGTGTTGTCGTCACAATATTCGGTCAACAAGCGAAGGTAACCTTCGCCGTAAGAAACTTGGTTTTCGCAGGCCGTGTCATAGGCCACATCGGCGTCGCTGATGTACTCAATATGCCGAATCATGCCGTTGAAGATGTCGGCCACTTCCACGTCGGCGTTGTCGTCCACCGGGATGACCTTAGCGCCTGGCCGGTTCTGGCGCTGGTCGTTGGTGACTTGGCGCACATGCTGGGGCAATTTATTGATCGTCAGACACGGGCGGGCGTTGATTGTTTGACCTTGCACCGCGCCACGGGTGGCCAGCACGTCGGCGGGCCACTGCCAGTGGTTATCAGGCGAGCCGGCGTAAAAGCGCAGATCGTCTATCTCATCTTCGCGGCTCTCGGCAAGCGCGGACACCGCCAGATCAAGCCTGGCACGGGCTGTGGCCAAGATGTCAGACGCGCTCTTCTTTGGTTTACCGCCTTCGGCCACTGCGCCAGCAGCCGCAATGCCTGTGAAGTCTGCCATTATTTAATCTTGCTAAGGACTTTGTCCACCGTTGCCTTGACATTGTTGCCCGATGGAATCGTGGCATGGCAGTTGGCAGTGGGTGAATAAGTCTCTTTGTTGCGTGCTGGCATGCCAGCGCCCGACATTTTGGGTTCGCGGCGGTTGAGTTTAGCAATAGGGGCAAGGGTCTTCATTTCTTTCCTTTCGGGGCTGCACGTTTGACTGCATACGCGATTGCCACGGCCTGCTTGACGGGCTTGCCCGCCTTAATTTCAGCCTTGACGTTCTTGCGGAATGCTTCGGGGGATTTGGATTTGACAAGCGGCATGTTACTTCTTCTTTGCAGTTTTGGCCGATTCTTTGAAAGCCTTGGCAGTGGGTGCGCCGGGCGAGCCAGGTTTCCTCATCTTTTCTTTACTGCCAGCGGCGATACGTGCCTGTTTTGCGTGAATGTTGGCATAAAGCCCAGGTTTGGTAGCCATATTAACACTTCCATCGTTTGAGTGACGCTTTGGCGCGTTCAGCATCGCCTTTGGCATGCTTGACTACGCCTTCCATGCGGGCGCAGAAACTGGCTTTGCGGCCAGCATCTGCTTTGGTTTTGGGGCTGGGTGCTGGCGCCTTGAGGTTGGAACCCGTAGCGGCGTTGTACTTAGCGCGGCCCTTCTCAGTCAGGCCCGCGCCTTTGGACACTGGCAACTTTTCGCCGCGACCGACACTGAGAGAAACCTTCTTCATGCGCCCATCCATCCTGTAGACACTGCGCTACCGTAGCTTCTGGCGGTGCGCTTGGGTTCAGCATACTCACGATGTGCCACTGGAAAGGCAAACGTGACGCAGATAGCGTCAGCAGCGTCGGGCGAGGCAAGACCGCGAGCTTTCATTTCCTTTTTGCTTTCCAAGAAGATTGTTCCCCGTGAATCAGGCTTCATCATAGGCGAAATCAAGTCCGTCTTCAAGAACCTGTCGTTAGGGATACTAGCAGATTTCAGCCATTCTCGCATATCTCCCCACATCTGCGCGCGCATATTACCGTACATGATCGGGTTTTTGGCCTTATTCCCAAAATTTATGCCCTTGACCTTGTACCGCTGCTCTTTTAAGATCG
>Ga0209229_10000336_pt1 | contig 18795 bp, 13 predicted proteins | sample SanBayMetagenome_FD_187466 | JGI IMG/M metagenome (GOLD analysis project Ga0209229, IMG submission 187466) | Freshwater and sediment microbial communities from dead zone in Sandusky Bay, Ohio, USA (SPAdes) (version 2) | ecosystem: Environmental > Aquatic > Freshwater > Lentic > Sediment... | reverse complement strand
GCTGTTAAAAAAGACATCGTCGACCTGATGACCACCTCGCAAGACTGGTGGCCGGCCGACTACGGACACTACGGCCCCTTTTTCATCCGCATGGCCTGGCATAGTGCCGGTACCTATCGTATCCAAGACGGACGAGGTGGCGGTGGCACCGGAACGCAGCGCTTTGCACCTCTCAACAGCTGGCCCGATAATGCTAATCTTGACAAAGCCCGCTTACTGCTGTGGCCCGTCAAACAGAAATACGGTCGCAAACTCTCCTGGGCCGACCTCATGATCCTCGCCGGAAACTGCGCCCTCGAATCGATGGGATTCAAAACCTTCGGATTCGGCGGTGGCCGCGAAGACATCTGGGAACCCGAAGAGGACGTATACTGGGGTTCAGAAAACGAGTGGCTGGGCGATAAGCGCTACACAGGCGACCGCGATCTGGAGAATCCACTCGCCGCCGTACAAATGGGTTTGATCTATGTGAATCCGGAAGGACCCAACGGCAATCCCGATCCGCTCGCTTCTGCCCGCGATATCCGCGAAACATTCGGGCGTATGGCCATGAACGATGAAGAAACCGTTGCCCTCATCGCAGGCGGACACACCTTCGGAAAAACACACGGTGCCGCTGACCCCAGCAAATACGTAGGCCCTGAGCCCGCCGGTGCTACCATCGAAGAACAAAGCATGGGATGGAAAAACACCTTCGGAAAAGGTCACTCAGAAGACACGATCACGAGCGGACTGGAAGGTGCCTGGACTACCACCCCTACTCAATGGAGCAATAATTATTTCGAGAACCTATTCGGATATGAGTGGGAATTAACGAAGAGCCCTGCCGGTGCGCACCAATGGAAGCCCAAAGGGGATGCCGGTGCCGGATCGGTACCTGATGCTCACGATGCTTCAAAGAAGCATGCGCCGATGATGCTCACTACCGACATTGCCCTTCGCATCGATCCGGCCTATGAGAAGGTTTCACGTCGCTTCTATGAGAATCCCGATCAATTCGCTGATGCATTCGCACGTGCCTGGTTCAAACTCACGCACAGAGATATGGGTCCGCGTAGCCGCTACCTCGGCTCCGAAGTTCCTGCCGAAGAACTGATCTGGCAAGATCCCATCCCTGCGGTTTCTCATCCGCTGGTGGATGCAAATGATATCAAAGAGCTCAAAGGAAAGATCCTTGCATCCGGACTGACCATTTCTCAGTTGGTCACTACCGCTTGGGCTTCTGCCTCAACGTTCCGCGGATCAGATAAGCGTGGTGGTGCCAATGGTGCCCGCATCCGCTTGGCACCTCAGAAATTCTGGGAGGCCAACAACCCGGCTCATTTGTCAAAAGTGTTGGATGCACTCGAATCTATTCAGCAGACATTCAATAAATCTGCCAACGGTGGTAAGCAAATTTCATTGGCCGATCTGATCGTACTCGGTGGATGTACAGCGATCGAAGAGGCAGCGAAAAAAGCCGGACAGAACATCGATGTGCCCTTCAAGGCTGGTCGCGCTGATGCTTCCGCAGAACAAACTGATGTGGAATCCTTTGCTGTGCTTGAGCCAAATGCAGACGGATTCCGTAATTATGTGAAGAAGAAGTTTCACGCACATGCAGAAGATCTATTGGTCGATAAAGCGCAGTTGCTAACGCTTACTGCACCTGAGATGACCGCACTGGTAGGTGGTATGCGTGTGCTGGGGGCTAATTGGGATGGATCGTCTAACGGCGTATTCACGTTAACGCCAGGCATCCTCACCAATGATTTCTTCATGAACCTGCTTGATTTTGGCACAACCTGGACGGCTGTATCAGATGCCAATGATGTGTTTGAGGGTCGCGATCGCAAGACCGGTGCTGTTAAATGGACCGGTACCCGCGTGGATCTGATCTTCGGATCGAATAGCGAACTCCGTGCCTTGGCTGAGGTCTATGCTTGTGAGGATGGCAAGGCAAAATTTGTGGCAGACTTCGTGAAAGCATGGGATAAAGTGATGAACCTCGATCGGTTTTAATTAGGAAACTGTCGAAGTTCGGCTCGAATGATTTTAGGAGTTGGCAATCGCCAGCTCCTTTTTTATGCCTCTAGGCTTTACAGATCAATGTCAACAGGGTGTCAAAATGTATGAGTCCGACCAAATCACCCCTGCTTTTGAGTAATATCCCTTATGTTCGTTGTTTGAACACCAGAACGGTTGACTGAACAAGAACTTATCCGGGGACTTCGTGCGCACGAGGAAGAAAGTTTTCGCTGGCTGGTAGAGAACTATCAAGCCGCGGTGTATAACACTGTTTTGGGTATCGTGCAATCTGCATCAGATGCGGAGGACATCTCCCAAGAGGTTTTCATTCAGGTTTTTCGGTCCATCGATCAGTTCAAAGGCGAGTCTAAGCTCTCTACTTGGGTGTATCGGATCGCAACGACCAAATCACTTGATTTTCTGCGCGGCAAGAAAAGTAAAAAACGATTCGCTTTTTTCCATCGGCTGGGTTTGCCGGGCGAAGACCGGGAGATGGAGATAACTGAATTCCATCACCCCGGGGTGGCAGCTGAGCAAAAGGAGACTGCGGCACTACTGTTCCGCGCGATCGCAAAACTTCCGGATAACCAGAAGACTGCTTTTATCCTTACCAGGCTGGAGCAGTTATCTCATGCGGAAACCAGTAACATCATGAAAATCACTATACCCGCAGTGGAATCACTACTGCATCGGGCAAAACTTAACTTAAAGAAAATTTTGAAAATGGAATTGTAGCATTTATGCTATGAAGGATTTATTATCCCTGTACGTCTAAACAAAATATACATGTCGTCGACCCCAAACATTGAGAACATTCTGAACAGCCTGGAGGGTGTTCGTCGTGCCGAGCCCCGGCCGTTTTTTGCTGCACGAGTGATTCAGCGTCTGCAGGAGAAAAACCAAATGACCCCCTCATTTTACTGGCCTAAGTTTGCCTTGGCAGTATCCGCGCTTTTCATTTTAATAGCTTTGAACCTCATACTATTTTTATCCCCCCTGCGTTCTATCGACCAGGCGATCAGCGACTGGAATTCCGCTACCCCGGATTGGGTAGTTGATTACACCGAAAACCCCGGTACATCCATTTACGAACTGCCCCCAGATAAATGATCCATGCAAAGAAGCCGCGTACTCATCTTGCTTGTATTGTTGTTGGCCGTATTGAATGGCGTGCTTGTTTACTTGCATTTTTTTGCCAATCCCTCCGGAGGCCGTGACCTTGGAGATTCTATGCATAGCTGGCTCGATAAAAACTTGGGGCTAACGGAAGAACAAGAGCGACTTCATTTGAAAATGCGGGGTACTTATTTTTCTAAATTAAAATCCATCAACGATACCCTGAAGCTTCTCAAAGCACGCTTCGTCTCCCAATCCGCTCAACTCGATCTGTCAGATAGTTTGGCAACTGTATGGACCGACTCCATCAACAGCTGGAACCGAAAAGCTGATGCGCTCACCTACCGGCATGTACGAAATGTCCGATCCATTCTGGATCCGAAACAACAACCTGTTTGGGATTCATTGATACAGGTGGTGATGTTGAGGAAGAGTAGAAAGTAGAAGGGTGAAAGATGAAAGAGCGTTAAACCTTCTACTTTACACCTTACACTACTCTTGATAGATCCTTTCAACAGCATCTTTATACTTCTCCAGGATCACTTTTCGTTTCACCGAAAGTTTAGGTGTCATTTCACCAGTATCCACGCTCCATTCCTTAGCCAGTAGTTCAAAGCGTTTAACCTGTTCAACTTGATTGAAAAACTTATTGAAGCTTTCCACCAGTTCTCGGTACAGGTCCTTTACCGCATCCAGGCGAATCAGTTTTTCCGGATCGGTTTCCTGAATGCCTTTTTTATGCGCCCATTCCAATAGTGCAGGGAAAGCGGGAACGATCAGCGCACCCACAAATTTGCGTTCAGCGCCAACCACCATCAATTGCTCAATGAAAGGAGATTCTTTCAGTTTACTTTCGATCGGAAGAGGGGCAACATATTTTCCGCCGCTGGTCTTGAATAACTCTTTCTTACGGTCTGTGATTTTTAGAAACCCATCTTTGGAAAAAGTGCCGATATCGCCGGTGCAGAACCACTCACCCTTCATTACCTCAGCGGTGAGGTCGGGGCGCTTGTAATAGCCCATCATGATATTGGGACCTTTACAAAGGATCTCGCCATCCTCTTCGATCTTCACTTCCACGTCTTCGATCAGTGGTCCGACGGTACCGAACGCGCGACCGGATTCCTGGTAACGATTTACAGAGATGACGGGAGATGTTTCAGTGAGGCCGTATCCCTCCATCACCACTAACTTGGCCGCCGTGAAGATCCGGATCAATCGTACCTGGCAAGCGGCACCACCGGTAGCGATGCATTTCACATTGCCCCCAAGTGCTTCCCGCCATTTTTTGAAGATGATCTTGTTGGCAAGCGCTAGTTGTATGCGATATCCAAGGGGCAGTGATTGATTGATCTCGAACTTTTCCGCAAGGCTATGTGCCCAGAAGAAAAGTTTTCGTTTGAGGCCGGTCAGCTCATTACCCTTAGCCATGATCTTGTCATATACCTTCTCGAGCAATCGGGGCACCGTGGTGAACAGATGCGGCTTTACTTCTTTCAAGTTATCGCCGATCGTTTCCAGACTTTCTGCATAGTAGATCGCCGTGCCTTTGAACGCATATAGGTAGGTGACTACTCTTTCAAAAATATGATTCAGCGGAAGAAAACTCAGGGCCCGCATGTTATCGCCTGGCGGAAAATGCGGCTTGGCCGCCATGGTATTCGATAAAATATTCCGATGCGAAAGCATTACACCTTTTGGAACGCCGGTAGTGCCGGAGGTATATATGATCGTGACGATGTCTTCAGCATCGACAGCATCACGCAAGGCGGGCAGACTTGCTTTGGAAGCATCATTCGCCTCCTGTAACACCTCTTTCCAGTGACGGGCATTGACTACATGTTCAAATGTGAAAATCGACTGCAACGAGGGAAGTTTTCCGCGTAGACTGTTCACTTTCAGAAACAGTTCCTCATCGTTTACGAACACCATTTTCACGGCTGCATCCGATAGAACAAATTCCAGTTCGTTGATGCTGATGGTTGGGTAGATCGGTGTCAGAACGGCTCCGATCTGCTGAACGGCCAAATCGAGAATCACCCACTCGGGACGGTTCTTGGAGATCACAGCAATCTTGTCGCGGCCCTCAGGCGTGCGATCACCCGGACCGATCCCCATGGCGATCAAACCCGCACTGAGTTGATCTACCAGGTCCTTGACCATGGCCGTGCTGTATTTCTTCCATTGTCCGCCTTCCTTGGCAGCCAGCATGTCAGGTAAAGGATTATTGGCAAGTTGCCATTCCAGGCAGTCGAATAAACGTCGAGGGGTTTGCATAGCAATCGTTTTGGTAATACCAGAATTCCTAAAATAACGAAAATCTCAACTCCTAAACCCTCTAGACTAACTAAACCAGCTAAACTTCCTCAACTCCCTCAACCTTCTAAACACAGGTTTAGTGCGTTTAGTCGGTTTAGATGAGTGGTCTTTTACTTAGAAGTCGTCTGGTAATATTGTCCGCTGGGTACCCGAAAAACCCGGTTTGCTTGCCATTGCTGAAACTTATTCCAGGTGTCGGCATTATCTTTTTTCCACTGTTCGTGTTTTACCAGTGTTTCAGGGGTCAGGAACAGCCATTGATTGTAGGCCTGAAAAAGATCGGCCTGTATCCATTGGCGTTGCACATCGAACAATTTGAAGGGGAATTGTTTGGCCGGTCCATCGAACCAGCCCAGTAAAAAGCGAGCTCGAATCATGGTCAGGGTTTCCGGATCGAGCCCTCTGGCCGTCAACGATACATGATTTGCCATTTCAAGTAAATAGGCCTTGGCGAAGGGGTTCGATGTTTTTTCGGCAACTTGTTTCAGGTCGGTATCCGCGAATAATTTTTCCTTGTAACCTTTCAGTAATAACTCACGCATCGACTGCCCGCGTTCACTTAGTCCGTCCAGATTCATAAAGATCTCTCCATAGATCAGACTCCAGACTTTGTCGGTCGTATAGAAATAATACAGCGCGGCATTGTAATAGTTGCCGCCATAACCGGGATCCACTTCGACCCCTTTTTCCCATAGCTCGATCGCTCGAGGATCTTTGGATGACCAAAGCAACTCGCCATATTCACTGAGTAGTGGGCCATGATTGGGAAATTTCTTGAGTCCGCGTTTGTAATATTTTTCGCACTCTTTCACCTCTTCCAATGCCTTGAATACATTTCCGGCCAACTGAAAACATATCGGATCGGCATTCGGTCGATCGCAGAGGACGATTACATTTTCGCGCGCGCGGGTGTAATCTCGTTTCAGCGAATAGGCGATCACCAGGTCTTTACTCAACTCCAGATCCTCCGGCGCAATGATCAATGCTTGTCTTAGCACCAGTATGGCATTGTCATATTCGCCCGACTGCAGAAATCCCTTCGCCCGTGCCTGCAGGGTGCTAAGCGATTCGGTTGGTTGTGCCGAAGAACTCATTGCAAGCAGACAGGCAAGGATCAATACAGAAAATCGTAGCGAAAACTTGGCGAGTTGTTTCATGGTAAGTTTTTCCTTTGTTGCCGTGATCAGATCCGATGGGTGAGCAGTCCGTCCCTCAATTTCGGTTCAAACCAAGTGCTTTTGGGCGGCATGACCGAACCACTGTCAGCGATATCAAACAGTTGGTGTATGCTGACGGGATACAAGCTGAAGGCAATAGCCATCTCTCCGCTGTTAACGCGTTTCTCGAGTTCACCCAATCCGCGAATGCCGCCTACAAAATCGATCCGCTTATCGGTTCGCTGATCGCGTACACCCAGCAATTTATCCAATATTTTATCAGAGAGAATACTCACGTCGAGTACGCCGATGGGATCTTCCGTCCATGTGCCGGGCTTTGCTTGCAATCGGTACCAATTCTTATTGAGGTACATGCCGAACTCGTGGAGTGATCCGGGTCGCACGGCCTCTGCCTCGCGCGTGATGGTAAAATCCTCCTCCAATGCATTCAGCAGTTCTCCTTCGCTGTGACCATTCAGGTCTTTTACAACACGGTTATAGTCGAGGATCGCTAATTGCCCTGCCGGGAACAGGGTTGTCAAAAAATATTTTGCAGCCTCCGAATCGGGAAGTGCGGCACTAACCTTGGCGGCAGAAGCAGCGCGGTGGTGACCATCTGCTATGTAAGTGGCAGGTACTTGCTCGGCAAAGATCTTTGTGATCTGGTCGACCGTCTCACGCATATCCACTACCCAAATGCGATGCTCGATGGCGTCGTTCGCAGTGAAATCATATATAGGTGAATGAGACTTCTTCCAGTCTGCGATCAATGCATCTATTTCAGATACATCTCGGTAAGCCAGAAATACATTTCCTGTTTGCGCCCGAATGGTGCGCATGTGATCGATGCGGTCTTTTTCTTTCTCTGGGCGTGTGAATTCATGTTTCTTGATTCGATCGTTATTATAATCGTCGACCGAGGAGAGTGCTACCAATCCGGTTTGTGCACGCCCATTCATCACCAGTTCGTAGATATAATAGCAGGGTTTATCTTCTTGAAAAAGCACTCCTTTGCGGGTCATCGCATCCAGATTGTCTTTTGCCTGATCATAAACGGCCTGGCTGTGGATATCGGTTCCGGCGGGCAGATCGATCTCTGCTTTTGTTACGTGTAAGAAGGAGTTGGGGTTCCCTTGTGCCTCCTCGGCCGCTTCCTGGCTGTTGAGTACGTCATAGGGTCGGGCAGCTACGGCAGCGGCTAGTCCTGTTTGTGGTCGGAGGGCAGCAAAGGGTTGAATGTTGATCATGTGTGGAATTATAGTAGGAGATTTATTTATTATCCGTTCTGCTGAGCGAAATCGGTCATCAGACTTGTAAGCGCTTTAACGCTTTCGAGGGGGAGCGCATTGTACATCGATACCCTAAATCCGCCTACACTACGATGGCCTTTGATGCCGATCATTCCAGCGGCTTCGCAGGTTTTTAAAAAGGCAGATTCGAGTGTTGGATCGTTCATTGTAAAGACAGCATTCATGTGGCTGCGGTCGGCCGTCGCTACAGGTCCGTTGAACATCGGCAACGCATCCAGGGTATCGTAGAATAGTTTTGCTTTTTCGATGCTCCTTTTTTCCATTTCAATTATCCCGCCTTGTTCTTTCACCCAGCGAAGGGTGAGCAGAACAACATACACGGCAAAAACCGGCGGGGTGTTGAGCATACTTTCCTCGCGGATGTGTTCGCGGTAATCCATCATCGTCGGGATCCGACGGTCGGCCTTACCCAGTAAATTTTTATTTACGATGACGAGATTCACACCAGCCGGTCCCATGTTTTTCTGCGCACCGGCATAGATCAATCCGAATCGATCGAAGGGCAGTGAACGACTTAAAATATCGCTGCTCATATCGGCTACCAACGGCAGATCCAATTCCATCGGGATTTGCTGCCATTGTACGCCGTGTACAGTTTCGTTTGTGGTGAGGTGCAAATACTGCGCTTCCGGATCGATTTCCAATGTGCGCGGGATGACTCGGTATCCGCCTTCTTTCGAGGAGCCTGCGATTTCTATGGTGCCGTACAAGTTGGCTTCTTTGATCGCTTTGGCCGACCAGATGCCGGTATCTGTATAAGCGGCTTTTTTATTCGAGGGAAGCAGGTTCATCGGTACCTGCATGAATTGAGTCGAAGCACCTCCATGTAAAAAAAGAACTTCCTGATCGGGATGCAGCTGCATTAAATCCCTGACCAGCTGACGGGCCTCTTCCATGACGGGTTGAAACAGTGCCGTGCGGTGACCGATCTCCAAAATGGACAATCCCGTGCCCTGGAAGTCTCGGATCGCCGCCGCCGCTTGCTCTAAAACAGCAGGAGGAAGGATAGAGGGGCCGGCATTGAAATTGTGCATACGCGAAGATAGTTCAGTTGGTTGAGGAAGTTGAGTGGGTTGAGATGGCTTATGTAGTTACTTTTCTATACCCGCTCAACTATCTCAACTACCTCAACTATCTAAACATTCTCAACTATCTCAACCCTACAGGTGTTCCGATCCATTCACCCGCTTCAACCGCCATTGCCGGTCGAGCTGACGGATCATTTCTCGTTGCTCCGGGTCCTCGCGCTGCTGGGGTGATGATGGCAGATCTGGCTGTCCGGCCAACACCCAACAAGTGAACCAAATAGAGGCAACACTTTGAACAGACAAACGCATCCGCCGCTCTACCATTCCATTCATCAGTGAATCATATTGTTTTGTGTAGCGAGTGGAATATTGGCGGACCAATTTCCCTTTCCGCTCCTCATATGCATATTTTTCAGATGGGTCGGTTCGGGCATCCAACTCTTTTTCGATCCGAAGCACCGAATCGGCTGCCAACGAACTCTCCAGTAATCGCAACCACCAATAGGCAGGCATGTCTTCAATGAAGGCTGCCTGGCCGATCCAGAAATTCCATTTTCCATCCGCCAGCAATTCAGGAATGCGGCTTTCCCACAACCCATGTATCCCACGCTGACCGCTGAATTGTCCGTTGTGATTGCGGCATGTATGCAAAGGCACATGTGCATCCGACAAATAATGTCCGATCTCCGCGGCATTTTGAAGGATGCGCGGTATGTCCTTCTCCCGAAACGCCTTTATAAGCCTCCCTGTCATCACTTCCATCCACCAGGGTACGATGCCATGTTGTTGCAGCGTGTCTTCTGTAAATCGCGCTACCGCCTGCTTCCATTCACGTGGTAATGAATCGAACGGATACGTTCCGTAACGATCGAGATCGATGTAATGGCGCGGGCCTTCTTCCTTTACCGCATACCGACGTTTATCCGGATCAGTGGCATGTCGGATCAAATACGTTTGCTGCGACCTGAACAATGCTTGCAATCCGGGTGGGAGGAGGTTCACCGCCAGTCCATTGATACGTTCATGGGCAAAGAATCCCCACGCAGTCGCCGAAAAGGGACATAGCATCACCCATCCGCCCCATAAGGCGAGTAGCAATCGAGCCATCAACTAGTCAGGATTTTTTATTCTCGGTATCGAGGTCGGCCACTCCACCGGTGACCGCATATTTCATGGCATCCCCGGAGGCGATCCGATCGATCTTTTTGATGCGGGTTCGTGGCAGTACATAGAGTTGTCCGGCAAAATTGTATGCCTGCGGTACATAGACCGCTACATGTTCCTGCCCCATATTGAATTTCTGCATCTCTTCATCCGTCAGAAAACCTACCACCCAAACATCGGGTTCGAAAACACTGGCCAGCACCGGCGTTTTGAATTTCCGCTTATCTCCCGCGAATGCCTCGAACAGCTCTTTAGTAGAGGTATAAATGAACTTGATGCCGGGTGCACGGTCGAGCCACTGGTCGAGCAGATTGAAAAAACTGCCGATCAAAAAAATCGAGCTGACCCAACCAATAAGGATCACGCCCAAAATGATCAGGGCAAACCCCAAGCCCGGTACATTCAGATAAGGCCTCAGGATCTGGTCCACCTGCTCAAACAGCCAATACATGGCATAAAGGGTGATCCCGATGGGGGCTAAAATGATCAGCCCCTGTACAAAATATCGGAGGAGGCGACGTAGAAAGAATCGAAAACTGAGTTGGGGACTGGTGCGGGGCATGGTTTGAATTCAGCGCTAAGGTACGGGGTTCGGGGAGGCGGAAAAATGACACAAATCGGGGGATTTAACAATATGGAAACTTTGGCAACTAAAAAAGTTTCCGTAGTTTTGCGCGGCCAAAATCAATGGAGACAAATACCCGCATATTAGACTTTGCCGAATCGCTGTTCATGCAGCGGGGGATTCGCGCGGTTTCTATGGATGAGATCGCCGTCGGGTTGGGGATGAGTAAGAAGACCCTCTACCAGTATTTTGCGGATAAGGATGAGCTGGTGGATGCGGTGGTGGCCGCACATCTCGAGCGTATGCAGACCGATGCCAAGAAGTGGCGGGATCAGGCGCAGGATGCGGTGCATGAGATGTTCATTACTATGGAGCAGATACAGCTGCATTTGTCGAACATGGACCCCATTTTACTTCATGACATGCAAAAATTTCATCCTCGAGCCTATCAGCGATTTCGCGAGCACAAGGATGTTTTTCTGTTTGAGTTGATCCGTGCCAATATGCAGTGGGGGATCACGGAGGGGCTCTATCGGTCCGATCTGGACATCGATGTGCTTTGCCGGTACCGGCTGGCTTCTATGATGCTTGCTTTCAATACCGACTTGTTTCCGCCCCAGCAATTCAATCTTGGCCTGCTCTGTCAAAACCTCTTGCAACATTTTGTTTTCGGTCTCGCTACCGAAAAAGGACATAAACGACTGATGAATTATTATGAAACTACATCTGCTTAAAGGACTCGTTGCGGCCAGTGTTTTATTCATTGGCGGCAGTCGGGCACAAACCGATTCGATGCCGGGTAAACATGCGTTCACCCTGAAACAGGCGATCGACTACGCGCGTAAGAATAATGTACAGGTCAAGAATGCCTTGCTCGACATTCAACGTCAGCAGCAGGTAAACCGTGAGGTAACGGCCATGGCCTATCCGCACATCAATGCCAGCATCAGTACGGTCTTCAATCCCGGTATCGTAACCACGGTGTTGCCTAACTTCATCTCTCCTTCTACCTATCAGGTATTGATCAACGAGGGCGTTCGAAACGGAAGCGGCACGCCCATCCAAATGCCGGCTGATTTCGGATTCATCGAGGCGCAATTCGGAACCCGTTACAGTGCCAACGCAGCGGTGAGTCTGAACCAGATACTATTCGACGGACAGGTATTCGTCGGACTCCTCGCCCGGAAGGCCACCATCGAATTCGCGACACAGAACGCCGCCGTGACTGAAGAGATGATCGTCGCCAACGTGGCCAAAGTCTATTATCAACTGGTGGTCAGCCGTACGCAAGTCGAATTGATCGATTCCAACCTAGCCCTGCTCGAAAAAAACCTGCGTGATACGCGCATCCTATATGAAAATGGATTTCGGGAAAAATTGGACGTGGATAAAACAGAAGTACAGCTATCCAATCTGCGCACCGAACGCAATAAGGTGATGAATCAAGTCTCGAACGGTTATTATGGCCTGAAACTGTTGATGGGTATGCCGGTGGCAGATGAACTCATTCTCACCGACCGACTCGCTGAGTCTTTTGTATTGGATGGAGCCTTACAGGCGGAGGCCTATAAATATGAGGAGCGTAAAGATTATCAATACGCACAGATCGGCAAACGCCTCAATGAATATAATCTGCGCCGATACAAACTCTCACAGATACCGACTTTTTCGATGAGTGCCGTCTATGCCAAGAATGCTCAGCGCAGCACATGGAATTTTCTGGGTCGCGGCGATTGGTTCACGATATCAAACATCAACTTGAATCTGGCCGTACCGATCTTCAATGGATTTGTGACTAAGTCCAGGATCCAACAAAGCCGTATCGATCTGCGTAAAACTGAAAATCAGATCGATGCCCTGAAAAATTCGATCGACCGGGAAGTAGCATCTGCTAAAAATAATTTCACCAGCGCGTTGGAGCGACTCAATGTTCAACGTCGCAATCAATCGCTGGCCGAACAAGTATATCAGAATACGAAGAAGAAATACGAGATCGGAACCGGCTCACAGATCGAGATCAATGTGGCACAGACCGATCTCAAAGCGGCTCAAACAAATTATATCACGGCGCTTTACGATGCAGTCATCTCCAAGATCGACTATCTGCAAGCAACCGGTAAACTCAGTCAAACCTTTTGATCATCTACAATCCCCTTCATATGAATCGTTTTTATTTTATTCTGCTGGCCACTTTGTTGTTAGCCGCTTGTGGCGGATCGGAGCAATCCGGTGATCTCACCAAGCTGCAGTCACAGTTGGCTGAATTGAAAAAGAAAAAAAGTTCGCTGGATACGGATATCCGTGCGCTCGAGGCTCAGATCGCTAAGCTGGATACGGCAGGTGCCCGTCAAGCCAGTAAGCTGGTGTCGGTCGACTCCGTTCGCTACGGAACTTTTAATCATTACATCGATCTGCAAGGAAAGATCGAGGCGGAGGGCATGGCCTATGTAGCCCCGGCCGGTATGGGCGGACAGGTAAAAGCGGTCTATGTAAAATTGGGCACACCGGTCAGTAAGGGACAAATGATCCTGAAACTCGATGATGCCATCGCACAACAACAGCTCAATGCTGCACGCCAGCAATCCGGTCAACTGAAAACTCGTTTGGCCCAGGCTCAAACGATCTATGAGCGCTACCAAAATCTTTGGAAGCAGAACATCGGCGCAGAGATACAAGTCATCAATGCAAAAGCAGATGTCGATGCCTTGGCCGCACAACTGCGGGCTGTAGAAGCTCAAGTGGGCATGGCCGAGGAGCAAGTCAATATGACCAATGTACGCGCCGCCATTTCCGGGATCATCGATGAAATGAATGTGAAAGTGGGTGAGTTTTTCTCACCGCAATCAGCCGCTACACCCGGTGCCGGTATCCGAATTGTCAACAACAGCCAACTGAAGGCTGTAACCTATGTTCCGGATAATTATGTAGCACGTGTTCGGAAAGGGGATCCGGTGAAGATCTTGGTGAATGAGACCGGTAAAGTCGCTTTTGATTCACGCATCAATGTGATGAGTGCTTCGATCAATGCCAACACACGGTCCTTTATTGTAGAGGCGCCATTATCCGCTGATCCGTTGCTGCGTGCCAATCAAACAGCTGTGGTAAAGATCCTGGATTACCAAGCAGATAATGCGATCAGTGTGCCGGTGAATCTGCTTCAGTCTGACGAGAAAGGAAAATATCTGTTTGTCGCCGAGAACGTAAAGGGACAATGGGTGGCTCGTCGACGCATCGTGCAACCCGGACAAGTCTATGAGGGCTGGCAGGAAATTCTCAGCGGACTGAAAGCCGGTGAGCGTGTCGTGACCGATGGTTATCAATCCCTCTACGACGGACAATCCATTCGCACCTTCTGATCCACCTACTAAAACGATCCCATGTCTCTTTCCAATAGAATACAGAAAGCTGTCCGCGAATTCAAACCAACCAGTTGGTCGATCGACAATCGGACCGCCATCTACATCATTGCCATCCTTATCTCCTGGTGGGGCTACAATAAATTCATGACGCTTCCGAAGGAGCAGTTTCCGGATATCGTAGTACCAACGATTTCGGTAACTACTGTATACGTAGGAAATTCTCCTCAGGACATTGAGAATCTCGTCACCCGCCCGATCGAAAAGCAACTCAAAGGGATCAGCGGCGCAAGGGTCAATAAGATCCAGAGTACTTCTCAGACCGATTACAGCTTGATCGTGGTGGAGTTCGACACGGATGTAAAAACGGAAGTGGCCAAGCAAAAAGTAAAAGACGCGATCGATAAATCAAAAAGCGATCTGCCAACAGATCTCACCCAGCAGCCCAATGTGCAGGAATTTGCTTTCAGTGAGGTGCCGATCATGTTCGTCAACGTAAGTGGTGATTATGACGGTATCAAACTCAAGCAATACGCCGACAAACTGCAAGATCGATTCGAGGATTTATCGGAGATCACCCGCGCGGAGATCGTCGGGGCACCCGAACGAGAGATACAGGTGCATGTCGATCCCTATAAAATGAATGCTGCTCGTATCAGTTTCATGGATATTGAAAATGCGATCGCAAGGGAAAACAATGATATTACCGGCGGACAGATCGAAGTGGGCGACATGCGTCGAACCCTGCGCGTACGTGGGCAATTCAAATCCGCCACCGATCTGCAAGACATCGTGGTGCGCAGCAGTGCCCGAGGTGCGAATGTATACCTGCGCGACATTGCTGAGATCCGTGATACGGTGAAAGAGCGCGAGAGCTTTGCCCGCCTCGGCGGTAAGAACGTCGTAACGCTGAACATCGTCAAGCGTGCCGGCGAAAATCTCATCAACACGGCCGATAAAGTAAAAGCAGTCGTTTCAGAAATGCAGGCCAACGAAGACCTGCCGCGCGACCTGATCGTGAATATCACCGGTGATCAGAGTAAGCAGACCCGTACATCATTCAACGAATTGATCAATACGATCGTGATCGGGTTCCTGCTCGTTTTGCTGATCCTCATGTTCTTCATGGGTGTGACCAATGCCTTCTTTGTGGCCCTCAGTGTTCCACTCAGTGTGTTTGTCGCTTTTCTTTTCTTGCCACTGGCGGATAGCATTGTTGGAACCTCCGTCACATTGAACTTTATCGTCCTCTTCGCTTTATTATTCGGACTGGGCATCATTGTAGATGATGCCATTGTAGTGATCGAGAATACGCACCGTATCTATGGGAACGGGAAATTGCCCATCATAAAAAGTGCCAAAGAGGCCGCCGGGGAAGTATTCATTCCCGTACTGGCCGGTACCGCCACCACGTTGGCGCCTTTCTTCCCACTCTTATTTTGGAAGGGACTCATTGGAAAGTTCATGATCTACTTACCGACGATCCTGATCCTGACCTTAGCGGCATCCCTGATCGTTGCCTTCATTTTCAATCCGGTATTCGCCGTCAGCTTCATGAAGCCGGAAGGAGCAGAAAGAAGTTTGCCGCGTCAACGGATCTTCCGCAATAAGTGGTTCTTGTCTGCATCGATCGCCGGTGTTTTGTTGCACCTGGTGGGATTCCATGGTACGGCGAACTTTTCTTTGATCCTCGCCGCATTGATGGTGTTTCATGTGTATCTGCTCAGTGATTGGATCCACGCATTCCAGGAGCGAGCACTTCCGCGTTTGATGGCCCGTTATGAAACGCTACTTCGCTGGGTCCTGAAGGGGAAGCGTCCTATTTATGCACTGGCATCTTTGTTCGGCTTGTTCATCATTGCTTTAACCTTATTGATCCTTCGGGGCAATAAGACGACCTTCTTCCCCAGTGGCGATCCGAATTTTGTATATGTATATCTGAAAATGCCTGTTGGTACGGATGTGAAGCACACCGATAGTGTGACGCGTGTATTGGAGCAGCGTGTTTACAAAGTACTGGAGGCTGAAAAACCCGGAACCGAGGGTTCCATTGTAGAGAGTATCATATCGAATGTGGCGGTGAGTGCGAATAATCCGCGTGATAATAACCGGAGTGTACAATCTAATCTGGGGCGTATTCAAGTTTCCTTCGTGGAATTTGAAAAACGACATGGCAAGAGCACGATGCCTTTTAAGGATGAGATCCTAGCGGCGGTGCAGGGTATTCCGGGGGCACAGATAGAAGTAACACAGGAAGATGCGGGTCCGCCTACCGACCCTCCTGTAAACATTGAGGTAGTGGGAGATGATTTTGATAATATTCGTCTGGTGGCAACGCGTCTGTTGAACTATCTGGATACGAATCGTATTCCGGGTATTCAGAATCTGCAGCCGGATATCGACCTGACCAATCCGGAGATCACTGTGCGTGTTGATCGTACCCGCGCCATGATGGAAGGTCTAAGTACCGGACAAGTTGGAATGGCATTGCGTACTGCGTTGTTCGGTAAGGAGGTCAGTAAGATCAAAGTGGGCGAGGATGAGTACAAGATCCAATTGCGCTATGCGGATGCACAACGTAACAATGTCACCGATCTGATGTCGATGCGCATGACCTTCATGGACATGAACACTATGCAGATCAAGTCGATTCCGCTCAGTACAGTTGCCAGTGTCGATTATACCAATTCGGCCGGCGCGGTGAAGCGAAAGAATGTTCGTCGAACCATTCAGTTGCAAAGCAGCGTGGCCGATCCGACACAAGTGGCGCCGATCAATCAGGCTTTGGCGGCACAGATCGCAACCTTCAAATCATTGGAACGCATTCCGTCGGATGTTGTCATTCGTCAAAGCGGACAAAGTGAACAAGAACAGGAAACACAGGCATTTCTGGGTGGGGCCATGCTCATCGCAATGGGTATCATCTTCCTTATTCTTGTACTGCAATTCAACAGTTTGAGCAAGCCATTCATTGTGATCACGGAGATCTTTTTCTCGATCATCGGGGTATTGCTAGGCTATGCGCTGACGGGTATGACGGTAGCCACGATCATGACCGGTGTGGGTGTTGTGGGACTGGCTGGAATCGTAATTAAGAATGGAATCCTTCTCATTGAATTCACGGATGAATTGCGCGGCCGCGGTTATCGTACCCGTGAAGCAGCCATACAAGCCGGTAAGATCCGGATCATACCGGTATTGCTGACGGCTGTGGCTACGATACTCGGATTGCTTCCGCTGGCTGTCGGATTTAATATTGATTTCGTGGGACTGCTTCAGGAATTCCGCCCGAATATTTTCTTCGGTGGGGATAGCGTGGTGTTCTGGGGGCCGCTTAGCTGGACTATCATCTTCGGTCTGATCTTCTCCTTCTTCCTGACGCTGGTAATGGTGCCCTGTATGTATCTGATCGCGGAGCGGCTTCGTCGCCCGATGTCGAGGTTCTTCGGTACCCGATACGTGGCTTTGCTGGCGTTCACCGGTCCCTTCTTCTTTATCCTGGTGGGCATCATGTATGCGGTGCAGAAAGCCCGGGGTAAAAAAGTATGGATGGGACAGCTTCGTTAATTTTGCGTCATGTTGAGGAAGCAAGAACCATTAGCGGATGTAGTGATCAAGTTTGCCGGTGATAGCGGGGACGGTATGCAATTGACCGGAACCCAGTTCACCAACAACACAGCCTTGCTCGGGATCGATCTGGCCACCTTCCCGGATTTTCCAGCCGAGATCCGTGCACCGCAAGGAACGGTTCCAGGTGTGAGTGGTTTTCAACTCCGTTTCTCTTCCGACCGGGTCTTCACGCCCGGAGATGCCTGTGATGTACTGGTGGCTATGAATGCCGCCGCGCTCAAAGTGAATCTGAAATCCTTGAAAAAGGGCGGTAAGATCATCGTCAACATCGATGGCTTCGATGCGAAGAATCTCCGACTGGCTAATTATCCGGAAGCGGAGAATCCGTTAGAAAATGAGAGTCTGACTAATTATGAGGTAATCCGAATGGATGTCACCAAGATGACGCGCGAGGCGTTGAAGGAGATTCCACTCGGACAAAAAGAAAAGGACCGGGCCAAGAACATGTTCGTATTGGGCTTCCTGTATTGGATGTACAATCGTGACATGGCCAATACGGAACAGTTTCTGAAAGATAAATTTTCAAAGAAGCCGGAGATACTGGAGAGCAATCTCAAGGTCTTGAAGGCCGGATTTGCTTACGGTGAAACCACTGACACCTTCACGACCACGTATACGGTGGCCGCAGCGAAGATGGATACCGGCACGTATCGGTCCATCATGGGAAATCAGGCCTTGTCTTACGGACTGATCGCTGCTTCTCAAAAAGCCAGATTACCCCTTTTCCTTGGATCCTATCCCATCACACCCGCGTCTGATATTTTACATGAGCTCAGTCGACATAAGAATTTCGGTGTAAGAACTTTTCAAGCGGAGGATGAGATCGCGGCCATAACCGCAGCCATCGGTGCTTCTTATGGCGGCTCGCTGGGGGTGACTACGTCAAGCGGACCGGGCATTGCATTGAAAGGTGAAGCGATGGGATTGGCGGTGATGCTGGAGATCCCACTACTTGTCATCAATATTCAACGGGGTGGTCCATCGACCGGACTGCCTACCAAAACAGAACAGAGCGATCTGATGCAGGCTTATCATGGGCGTAATGGTGAAAGCCCAATGCCCATTGTATCTGCCTCCACCCCCAGCGACTGTTTTGAAGCAGTGTATGAAGCCGCCCGGATCGCATTGCAACACATGACACCT
>Ga0209229_10000334_pt1 | contig 18871 bp, 11 predicted proteins | sample SanBayMetagenome_FD_187466 | JGI IMG/M metagenome (GOLD analysis project Ga0209229, IMG submission 187466) | Freshwater and sediment microbial communities from dead zone in Sandusky Bay, Ohio, USA (SPAdes) (version 2) | ecosystem: Environmental > Aquatic > Freshwater > Lentic > Sediment... | reverse complement strand
TGGCATGTTTCTAGAAACAGATTATTATAGCGACAACGTTGGAATAGAGATTGTTCCAATAATTCCAGTTCAACAGGCGGCGGAACTAAATCAGTTCCTTAGCGGAAAGACACATATAGTCTATGACAAGATAGGCATGTCATTTGAAGAGATGTGGGCCATATCTTGCGAGCAAGTATTATTCACAATATACTCAACAGATGTGTCAGAAATAAACTCTCTCAGAAACTTCATGATTGATTTGTTCAGAAGAATGGATGAGTCTGCAGCAGATGTCAATAAATGGACTGGGCTATCTAATAAGTTCAAATTCCATAGTATCTTCATCGCAGATATATCTCCCACCTCCCCATCAGAAGAATTGCAGGGGTTTTTCTCAGCAGACGTAATCCTTGAGATCAAGTACTCCAGAATGGCAGACGTGAACGGCAGAATCATTTAAATTTGCCTTATGACCTCATATGGCCTAAAATTAGACATAGAGGAAAGGGTCTAGCCAACCAAACAAAGTTTTAAAAAAATTAAATATTTATTTTTAGAAAATAGGAGGTTAAAGTGGCAACATATAATAATGCCAAGAATATTCTCGTAGGAGCATCACCATTGTTCCTTTCAGAGAAGGATTCTACACAGTCAGGTTATGTAGAAAACATGGAACCAGGCGCTTCTTCAGGTGTTGCATTCTCAACAGGTACATCATATACCACAACTTTGAATGCAGATACATCTGATAAGTACCGCAACGTTGGTTACACCAACAATGGTCTTCAGATTACATATAACCCAACATTTGATTCAGTAACAGTAGATCAGCTTCTTGATACAGCTAAGCTTTTCAAGTCTGCTATGGAAGTTATGATTATGACAGAAATGTCTGAAGGTACTCTTGAGAATGTTCTTGTTGTATTCGGACAGGGTGGAACAGATACATCATCTGACCCAATCTCTGCAACAAATACACTAACAACAAACACAGCTTACTCACAAGCATCACCAACAACATCAGGAACAAAGACCCTCGGTCTTGCAGCTGGTGCTCTTGGAGTTGCTCCAACAGAGCGTCAACTTATTGCAATTGGACAGGCACCAACAGGCTCAAACGACAAGATCGTTTCAGCAGAGCGTGTATACTATGCACGTCGTGTTCTTTCAGTACAGCAATCACAGTTCTCTCTAGCTCGTAACGCAGCAACCACATTCCCAGTAACATTCCGTCTGCTTCCAGATGGTAATACAGCATACGCTGGCCAGGAATATGGAAAGATCATTGACCGTATTCTTACAGTCACTGCATAATAATTTAATATTATTATAAACAGAAACCCCCATTAATTTGGGGGTTTTCTGCTTGTATTAGTAATGGTATTTTAGTATAATGATTTAGACGATCCTAGGAGGATAAATTGGCAACTACAGTATACGACGTAGAAGAAATTGAACTACAAAACGGGGACAAGGCAAAGCTAAAGCCCCTTACAATTAAAGAGCTAAGAAAATTTATGGCGGCAATTCAAAAGACCGCAGACTCAAAAACAGAAGATGAAACACTTACAGTGTTAATTGATGCATGTGCAGTAGCACTTGAAAGACAGTTACCCGAACTAGTAAAAGATAGAGATGCATTAGAAGATGCTCTGGACGTACCCACAATCAATCGCATTCTTGAAGTATGCGGTGGGATTAAGATGGACGACCCAAACCTTCTAGCGGCGGCGGTTCTGGCTGGTCAGAACTAGACCTTGCCGCATTGGAGGGAGAACTGTTTCTTCTAGGTCATTGGAAAAATTACGAAGAACTAGAAGATCAGTTATCAATGCCAGAGTTAATAAATACTTTTAAGGCAATACAGAAGAAAGAGCAAGATAAACGAAAGTTTCTAGCATCACTTCAAGGTATTGACTTAGACGGAGAAGAAAAAGAAAAAAGCGAGGGCACCACCTTCGATGATATCAGAGCAAGAGCACTAGGAATTAGTGCATCTTCAAGCGATGTTGTTTCTTTGCAAGGATCATTTGCAGCAGAAGCAGGTTTCGGTATCGGAGCAGGATTGGGATACTCTAGGGAGTAACTAGTAAATGGCTGACGAAAATATAGTCACGAATATAGTCGCTAATGCCGACTTTTCAAATCTTATTGCCGATGTGCATAAGGTTACAGCATCACTCTCTAAACTTCAGGAGCAAATAGCCAACTCTAATAAGATGTTGGCAAATCAGATTTCTGTAATGAATAAGTCCTTTTCGGACACATTAAGAAGTACTGGTCAATTTTCTACACACTTCGTAAGCTTGCAATCAGATGTTGAAAAGTTTGGAAAGAATCTAGATGGCGGAAAATTAAAGCTAAATCAGTATTTCCAAACTCTTCAAACACATACAAGAACTTCTGGCGGATTAATCAGAGACCTAGCAAAACAGCAGGTATCACTACAAAATGCAATACTTCAGCCACTGGGCAAAAACTCACAAGGACTTATGCAGTTCAATGTGCATGTTCCAAGAGGACTTGATGAAGTAAAAAATAAGGCTGCAATAGCAAGACAAGAACTTCAGATTATGAATAAGGTAATCCAGCAAGGCGCTGGACAACTTATTAACTGGGGTAAAAATACACAGTGGGCTGGTCGTCAGCTAACAGTAGGACTTACTGTCCCACTTGCAGCATTTGGCAAAGCCGCTGCAGATGCTTTTAGGCAGGCAGATCAAGAACTAGTAAGACTAACTAAAGTTTATGGAGATGTTGCTGGTACATCAGCACAGGCGTTGGGTAAAGTTAGAGATGATGTAATTGCAACATCAAAGGAGCTATCAAAAGCATACGGAGTTTCATTTAAAGATACCATCGCACTTGCTGCAGATATTGCCGCAACTGGAAAAACTGGAAATGAACTTTTAGCATCAGTAAAAGAAACAAGTCGTCTAGCCGTGCTTGGAGAAGTAGATAGACAAGATGCTATGAAAGCGACCCTTGCAATTCAGACAGCATTCAAGCAAAATACAGAAGAGTTGTCTGAATCAATTAACTTCCTTAACGCAGTTGAAAACCAAACATCTACAACACTTAACGATTTAGTAGAAGCAATTCCAAAAGCAGGTCCCGTTATCCAAGGACTTGGAGGAAGCGTTCAAGACTTAGCTCTTTACCTAACAGCAATGAGAGAAGGCGGAATTAATGCATCAGAAGGTGCTAACGCTTTAAAGTCAGCACTAGCTTCTTTAATTAACCCAACAAATGTTGCAGTAGAAAAGTTTCAAGGATTTGGAATTGATCTTCTAGGCATTGTAAGTAAGAATGCTGGCAATGTAACAGGAACACTTTTAGAGCTGCAGGGAGCGTTAGACAACTTAGATCCTCTTCAAAAGCAGCAGGCTATTGAGCAGCTATTCGGTAAGTTTCAGTTTGCAAGACTAAATGCCTTATTTGAAAACCTTGGAAGACAGGGTAGCCAGACGCTTCAGGTTATGGACCTAATGAAAGCAAGCTCACAAGATTTAGCAAATGTGGCTGGCCGAGAATTAGGTGCAGTAACAGAGTCAGCCTCTGGTAAATATCGCAGAGCAGTCGAAGGATTAAAGGCAGACTTGGCTGGAGTTGGAGAGCAATTCCTTTCAATAAATACTGCTCTCATTAATATTGTTGACAAGGTTTTGCAATTTGTAAATAATTTACCTAAGCCGCTTAAGCAAGCTTTATCGTTTCTAGGAGGATTAACAGCAGTTGCTGGTCCACTTATCATGCTTACTGGTGTTCTTGCAAACTTCTTCGGCTACATACTTAAGGGTGTAGGTCATATGAAAGCTTTCTTCCGTGGCGGAGAAGGATGGAAATATTTAACACCAGAGATTCTTGCTTCAGAAAAAGCAGGAAAGCTTATGGAGCAAACTTTTTATTCAGACGCAAAGGCAGCAGGAGTTTTACAATTAGCTTTAAGAAATTTAATTGATGAATTCACCATACTTGAGGCTAAGGCTAAATCAGGATCTATATCTGTTGCACCAGCAATTAATACAATGGCTGGAAATCTTGTTCAATCAGCAGGCCCTGGTGGAAGAGTTGTAAATCCTCAACACCCATTAATTAGTGCAGTTGATACACGCTCTATGTCACATATGAATCCAGTTGCTGGAATGACAGAGCAGCAGAAATTAGCGCAGACATTATTTGGCGTAGTTCCTGGAGCACCTAGAGTAAATAATAAAATTAAAGATAATCCACAGATGTATATGTCTGGAGACCTGCCAAAGATTGAAGGGTTAACATCCGTAAGAGGAGTTTCAACTGGTGTTGTTTCAGAAGAAGCTGCTAAGTGGCATGCTATGACTGGTGCAATGGCAATGCAATCTCAATCAGAAATTGAATTATTAAAGAGTGAGGTTGCAGCAACAGGAACAATAACAGCAAGTCTTTCTGATTCTTATCAAGCACTACTTCCTCAAATGACTGCTCTTACATCTAAAGCTGCTGCAGCATCGGCACAGATTGTTGCAGAACTTCAAGCAGGAAAACTTACTGTTGATCAAGCTCGTGCAAAAATTGTTCAGTTAAACTATGAAATTGAAGCTGCAATGGGTCAAGCAGCTGCGGGAGTCGCACAGGCAACTGGAAGAAATATTAGTCTAACCCAACTCCCACTTGTAAATCAGCCAGTAGTTGATCCAAGCGGTAAGTCTAATATGAAAGAAATTAGCCGCCCAGGACGCACAAGAGACCTATTAAATAAGATTGCTCGTGGTCTTGGCGTAAGGACATATGGTGCTGGATATAGCACAGAAACAACAATACCAAAAAGATTTAACTCAGGCAACCTTGTTCCAGGAACTGGAAATACTGATACTGTTCCAGCAATGCTTACTCCAGGAGAGTTTGTTGTAAATGCAAAAGCAACAAGACAAAACCTTCCATTACTTCAAGCAATAAATGGATCTGGCTCAAGAGGACCTGGCTATCAGTTCGGTTCCTCAAAAGAAATTCGTGCAGATTATACTGGTAGAGAGCTAGCACATCTTACAGATATGATTTATACAAAAGATTTAAAGGCGGATGAACGTGCTGCATTAATGAGACAGTTTGGAGTAACTAGCGCTGACATTGCCTCAGAAACTGGAAGATACGGATCTTCTTTGACGGCGGCATATCATGGATTCTTTAATCAAGGTACAAACAATGGAAATCTAGATATACAAAAGGCTATCGATTATCTTGAGGGTAAGCCAGTACTAGATCCTAAAAATGGAATGGTTACTCATAGTCCAACTATGGCATATAGAGCAATGATGATGGATCTAGGTGTTCCTGATTCTGAAATGGATGCATTCTCTAAAGATATGGATAGAAAAATTGTTGCTAATTTAAAAGCAGCACAAGAATCTGGCTCCATATATCTTGCAGATACACCAAAGAATTCAAGTCAGGCTGGAACAGCTACAATTGGAAAATCAGTAGAAGACCACATTAAAGCAATAGGAAATCCATCTATGGTTAAGGCTCTAAAGGGATTAAAGCGACCTGGAGAATTTAGAATTCAAAATGCTAGAGGAAGCTCTGATAGATATTTCCCTAAAGCGACATCTAAAGTTAGCACCATGTTGGCAGCAATTATTGCTAAAAAAAGAATGCCACAAAAACTTCCAAATCTTTTAAACATATTTCCAAAAACTGGTAAAGTTTTTCAGCTTCCAAAAGATGACATTATATCCAGAGGCTTAGCTTCAAGAACTCCATATAATAGAAGACTGTATAGAAATCAAGGCGGAATAATTGGAATGAATTCTGGAGGAATGGTTCCAGGAGTTCAATATTTTAATGAAGGTTCAGACGGACCAGTTCAGCCAGCAAAAATAAGATTTGGTTCCGCTTTTGCAGCAGAAAGAGAAAAAGGATTTGTAGGCAGAAGCATGGCTGGCGGACCAATGGCTGGAATCGGCGTGGGTATGGGAATGCAAATGGCTGGCGGAATGATGGGTGGTAGTGCTGGCACAATGCTCCAAATGGCATCAATCTTGCCAATGATGGCACCAAATATGTTAAGCGGTATTCCAGAAATGCTTGGAAAAATTTCAGGTGGACTAAAAGGCGTAGGCGGAATGGCTGGACTTGCAGGCAAGGCAATAGGAATGGCATTTAGAGTTGGGCCTTTATTAGCAATCACCGCAGCAATTGCAGCAGCTTATGCAATGTTTCAAAAGTTTAAACAAGAGCAAGCACAAAATAGAATTGAAGAAGCTAACTCAAATGGAATTACAAAAAAATCAGCTGCAGAAGCTGGTATTAAATATAATAATTTAGCTGATTCCATCAAGGCTGTTAACGACCAACTAGATTTGGCTAGAGCCAAGGGAAAGAATGCATACGAGTCCTTAAATTCTTCTGGTGTTCAAGGACTAACATTAAGTATTCAAGAACTTAAAAAAGGTATTCAAGAAGCTAAAAAGAATCAAAAAGAATTGGTTTCAACATTTACAAATATTGATGAAGGAACAGATATTCAGAGACAGCAGAAGGTTATTGAAATTGCTACTAATATGAAAGCTCAATTCGTTGCAGCTGGAATGTCTGCACAAGATGCAACTAACAAGATATATGCAATAATCTCTGCTTCAGACAAAGCTGATATGGCATTCAATGCAATATCAAGTGCTGGATTTAGAAACATTCTAGACTCAACAACTGCAGCAAATGAGATGGTAACCAAGCTAGGCAAAAACATGAATACTCTTAGCGCAGATAATTTAGGAAACTCTATATCAAATGTTGCTGATGTTCTAGATACAAACCTTAAGAAGTTAATGCAGACAAAGGGTGCAAATGGCGAACTTCTAACACAACAAGAGGCTATGAAAAAAATTCTAGATGACATAAACTCTAAAGAAGGTTCTAGAACAACAATAACTCAATTACAAATTGATAACTTAAAGAAGACACACCCCGAACTTGCAGGAATATTAAATACATCAGATAATATTGCTGGAATGTATTCAAAGTGGAGACTTCTTCTATCTGGAGTTAGAGTTGATTTGAGCAAGATAACTTCAGAGCAGGCACAGGCACTTGCAGCATTTGAATCAGCATTAGATAGTGCAATTACGGCATCAGAGGCTGCAAATACTGGAAGCGGAATTGCTTTAAAATCACAAAAATCAATTGACGCCCTTAACAAACAAATAAAAGCAGGTGGCGCAGGCGCTGCTAGGGCTGCACAAAAAACTCAAGATCAAATCAAGGAAGAAATTAAGTTAATTGATAAACGAATTGATAAGATTAATGAAGAGGCGGATGCACGTAAGAAGGCTTTAGAGGCTAACCAAAGCAAAGAAAGCTTAGCAATTGAAATTCAAAAGGCACAGCTAGAGTATACAGATAAAATTGCAGCTGGAGATATGTTTGGTGCAGCACAGGCACAGTTAAGAATTAAACAACTGCTCGGAGAAAAAGAAACTCAAAAAGCACTTGATGCAATTGAAGAAAATAGAGCCAAGCGTGAAAAAGAGCTTATTGCACAAAGAGAAAAACTTCAGGAGCAATCAGATAAGGCTGCTAAGGGGCTTACAAATGCTCAAAATAATGCTGCTGCAGCAACAGAGAGAATGAACAAGATTGATCAGTATCAGAACGAATATGAGAGGCTCGTTAAAGAGCAGGCAAGACTAGATTTGATACTTGATGAAGATCCTACAAATAAACAGGCACTAAAAGATCAAAAAGATTTGGTACAGGGGCCACTAGGAGATTTAGCAAAACAAATTGCAGCTGATGCAACTGGTAAAGATAAAAATCTTGCAGCTGAGCTAAAGAAAATATTTACTGGAACATTAATTGACGCAAGTGGTAAATCTTTAGCTGGAGGCATAACCCGTGAATACAGCGGCGCTCAATTAAGTGATCCTTTTTACAGACCTGGAGTTGCAGATAAAGCATTAAAACAAGATGCTTCGGCAGCGCTTGCAGGAGCTAAAGCAATTACTGGTAGTGGAGGAAAAACATTAACAGATCTTTATAACGCATATACTGGAAAAGGCCAGGCTGGTTCAACAACTGCAGCAACTGCTTATGAGGTTACTACTGATTATGCTAAATATGGTGGAAATACAAATAAGGGCGGTCTGTCACAGGTTGCAAAAGAGGCTATCGTAAGAGACAATAATTTAAAGACAGGACAGTTCTTTAAATACAATGGCCAAATATATAAGGTCAAGGCTTCTAATTATATTGTTAGACAGGCATCTGGTGGAATGATTACTGGTCCAGGAACTGGAACTTCTGATTCAATCCCTGCATACCTTTCAAATGGCGAGTATGTTGTAAATGCTAAATCAGCAGCAACATTTGGATATGGTAATTTAGAAAAAATTAATAAAATGGCAGCAGGTGGAATGGCAACTAAGTTTAATGTACCAGCATATTCAACTGGTGGTAGAATGAAATACAGCGAAGGCGGACCAGTTGGCGGACAGGTAATTAATATGACAATCAATGCCGCAGAAGGAATGGACGAAAGAGCACTTGCAGATATGGTTATGAATAGACTTAAGGTTGCTAATAGAAACGGTAATTCAAAAGTTGGAGAAACTATTGTAATAGGAGGTAGATACTAATGGCACATACAGTATATTTACCAGTAGGCTCACTACTATACATTGACACATCTACAACAAGTACGCCAACATGGGTTAAGCTTTCTGAGCACAATAGACAGCCAGTATCAATTGGCCAAAACCGTATTCAAAAAGCAACACGAATGAGCAATGGAACTCTTAGAAAGTTCTTTATTGCAGATAAAAAAGAATTTAGCACATCATGGAACATGCTTCCGTCATTTTCAAATATGACTGTAGATTCTGGATATGGTGCGGTAGACCTGAAGTCATACTTTGAAGGAAGTAAAGGACAAGGAGTTTTTAAGCTTAAGGTAGTATATGGTAAGAATCAAACATCCCCGTTTGCAGACAGAGAAGAGATATTTACAGTGTCCTTCACATCATGCAGTTTTGAAATAGTAAAGCGAAATGTTAAAGATGCCGTAGGTAACCCAGCTCAAGAATTCTGGAATGTATCTATCGCAATGGAAGAGGTATAATGATTACCTCAGTTCCATCATCAAATAATACTATCGTTCAAAATTTATTTAAGCAAGAGTCTTCAGTTAGAATTGGGACTGGATGCACTATTGAATATAATATGAATTCAATGCTAGACAATATTGTAGTTACTTATCCATCTAGCATGGATCAATATTATGCTAAGTCAGAAGACGGAAAAGTAAATACATACAAAAAATTATTTCCAATTGATTCGATAGTCAAGGCATTTAGGCCTCTATATTCTGGAGTAAAGTATTTAATTTGGACTAATCCAATTACAGAGACTCCGACAAATAGTTTTTATTCACCTAGAACATTAACATATCCTAGATCATCATCAACTCAAACAGATGGGTATGAGTCTGCAGTTACAACTATATATCCAAGACTATATTATCCTGGAGTCACTACTTCTTATAAGTATTGGGTTTCCCCAATTAATCAGAACGCAGACCTTACAGTAACTTACTCTGTTTCAACTGCAACAATTAAAGAGGCTTCCAGCTCAGGCTCTCTTGTAACGTATGTGTCTATAAACAATCATGGATTTACTTCTGGACAAACTGTTACAATTACTGGTCTATCTACATCTTCGTTTAACTTATCTTCTGTTGTAATTGCCTCAACTCCAACTCCAACTTCATTCACAGTTGCAAATTCAGCAACTGGAGCATGGGCAAGAGAACAATCTGGCACAGCAACTCTTTCTTCAGCAACAAAGCCAGCCATTTCAAATAAGATAGTTGCAAGATTTGAAAAGACACATGTTCTTCCAAGCAATTATACTTTTACAATAACATACTCAGATAATACAACAGCAACCGTAACTCAATCATCTGTAGATTCTTCTGGTCAGATTGTACTGTTTTATAATGGTACTACATGGACTTCTACGGAACCGTCTTCTTATGCCAATCCTAAACTAATTAAATCTATTAGGCTACAGGCAACTAACCCAGGCGGCGGAAAAGTAATAGGAGTAATTGAAGTATCGGCTAGATGGATAAAGGATATTAGCTCAGACATTGCCTCATTTGAAATAGAAAAGGAATCTTCTTCAAGCTCAGAAGATATTCTTCCAGTCGGTAAGATTACTGCAAATAATATAAACCTTGAATTAATAAAGTATAACGAGGATGTCCTAGAGTACGTTTCATATAATAGATTAGAGGCATTCGATATAACAAAAACCTATTTAGTTAAAAATGCTGAATTAAAGCCATACTTTTTAGTCTATCATTCTGCAGGAACATATGGGTCTGCAGGTTCATTATATGACAAGGTTCCTCAAGGATCTTACTACATAGACTCTTGGTCGATACAAGAAACTGGCGAAGTTTCTTTAAATGCATTAGATGGAGCAAAGTATTTAATGGAAACAATTGCACCAGATATGCTTTGCGAATCTTATCCTGTAACAGCGATTATAAGAAGACTGCTGGACTCTATTGGATTTACAAATTATGAAATAAGAACAACCACAACAGATAACTCTGTTCCCCTAATTAATTTTTGGTGGACAAATGGATCAAAAACTGTGTGGCAGGCACTTCAAGAGCTATGCAGAGATATACAGATGAATGCATTCTTTGACGAGAATAATATTTTGCAGTTTGCAAGCAGGGACTATATTTATACTAAGTCTAATGTAGACTGGTCTTTCACATATGACGCAGATGGAACAACGCTTCCTAATATTGTTGCTTTTTCTAAACAAGAACTTCCTTCGGCAAACCAAGTTAAAATTTTGTGGCAGAGCCAGATGACATCTAATTATGCTGGAAACTCAGGAGACCTATGGACAGACGAAGTATCTTATCTAAGCGCAGGCGGACTTAGATCAGAAATATTAGCTAACACATCACCAGAGAATACAGTTCTAGCAATAGATATTGAAACTTTAGATAGCTATAGTCCGTCAGCAACTCTATATAATTATTCTGGCTATGTGATGATTGACTCAGAAATAATTGAATATGATGCAATTCAATATCAGTATACACCTATAGGATCAAACACTTCACAGCTAGTGTGGATATCATCTGCTAGCGATGTAAACAAGTACAGATATCTTTCAAAGCCTGGTTATGCTGATATTAAAAAACCACAAGAGACAGCTTATTTTAGACCTACTGGAAGATACCGTGTAAAAACTAGAGGTGCATTTGGAACAACACCATCTGCTCACCCAGCATCTGCCTTGACGTCTTTGGCAAACTGGAATCAGAGAAAGGCATTTTGGGAATAATGGCAGCTTATTATGGTCGTGATATGGATGGATCACCAACGCTATTAATTATTGACACACCAGAAATAATTAATACATCAACAACAGAGGTATCTGTTTCTGTGTCTACTCTGAATATGACGGTAACTCCAACCAAGTACTTTGTTCAGTGGTATAGCATAAACTCAAACGGCATACCAGTTGGCACTATTACTAGTCAAGAATTTACATCTAATCCTTTTATCCTGCCTAATCTTAAGGCAGGTACAGAGTATCAAATTTCTGTTACAGCTTACAACGGTTCGGTATTTGGCAATACAGTTACTAGAAGATTTGGAACATCTATTGAGTACGGTGTAGCAGGCTCAACAGGAGTAGCATTAGACCCAACAAAAGCCGCAGCATCTAAATCATTTTTAAGAATGACAAATAGCTCTACAAATCCAAAAGAACACTCTGTTGCCTACAGGTCTTTTAATGCAATCACATTGCCTACCGTAACCACTACAACGGTAAAGTTGGGTGCAAAAAATACACAAACGGTAAACAGATATTCAACATCTTACTATGCTTTCGGAACAAAGCTATTTGTAGACTCAATTATTGACAAATCAAGTCAGTCAGCAGGATTTGGATTCTTCATTGACAATAATGGTAACGATGGATATTACGTAATGATTGAGACAACAGAGACTGCTGCAGCGGCAAATAAAAAAGAAGTTAGGATATGCAAGGTTCGTGGTGGAGATATTTCTGTATTAAATGATACACAACGAAATACAGTAAGTACATTAAATGGCGTATACGGTGGAAGAGCATATAACATAGATATTAAAGTTTATGTTAATCTTTCTTCTGTTAAAATAGATGCGTACATAAATGGATTTAGAATTACTGCAACAGACAGTACTGGCATTGTTGAAGGTGAAGATGGACAGAGCATATTAAATAAAATGGTGGCACCAAGCAAATCAATTGCAACTATTTGTAAAAAGGGTGAAGCCATATTTGATTATGTTTACGGAACAGACATAACAGAAAAGATGTATAACTCGTCCAGCTTTGTAAAAAATATGTATCAGGGCACATTCTCTAATGATTATTTAAACATGGGATTTGGAGATATTATTTATAACTCTTCAGTAGAAGAAGATAATCAGGCAAAGCCAGCGGCGCTAGATGAGTTCGGAACATCAGTAAGAGAAATAAGAAAGGTGTCTCTAAGATATAATAGTGCTCCAGCATATCCAATTAAATTTTCAACTGGTTTAAATAAGTCTGCCAAAGTCCTTGGCTCAAAGGTAAGTAACTTTGGAGGAGAGGCATATGTTTTAAATAACAGCGCAGCCCTAACTCCACTAAATGATCAAGAGTCTGCCACATTCTATTTATACGGAGATACGATTGCTCCATCTGGAACATTAGAATATCAAACAGATATTTTATCTGATTATATAAATCAAGAACCAGTTGTGTTTGAGTCCTCGTGGCTACAGAATTTATCAGACGTTGAATCTCTTGGAAAATGGATTAAGGATAATATAGTTAATAAAGGCAAGCTAATTAATATGTCTATATTTGGAAACCCATTTATTTCAGTTGGAGATATAATTTCTATTAAGTATTCATATCAAGGGCTGGACGGAACTCAAAAATTTATTGTTACAAATGTAAGACATAGCTTTAATCAAGGATTAGATACGGAGATTGTTTGTCGGACCCTTTAGTCGACTAAATGATATAATAATAAAATGGTTGCAGACTCAGGTAGAATAGATAAGAAATCCATTGTAGATGGCCCAGCAATTATTGCTGCACCAGAAGATTTTGTTTTTGTTGGACCCTTTAAAGCGGTATCTGTTAAAGGTGGCACAACGTCTCAGGCATTGTCCCCATTCGGCCTTGGAAGCGGTTTTGGGGACGGCGGAGGAGATGATGGTCCTGGAGACCCAGGCCCAGAAGATGTGCCTCAATTGACCGATATTGAGAAGGTTGAGTATGAGCAATATTTTGACTCATTTAATTCTATTAGATTTAATGCTATAGTTACAATTAGAAATTCAAGTAAAAGAAAATCAGATGTTATAGCAGTCGATGCTAGAAACAAGCCAAAGGGGGCATAATGCTAAAAGGGACATATATATTTTATCAGGACGGTAAAGAGATATACCGCTCTGAAAATGTTATAACTAAATTTGGCAAGAGATTCCTAGCAAATTATATAGCAGGCAACGAAACATTTGCCTCAAAGTCTATGGCTTTTGGAATTGATTCAACAACTGCTACTGATCTAGATACACGACTAGGTTTTGAATTTTATAGAACACCCGTATTATTTGGCTCAACAGATATTCAAACAGTCTCAGGAAACACTTCATACTCTGTGGTTTATAAATCAACAATCCCACAAGATGTATCTGGTGTAATTAAAGAGGTTGGAATTTATCCAGAGTTTAGACAGACGCTGGGTTCCTTTGATAGTAAATTTCTTTTAGACTTTGAAGACAATCTAGACTGGACAAATACACCTTCATTGGTTACAGAAAATGCCACAGTTGGTGCAAGCCTATTGGTAATGTCATCTACTGGAGCGGCAGCCAGAGAATATAAGACTAATATTGATAGCCTAGATATTTCTGGATATAGCGTAAACGATACAATCAGATTATCCTATTATAAGTATGATACAAGCCTGTCAAATATAATTATTAAGTTTTATAGTTCTGATACAGCATATTATCAAGTAACTGTTTCTCCAGCCAGCGGAACAGGTAATAAGATCACATCAGATATCCTAATAGGAACCTTGCTTTCTGGAGCAACAAATCCATCTCCAGATCCAACTAGCATAACTAAAATTGGAATTGTCATAACACCAACATCTGGAAATAATACTTCTGTTGGCATGGATGCTTTAAGAGTAAATGACGAAGACACATTTGATGCAAAGTTTGGTCTGATAAGCAGATCTGTTTTATCTAGCACATTAACTAAATTGGCTGGAAGACAGGTTGACGTAGAATATAGATTGGATTTAACATTCTAATATGGCATACGACGACTATGAAGATAAAAGCTTTAAGATAGATGAAAACTATTTTAAAGTAATAATCCCAGACCTAGACCCAGGTAAAGATATTCCTGTAGAGTTTAGATGGCAATACTCAGATAATAAATATAGCGAGTGGTCGGTTGCAAAAATATTATCAGTTCCACAAATAAGCAGACCAGAAGTAGAAAATGTTGTTGCGGTGTGGGACGGAACAACACTAAAAATAACCTGGGATAAAACTTCTAATTTAGCAAACTCATATCAAATATATCTAACTAATGGTGGAACCACCATGTCGTGGACCAAGGGCATAGATAAGAATCAAACTTCACAATCATGGACCTTAAGCGAAGCAGACAATATAGCAAACTTTAATAATGTTTTTAGAACATCATTTACTGGATTCTTAAAGACTACATATATTGACAATACTACAACTGGAGTTGCATTTACAACCCCCACACTTGCTGACAGCTTAACAAACGCATCAATATCTGATGCGAGTTGGTCTATAACTGCAGTCGATGATGGTTCAATTATTGCATGGGATAAAATTGAAAATTCTTTTTATCTAGAAACTGAAGTATGGAAATCTGATACTCAAAATGGCACATATATCGGTGCTGGCGGTTCAACCAATGCTCCAGTAAAAGTAAAACATATTAGCGATGTATGGATTAAAATACGTCATAGAACTAAAGGTAATACATATACTGCATACTCAAATTCAAAGCAAGCCTCTAGATACGATCCTTTGTTTGAGGATGTAACTCCTCCAAATTCAGCAACAGTAAATAGTGTTGTTTGGTCAGGCAGCGATATTATTATTAACTACACAATGCCTGCGTCCGACCCACCAGTCAGATTTAAGACTACATTAACAAACGGATTATACTCTGGAACTTTTTATGATTTTGCCTCGGCTCCAACTGGTACATTTAATTTAACTATTACGGATGCAAGAATTTATCAGCAGTTAGGCCAAAGGTTTTCTTCATATAGCGGATTGCTTGAATCAATCGATGGAGCAGGCAATTCAGCAACTGCTGTACCATTTACTGTTCCAGTTCGCTCTAATCCAGGCGCTGGAATAACTCCTACATTTACATTAACTGGAATTACAAATGGATATGCAGCAACATGGTCAGCTCCAAACTGGGTAGAGTATACAAAAGTATACGAAGGCACATCTGCTGGATTCACACCTAATGATTCTACAAATTTAGTTTACAGTGGACCTAGTCCAGCAATTATAAAGACTTTAGGCAGAACAGACCCATTTGGTAGAAAATATATTAAGATAAAATATTTTGGCTCATTTATCGGAGATGAATCTGAATTTTTTTCTGCAGAACAATTTGTAGATCCAATTGATGCTCTTACTGCAGATATTAACGCACCAGACGCACCATCTGCTGGACTAACCGCAAGTACTGGAATTGATACTACTGGAACCATGGGATTTAACGGCTTTATAAATCTTGCCTGGAATGCTGTGTCAGATACAACTTTGCGTGGGTATAGAATTAGATTTAGGCCTTATAAGGCATTAGCACCATTTGAAAACTATTCTTATGTAGATTCTCCAGGAACTGGAACTTCATACAGGCTTGCTGGACTAGCTGTTGGTGCAACCTATGAAGTAGCCATTGCATCATACGATGAATATAACAATACTTCATCTGCATATACTTCCTATAGTAATCAAACAATTTCTGGAACTCCAGCAATGTCAAACTTTATTACTGCTGGTGTCGCAGGATTTCAGTTTGGATCTGGAATAAAAGATAAGACTGGAGCAGCAAATGCATCAGCACAAGGATTGTATTTAAGCAACAGTAATTATTGGTATTTAACTGCAGCAGATGCTGCACAATTTAAAATTGGTGGATCTGCAACTAATTATGTAGAATGGGATGGAGCACTACTTAAGGTAGACGGCGATCTTGGAGTGGCTGGCGGAACTACAATTGGTGGAAACATTTCCATGAAAAATTCTGGGGCATCTATCTACGCAGGAACATTATCTGGAACTGGCGCACTAAATTCAGATGGCTTCATGTTAAATTACGGCGGGCTAGCAGCAAGAAAAACATTTACAGTTAATGGGCAGTCAGTAATAAAAGAAGTTAGACTACAAACTAATGATGGTATTTATGCTGATTACGGTCAAATTGCTGGATGGACAATTGATACAGACAGGATAGAGAGAGGTACTGGTGGCACTGGCAATCTTTATGCTGGATTATCTTCCACAGGAACCTACTCATTTTGGGCTGGTTCTACTGGATCTAAAGGTAACTCAAGCGCTAAGTTTTTAGTAACTCCTGGTGGTCAAGTAACTTCTAGAGCAATGACTATTATTGCAGATGGCTCATCCCCCCTTAGTAAAATTATTGATGCTGGTCCATTCTTTGTACGAAACGACGGATACTTAGAAGCTTCAGGCGCAAAAATTACAGGTGAAATAAATGCTACTACTGGAAAGATTAGCGGTAAGGTAACTATAGGATCTGTTGGAGAGCCAGACGGATACCTACAAGTATTAGCTGGAAGCGGATTTTTAGAAGTTGGATATGGGCTTACTAAATCTGGTAATGCATATTATGGTATTCAGGCTGGATCTATATCTGGATCTACAAGAACAAATAAATTTGAAGTTAATGCATTAACTGGTGAGATGACTGCAGTAGGTGGTGGAAATATCGGTGGTTGGACAATTGGTACAACAGAGCTTTCTGCTGGAACTGGAGCATCTTACGTTGCTGTTTCTGCAGGAGGAACAGATGCATTCTGGGCAGGAAATGCAACAGCCTCAAGTGCTCCATTTAGAGTTACATCAGCAGGTGTATTAACAGCAACAGGTGCAACAATTCGTGGAACACTAAGAGCATCAGCTGGAGGATTTGGAACATATAGCGGAGATACTTTATCCAAAGGGTGGCTAATAAATGCAGCAACAATAGAGTCCACTGGGGCTGAAACAACTACTGGCAAAGTAATATTAGATGGTGAAAATGGTGCAATTTCTGGAGGTAAAATTAGTGGAACAAAAGTTTTAGGTTCTGCTTTTTATATTGGCTCATCAGAATCGGCTACTGATTATATTAAATCAGATGGTACTTTTAGTTTAGGCGGAGGAAAAATAACTGGATCTTCGTCCTCAGTAACAATTGCTGGAGCCAGCTTAGTTTTAGCTGGACTATCTGGAGGAGACGATGGAACGGCGGGAGATCCAACAGTAACATCTATTATAAATCCTGCTGGACTTGGAGGCATTGCAGATGGTAGAATAGTTACTGGACGTGCAATTTGGTATGGTGGTAATAATACCCCAACAAGCTCAATTACATCTAGATATGCTTTCAACAATACATTTGGTGGCAGTCAAGGATATGTAGGCGGAGTTCCAAGATACACATCAGCAAACCCTGGAAACTTTTCCACTGGTGATTTATATATGACGATAGTGTGAGATAATGCCATTTTTTAGATTTGATAGCGACGGCTATGAGAATGACGGAACTCCTGAATGGAAAGAAATAAGCAATTTCTATAGATGGACTGGATCTACATGGCAAAAAATAAAAAAAATATATAGATATAATGCAAACTTAGCTGCTAGATGGGCGCTAGTATATGAAGGAACAGATGCACCTCAACCTAAAGTTCCTTTTTCAAAGCTATACGTAGACGATGCATTTGAATCTCAAACAGAATATTTTAGCGGAGATATATTAAAGTTAACAAGAGGTGATTGGACTCAAAAGCCAACATCATACAGATTAAGAATTCAATATAGTCAAACTGGTAATAGCGGATATACAACTGTAACTGGCGCAGATAAAATATTAAATACAACATCTACTCCAACCGCAGCAAATAGCAACAGTAATTCATTTGTTTCATATCGATTATCTGCAGCAGATGCAGTATATCCTTCTTATTATGTTAAAGGATTAGTACAGGCTACAAATGCCGATGGAACAACACCATTAGAAACTGCCGCCATACTTTCAAAATTAAGATTGGTGATAAATGCTCCAACTATAAGCAACCCATTATCAACTGGAAATAGAATTAACTGGACTGGATACATTCAAGGCAATGAAACTGAGGGTCAGATAAATATATCTGATGATTCATTTATTTGGTCTCAAAAAGTTGAGATAAGGGATAAAACTACAGGTTCTGCTACTTTTGGGCAAGTTGTTGCTGGCCCGTATTCCGTAAATGCTGGTACCAGATTCTATGATCTTGTTTTTGCAACAGCTGGACTCGCAGCTGGAAAATCTTATGATGCAAAAGTAACTGTAGTGGCATATGATAGCTGGTACGATACGCTAACACCAACTCAAAAAATTGTTTATAGCCCAGAGTTTGAAGTTAGCGCAAGACCAGCTGGAACACCAGGATCGGCATCTTTTTCTAGAGATAGCTCTACAAGTTATGTATACTCTGTAACATCAAACGGAACATGGACTAACTCTCCAACTTCATATGTATACCACTGAT
>Ga0209229_10000332_pt1 | contig 18885 bp, 11 predicted proteins | sample SanBayMetagenome_FD_187466 | JGI IMG/M metagenome (GOLD analysis project Ga0209229, IMG submission 187466) | Freshwater and sediment microbial communities from dead zone in Sandusky Bay, Ohio, USA (SPAdes) (version 2) | ecosystem: Environmental > Aquatic > Freshwater > Lentic > Sediment... | reverse complement strand
CTGCCAAATTGCCGAACTGTGGCGACCACAAAGTGCACAAACCAGAGCAAATCTGGAATCCGACCGTGCGACCGGCTTCCGGGGTGCCGGCCTTCCACACAATTCAGTGATATGTGATATGTAAATAGTTAAATACAGAAGGAGATAGGTGGCCTGTTGAAGCCAAAGTGAAGCAAAGTCCCAAGTTGCCATAGCACTTTCTCTTTTCATAGCACGAACTCACAGAACAATGTATGCAAACAGTTATAAAGTTTCATTCAATGATTGACACCGAACATTTTTAAAATTTATATCCATTCAACTTGTCATATTTTTGGCTATTATTTTAATATGCTATTTTCTTTGAAAGTGGCATCCTTAGCCGCCATCGCCTTTAAAGTGGCGCTCCTGTTAGTCATTTCTCTCTCCTCAAAACCATTAAGAGCTATGGCTTGAAAGAAATGACCAGCAGGGGCGCCACTTTCAAGGGGCTCATGGCGGCTAAGGATGCCACTTTTTAAGAATATAGCATGTTAAAATAATAGCCAAAAGTATGAGGAGTTGAATGAATGCAAATTCAAAGAATTTTCGGTATTACTCATTGAATGAAACTTTATAAAACATATTCCTGTGCATATTCTTATATCCCCTTTTTGAAGGATGCTGCCATGCGAGTAGTTTTTGATCGAGAGGCAGCAGGCGTGATTCGCTCCCCTCCTTTCACTTCAAAACTTGAAGCGGATTTGCTGCAGAGCCTCAAAGGATGCTGCCTTTCTATACAATTATTGCAACAATTGTTCCAATTTCATGGACACAATTGGATGAAGGTAAGATGGCTGCCTCCTCAGACGATGAACAAAGCTCGCGCATATTCGATGTTTCCTGGGGCTCCTACGAGCACTCAATGCACCTCGAGAAATTTATAGTAGTTCCTATTATTGAACAAAATGGATTTATTTTGTAATAATCTTGATAAACTACGTTGTTTTAACTCATTTTGTCTGGCCGTTGGAACGTCTCCGATCCATTTCAATATATACATAATTTCCATGAGAATGGGGTTTATTCGCATGTTTCAGATCAGGTCGAACGACATCTCTATTGAAAGAGCTCGTCAAGCTGACCCCCATTCCAAAATGGCAGACTCGAATGTTGCTCCGTTACGGAGATATGGATTTTTGAAGTTCAAAACGTGCCAAACCTATGGCGCGTGTATGAAAACGGGAGAGGGAAAATTTGTACCCGACTCACTCCCTCATGCATGAGGATACACGAGGGGGTGACTCAGGTACGAATTTTCCCATACACGCGCCTTAGGTTTGGCTCGTTTTGAACTCTAAAAATCGATATCTCCGTAACGGGACAACATGCAAGTCAGCCATTTTGGAATGGGGGTCAGCTTGATGAGCTCTTTCAATAGAGATGTCGTTTGACCTGATCTGAAAAAATTGAATACACCCCATTGAAACTACCAAAATGAATAAATTGTCAAATAAACCCCATTGGGGTTTATTCAAATTTTTGCTATCGATTTGAAAGTGACGTGTATCAAAAGATCTCGGTGACCTGAACCCGGGAGCAGCTTTAAAATGTATATCCCATACAAATGATAGGCAAATCTTTGGGATTTTATTTCTCAAGAACCAGACATGTTTGGAAGATGAAATTTGGTTTGTGGGGGTCTTTTGGCATTCCCAATCAGTAGAAATTTTTTTGACCTGGAATTCAGACTGGAAAGCATCTATCTAGGGTGAATGCTTTTTCCCAGGTGAATTATCCCCTATCCACCGCCATGGTACCGCAGCCCGGCAACTTAAAAAATCAATATCTCGGGAACGGCGCTACATCAGAGTCTGCCATTTTCACACCGGGTTCAGGTCACCGAGATCTTTTGGTACACGCCACTTTCAAATCGATAGCCCACATTTGAATAAACCCCAAAGCAGGAGGCCTAGCTGACGTGTCTGGCACTGAACCTAACAGGCAGAAACCAATTATACTTTTAAGTTGCTTTAGTTTTTTATGGCTCCCCCAACCTCCATCGTTCGGGGCCATTTGTGCTGGAATCCGGCGTTTCGGTTCTTATTGAACGGATTAGAGGGCCCTTTTATGATACTCCAGGGCGTGGAGATGTCGATTCCCACGAAGGAAAAACTGGCGCAGGGGCGGGCAGGGCATAAGGTAAAACCGTCTCGACAGCTAAATTGCGTCGTCTGCTGCATTTGTAAACCCAGCACATTGCCCTAGGCAATTTTTTGGTAACTGTGTATGCGTCTGTGTTGGGTAATGAGCGCAGCTGCACAGGCAATTTATTCTCAACCGTTAAAAGCCAATTTTCAAGGCACTTTTTTCACAGTTAATCTGAAACATTGGTTGGATTTCTGGGAACCATTTGAAATGGTGAACAAAATTAGGCAAGGGGCAGAAAACTTTTAATGGGGTTTTCCTATTAAAGGGGATGCTGGCATTGCTGGGAACTGAAAATTCTTATTTTTCGACACAGTTCGTCTCGTGCTAAAATACATTTTAGACTTTTAGTTATTTTCAATTTTCAAGGAAGGCATCGAAAATGCCAAGGGACTGAAGAGAGTCAATTTCAGGGACTGGTCATTTGGTTCGTGTCAATGAACTGTTACGGACAAAGACCAAACAACCGGTCCTGAACGGCCCCTGAATCTGAGTCTTCTGAGTTCTGACCTTCCCTGATGTCAAATTTGAAAACTGAAAACTACTCAAAGTATCTGGAGCAGATAAGGAAGGGATTGTGAGAGGCATTTCAGTTCCTTCCCCCTTTGAGTTCATTCGCTTGGCAAATTATATATTACTTGCAGAATTCCAATGATTCAAACCTAGTGTGGGGGATTTCTTTTCCATGCTGCTGATATTCATTTCATCATAATTAACACACATCTTCATGTAAGGAAAATTTGTGAGACATGAAGGGTCCCGGGTCAACACAGCGAACTCAGGGGGGATCGTTATCTATAATCCCCCGATAGCAGGCCTCGCGACTTCACGTCCAATTGGGCATTAACTCGTTCCTTGGTTTTCGTGAGATGGGCAAATGTCTATGATGTCCAATGATATTCAAATTACATACTTCAAATTTATTATTAGTACTGTAAGAAAATCATGAAAACGCGAATATAAAATCCATCCTAGACTGGAAAAATGGAATACCACGTTTACAACCAGCCCACAGGTTAGGTAGGTTAGGTTGGCTGTCAGACAGCAGTAAAAAACTTGTAGCAATATTCTGAGAGACAACACCCCACAGGTTACTGAGGTTAGGTAGGTTAGGTTGGCTATCTAACTACAACTGAAAACTTGTATCAACATTCTGAGAAACTATACTTCCTGACTTAAATTGTACAAAGTTTTGAGATAAAATGACTCTGAAGTATGTATATTTCAAATAATTTCCGCAATATTTGTTATTCACATAAAAATCAGTGGTTTAAGCCCCCATTAGTGCTCCATTAGGTGAGGTTTGATTAGTTTTTTTCACTCCAAAAGTAATATTTAGTAAGTTTCCATTACATTATAATGTGTCTGTATTAATTTGTTCATAGATCAGAAATGCATGTGGCCTTTTGAGCGTTTGGTCCTTTCAGTAGTATATAATTAAATTCGCGCGCAATATAGTGAAAGGACTAAATCTTCGGAATGCAAGATCTTGAAGGGGGGTTGAGCCCCAGGGGGTTGGTCGCTGTGTCGTCACACAATCACATGAAGCTAGTGCACTGAATATGTGCAGTATTTAGGAGAACAATGAACTGATTCAGTGCTTAGTAGGTTCATTTCATTTCTAATCAGCCTGTCCATTTATTGGTTTGAGACAAATTAACTTTCACTTTTGTTTTTTACTCCACGATAAAGTATGGAAAATTTCAAAATTTTGAGGCAGTGAATTAAAATTTGAAGTAAATCAAAACAAAATTCAAAAGTAAATCAAAATTTCAAGCCACCAAATGATTCCGTATTTACAGAAAATTTAATTCGATGACTGATTTTATTCCTCACTGGCTTTTCCATGTTTTTCATTTATATTGGGTAAACGGACTTGGCAATTGTGCGCGAATAAAGTAGGAGATAATACAGGGAACGAGGGAAGCCCAATAAAAAGTATCCCTACTTTCAAACGAGTATATCTCGCGAACTACTGAGATACAGCAATGACAAAGGAACCAAATGTAAGCTCGTTCAATTGCCTTTCAATAGATGTATACTTACTTTTATGGTCATGCAACCCATATAAATGGTAGAAATGCCCGTTTGAAAAAAATTGGCTCCAAAAAAACGTTGCCCAGCCCTGTTATGAAGATTCAGATGTTCAATGCGCCGGACAACTGCTTTTGGAGGTTGAATTTTTTTGGAAGACGATTTTAACCATGTATGTGGTTCGTATGGGCATGAAACCATGCATCATTCGAAAGGAAATTGAATGAGCTTTCGTTTAGTCATTGTTCCTCTTTGGTTGCTTCAACCGTTCACGAGAAATTGTCATTTTCAAAGTAGTTCACATTTGACAGCTTTTTTGGGGTCGATTTTTTTCGGAAGACCATTTCGACGATTTGTATGACCCGCATGGTCTAGAAATGCACATCGTTCGAAAAGGAAATTGAACCAGCTTTCAATTGGTTTCATTTTCGTTTCTGTATCTTTGGTAGTTCGCGAGATATATTCGTTTCAAAGTAGGGATACTTTTTTGGGGCACCCTGTGTACTCATAAAGCAGCTATTGCGTTCGAAACTATTAGCGAACATAAATGAGGAAGAATCTATTCAAGCGTGCATTGCAATCCTAGAAAAATTTTTCCCTTTGGAATATGGCACACTGTTTATGGGGTATAAACACGCACCTTCGGAAATCAACCGTATGGGTGGATTTGGTGTATGCACCAATGCCACCAGACGTCATTCAGCTTTCGCAACGGGTTTTTATGTGGCGGTTTTCAATGTTGTTCCCCCCAAGGTCAGGTTTCTTTTTCCCCACAACCATCTGCGGAACGGAACCTTCGACAGTGTGTAAATCCTGGAGGTTTGCCCCACGGCTGAGGCGCTGTTAGTTGGAATCTAAAATCTCATTGGAATATGCAGAAAGTATTACAACTAAGACTATGGGAAACTGATGTCCAGGAAAATTAAAGTCAATGACTTGATTCCTTGAAAATTTGATATCGAAAACATATAAGCTACAGTGTGAAAGGGAATGAAACCGTGACTCCTTTTTCCAATTCTGCTTCAGTGAAATTATCCTCCCATCCAATTTCATGCAATTAATTGAATTAGGAGTAGAGTGCTATATCCTAATAAAGCCCTAATAAAACTCTAGATTTTTGTCAACGAAATTCTGGTGAATTCTGTAAGTGCTTAGCAGTTGAATTGAACTAAACTTTAAGGTGTACAATAAATAGCGCATATTTAATCCATATGGCCATAAGGCCTCCCGGCCTGGGCAGAGAGGCCCAAAACGTAGCGGATGCGAGCAGTAAATTTACTGCACAAGCGGTAAACGAGCAGTAAATTTACTGCTTGCCCCCATGTTAAATGATAGGGCGTTTACTGGATTTGCTCTGAAGGTCGGAGCGGAAATTTGCGGAAATTTGCCAGCTAAAAATCAACCATGTGGATGGGGCACCGTTTTGACCCTATAAATCACTTATTTTCACATCAAAAACTGTTTTTGACATCATTGAAATGTATTTAATACAAATAAATATTATTCAGTGCATCGAGGTGTCAAGCATGTGGAGGGGCACCGTTTTGACCCTATAAATCACTTATTTTCACATCAAAAACTGTTTTTGACATCATTGATGAATGTATTTAATCTAAATAAATATAATTCAGTGACATTTCAACTCATTTTTGAGGTCTAAATGGGTGATTTCACTGATTTCAAGGCCAAAGGAATGCCTCCCCACAAGCTTGATTTCAAGCTGGCAAATTTCTGCAAATTTCCCCTCCCACCTTCAGAGGAAATCCAGTGAACGCCTATCATTTAACATGAAGGCGAGCGGTAAATTTTCCGCAGATTTTTGACTTTTTTCAGCACAAAAATCACGTTTTCCGCTCGCATCCGCTCGAATTTTGAACCTCTGCCCAGGCAGGGCTAATTAGTACGCCCTAAAAGCGGAAATTTTTGTAATCCATTAGCGATTGTGGAGCTCAACATAGCAGTCCAAAACCCCAGATTAAGTTCGGCTCATAAAACGACAGCAGTAAAATTTATGGTGGTAGAAGAAAATGGGTTTCTCGAATTTGTATAGAACCACTGAGACCCAATTCACTGCAGCACGTCCTGAAATGCTGAATTGCCGACAGAGTCAAACGTTTTTTGACCCTTATTTTTTTCCTTTTTTTAGTAGTACCGTAGGCCGTAGCCTGCTTTCTTCAACAAGTTTTTATTCCTAAATGGGTCATGCTTTTTTCTATTTTGTTTGGAAAATGAGCGTATTGCCAGGACAGAATTCGTGGGACATCGGGATTCCAGAAAATGCGAAGGGACTTCCTAGGGGTGCACATTTCCATCACATTTCAAGATTAATGGTGATATTAATTTCAAAATGAATTGTTCAAATCAATGAAGTTCGTCTGACAATCCCTCATTTTTGTCATATAGCATGCGAACTACTTACACCATACAAATTTGTTCATTCGCTTCCAGCTGAAAATATTCAAAACAATAGTGAGCATTACACATCCCGAATTAAGTTCCTTATTAATTGGGGACATAGCTGGTCCCAAATCGGGTTCCTTGGGGGTTCCTACAACTTGGCCTGTGAAAATTTCCTTTTTCCTCAACCAAAAAAGAATGAACGATAAGCTCGGCTGGCAATTATTCGAATGCCGGCTCGAAGCAAAATAGGTGCCTTCTCAAGTTACATCCCTGGGGAAGTAACATCCAAGGCAACAACATTCTGTTTTTTTCACTGAACCTTCTTCTCACGGCTGAGTTCCTTTGAAACACACACGATTTCGGAAACACACACGATTTCGGCAGAGCACCAGGAACAAAAGATATCCATATGGGACACATGTGGAACAGCTGTCAACTTGAGAGCATTTCTATTCTGTCCTCATCAACACCCCATCCCAGGTGTCCTATTACCGAAGAAATGAGGTCCAAATGCCCAGAAAAGTCAAACATCAGAGGACCCAAAGGCCAAAGCTAAGATGTTTTCAACAGAAGTCGAGCTTGAAGGCTACTGAAACACAATACTTGCCCCCTTACACAACACCGATGACTCGACAGAGAGGCGCCATTGACGGCGTGTGTCAAAGTAAGTCAAAGAAGTTTTGTCTATTGAGAGCAAAAAGGTTTTTGGAAAACTCAGAAAAATCCGAGGGAAAGAAGTCAAAGAACAAAACTCAAAGCAAAGGATAAAATCACATTCAGAACCACGGATCATGTGAGAGATCGAGCTCTGTCGAGACGTTCATGTGCGCAAATTTGAGACGCTATTTTTAGGAAAAAACATTTCCCAGAACCTGAGGAAAATAGCCGTAAAATTCAGTGATAACTGATAAGTGATAACTGATATTTAACTTCAGTGAAGTGCACTTGATGGGCAAACCAAGAAAACATGCGAAAATGCAAGCTTAAACTATCATCTCTAATACCAATTTCAGAAATGAAACCAAATCTGGTTTTATTATTTTTTTCCTTTTTCCGTCGTCTGCTACACTTCAGCATCAAAGAAACTTCAACTCAAAGAAACTGAAAATTTCTCCATGCTTATTTCTTACTTCCTATTTGAGTTTGATACTTTCATTCAGGTTGAAGAGAGTGAACAATTCTTACAATTTACGAGCCTGGCGAAGATGTACGAGTTTCTCAAGCGGCAAAGTTGCCCCTTTCACATATTACCCCAAAAACTAGAATTCAACATTACACTGTGTGACTCTTATAGGTTGAAAATTCAATGCCTTTCAGCCATACCTTACTTGAAATAAAATAGAAATTCCCACCCAACATACAGTATAAGGGAGCCGCAAAAAAATAACAAAAAACAACCCAGCAACCGAAGCTGGAAATTCGGTTGCTGCGCTCTTCCCTTGCGCCTTCGAAGGTTGAAAAAATAACAAAAATTCGGGAAACGGAAATGCAATGAATAGATAAAAATTAAATCGATTTTTTGATATGAATATGAAATATGACGTGCAATTTTGGAAATAAAATATGAAACGAAATGTAGTATAATTTTTAGTGAACAAATGAAGTATAACCGATATTGACCCTTTGTATCGAGGTTTCTTTATCCCGGTACATTCGGTTCGGGTGTACCCACGTCGCCTTTATGATTTGACTTTCGATACATTGATACTTTCGGTTTATCGCAAGTTCCCTACCGGTTACGGTGCACATTCGGAGAGAAAAATCCAACTTCGGATATCAGTATGGGAAAATTCGAATTTTTCACATGCGATTCCGGTTCTGGTAGCCTATCAGGGCAATACCCGACATTGTCTACACCCAAGGGGGTCAGCAAGCAAACATATTAATTCGATGCCTGGAGTGATGCATCCCGCTCCCCAATTTCTTGCGCGCGCCCTTTTAATATATATGTATTTCAATATGTATCAATGTATTATGTAATTTGACGCCTGGCGAAACGCCACCCGCGCACGCTACATGATTATCAATAATATATTGGCGCGTCTTCATGATTGTTTCGTTTTTATGATTGCTAGTCCTGCATGCTTTCAATCATTGACTTAGCTTTCTTTCATTTGAAAATATGATCTCAAATGTGAAGGTAGTGTTCTAGTTATTTCTTCGCTTTGAGACATGCAGGATGGAGCCCAACCCAAGCAAAATTGAAAAATATAGTTCACTTCAAGGTCTTCAAACTGTGGCCTACCCTAACCCTCTCTAAATCCAACGTGTCAACCGTCACAACCGCGCAACCCAACGAACATAATCATCTTAATTAAATATCCTAATGCAACCATTCAAAAACTTGAAAGTGAAAACCATAGAATAATTTCAATCACCTTTCGAGACCTGGCCTACGGAGTTTCGGACTGAATACGTCATTTTCTCATTTTCGGCGATGTCACGCCAAAGCTTTTGCCATGATGTTGATAACTCCTCGCGTGCAAATTAAGCAAATCACGTTTTGTTTTTCTATTGAACCATTTTTGTTCATCCCATGTTCGAGACCATGTGAGAGGAAAAAGGCGGAAAATTCCATCATGCAGATATTCGATTGAAGGATCAATGAACCCTTCCAGCTCAAAGCTTCACAACGTACATGCTTCAACTGTTATCAGTTATCACTAATTTCACTGACCATTTGATGGTTTCTGAGTGAATATGTGCCAAAGTTCAATACATGAATCATCGATTTTATAATTTGAAATTTTGATTTTTGAATATCAAATATTTCCCTGAAAAATTTTCGGCTGAATTCAAGAACATGGTACAAACACCGATTTTGATAATTTTTGGGTAATACATACTACTCGACCCCAGGGTGTCAGAACCATTTTTTTTCTTGTCGGACGCGATTACTTCCGGAGTTACAGGCTTTCAAAGCATATTTTGGAGGGAATTTTCAATTTTTTTTATTTTTTCGAATTTTGTCCCTGTCTCACGGTGGCGTCCGACAAAAATTAATAGTTCGGACATCCTGGGGTCGAATAGTATGTCTCACCAAAAAATTATCAAAATCGATGTTTGTACCATATTCTTGAATTTTCCCAAATTTTCTGAAATAGTTCAAACCAAGGCATAAAAACTTTCCTTTTTTTAAACATGGAACTTCTTTGTTCAAAAAGTGCGCGTCCCATGCGGTCTGTTACCCGGGGACCCATTTCAGTGATATCGTTGAATATTTGATTTGAAATTTGACTTACGTTCACGATTTTCATGGAGTGGTACTCCTCAGGGATGTCCGTTCGAACACGAATTGACCAATAACCGTGTTCTGCGTCTGCACCCACAGGAACGTCTTCCGTCAATTCATATTCGGCTTCACGTTCACTTGCTCTGCCGATTTGTATTTGATGCCGTTGCAGACGGAGCAGGTCTTCAACGGATGACAGGCACGCCACTTGACACCGCCGCGTTTTTGCCTGCTCAATCAATAATTCCTCAATGTCTTCTTCGCTATCACTCGAATGACTCGACGAACTTTCACTCATGCGAGTCATGTCCAACAACTCCACGTCCGAACACTCGTCCGGTGACATTTCTGAGTTACATTCTTCAATGTCTCCTTCGCTATCACTCGAATGACTCGATGAACTTTCACTCGTGTCAGTCATGTCCAAACACTCGTCCACAACGACCGGTGACATTTTGACGTCCACTCACTGAAAATTTTTACGCACACTTGCACATCAAGGCCAAAATTATCATCTAGAAAAGTGACATGCGTTGATTATTTGAGGTTGAATCCAATCACTTTAGGAACAAAATACCAGGGATGTGAAGTCGGAGTCCGGAGTCCGAAGTCCGGAGTCCCTGTTTTTGGGTGGTTGAAGTCCGGAGTCCGGAGTCCCAAAAAAGAACTCCGGTACTTTACTTATAAAGTTGAAAATATTCAACGGCTAAAATGAGTTGAATCATATTTGGCATTAAAGAAAATCTAGAAATATAAAAATCAAAAACTTATAAACATTTTAAATCAAAAAAATTGAAAACCCCCATAATGAAATTTCTGTGAAATTGATTCAACTATGAATTCGTCATTTCGCTCTTCCACACGTTGACTTTGTTGCTCAAAAATTTTTATAGGAATGGCCTTTTTGGAGAAAAAAAAATTTCACAATAGAAATGATTCATCTGACATCTAATCCTGTTTCCTCGATTGATAGATAATAGTAATGCATGCTATTCAGCCATTCGTATCATTCCAGCAAAGCAAACGGTGTTATAGGACTTATTACTGCTATTTTGTAGTTTTGTAAAAAAATTCAAATTTCACAATTTATCTTTCAAAATTTCTAACCTTGAAATAGTTGCTACTTCACATGATCTAGCAACATTATCTTTTGATCCTTGTATTATTTGCTAAATATTGGAAAAAAGTAGTTACAAAGTGAAGAAATTGTTTACATAGTACGTTTTCATGGTTGGTTGACGTGGTCAAGGGAAAAATAATTAAAATGAACCGGAGTCCCGGAGTCCAGAGTCCCACTTTTGAGGGACTCCGGAGTCCCTCGAAATCTGAGGGACTTCACATCCCTGCCGAAAATACACTTATATTTGGCTAATGGGCAAAATCGCCAAAATGTCATATGCAAAGATGTTGCATCTTGAGTCAGGCGAGTGATTGGCGACCGAACACGTGCAAGGTCGCAAGCCCAGCACATGTCAAGTGCTCAACCCGAATTTCCGTCCGTTACCCGAGTGGATTACCTCCGATTACCGCCACGCGCTTCTCTGTCACTGTTCTCAGAAGCTACAGCCAAAAAAGATTTTCTGAATGCGACATATTTTCTTTTTCATAGCATTAAGTCGCAGCAAAATTGTATTTTTGATCTGGTCACAGCATATGAGGTTGATTTTATTTGTCATTCCAAACAATCTTTGTGGGAAAGAATAGAAATATCCGAGGAACACCCATGTTCAAGAAAAAAAATGATGGACCCAAGAAGCTCATCATTTCTCTCATTTCCCAACAAAATGAACAACTCACTGGATGCAAAGCCAATTGAATGCAATCAGGTTTCATAATTTCAAAGTCTGGAGTGAGTTGAGCCCTAGAAAAAATCATGCTAAATTTAAGGTAGGAATATGGTACTAAGCAGTCTGGCATACACAGTAATGAAATGGATATAAAATTGGTTCCTGGCTTATTTTTCACTGGCACAGACTTGTGAAGTGTTGGGGAACAAAATTTGTATTGTTTTAGCATCGCATGATCAGGTTATGTACGGACAAACAAGTTTTTAAAACAGAATACAAGATTTATTCCCCATCAAAAAACACCAGTAAATGGACACACAAAGACTCCCATGATGAGTGGCTGAAATGAAAAATATAATCGCGCAACCGGATTTGCTGTGACTTAATATGCTGCAAAAAAAGGAAAATAAGTCGCATTGAAAAAAATCGTTTTCGGTTGCGGTTTTTTTTTTTTTTTTTACCGTGCAATCATTAAAATTTCACACATTAATGGATTGATCACTAAAATTTTATACATTTATGACATGAACTCAAAAATGCACCATTTGAACTCACTTCAACACCCTGTCTACAAAAATCAACACTTCAAATTCATCACTCCAATTTCATTTGAGGAAAAATATATTGAGAAGCAGGCGCCGAAGACGCCAGAGGCCCAGAGCTATGACGGAATGCTGCCGCGTTGGCGTTGGCCTACTGGCCTAGGCGATGTAGGCGTGGCCGCGTGGCGGCGTAGGCGAAGGCGCGAAGCCGGCGAAGGGCCACTGAGGAGTGACAACAGAGGGAGAGGATTGACTACTGGTCTGATACCAAGGCTCCAAGCCCCAAGGGAGTGAAGTGACAACCGCCCTGTGCCCCTGTGCTCCTAGCCAGCGGAGCGATGGTGCGACCCGGCGAGGGACATTAGTACACTGCATGCCGGTCATAATCAGACCGCTTGTAGGCACATGCCGCTCATAAGCATGTATCTTTTTGGACCCGATTTTCCTCCCATAGACTTCAAGGGTAACCTTTATCGGATATAGGCATACCAGGTTTGAGAAAAATTGCCTCATCAAAAGGAGGCAGTTTGAACACAATAATGACCTGTTCTATTCAGAGAAATGTATTTCGTTCCTTCAATTCATTTCAGAATTCCACTAAGGTGACTTGAGAATGCCTAAAGCAGTACTCAGCAGTCCAAATCCACTGGGATTTCGACTGAGGTGACTTGAGAAATGTCAAAAATCACCGTTTTTGACAAAGATAAACCACTTAACAGTGGAATTTTGTTGTGAAATTCATTTTGTATTTTTGTATATCTCCCCCATCTGATGTTCTTATCTTTTGCCATACAGTGCAAATTTTACTGTCTTTCATCAAATTAATATATTCACATATTGCATGGGATTTGCTACCGTATGTATATTAATAAATATTATGCATATGTTCTGCACAGCACTTTTTATTATACATAGCCTTTCAGTTCAGCATATATATCGGCATGAAATAATGACATCCTTCAGTGCACTATATTGGCTGGCCATCTGGAAAATTTGGTTTTGACTGAGAATTTGAATATGAAATGCATAGTTTGGAACTAACGTCATTTTGTTATTCCATTTCATGGCCTAGATTAGTGTATCTCACAGCAGTGCTTGTTTGTTCTGATATACGTAGCCATATATAATGTACATGATCGGATGTAAGCATATTCCGGTTTTATAAGCATGCTTTTTTCCAGTCCCAAGGGGTATGCTCATAACCGGAATGCAGTGTAGGATTTAGGATTTGGCTTTGGAAGTCCCACAATCCCATACTCCCATGCGGAGCACGAAGTACTCAGACACAAGGAATTTTTTTTTATTTTTTTGATTTTGAAATCACGCGCCAAAAAACTTACTCTGGCGGCAGTATGGGGTGACTGGGGTCTATTCAATGATGTTATATACTCTAGAGATAGGCGACCTCTGTTGAGGCTCCAACAGGAATACGCTTCCAATTCTCAAAGTACAGTGAGAATAGGGTGGATAACTATTCCAAACGTTTCCATCACAAATCACAATGATCACATCAGCGATCAGTCCAGTGATACGCGTATTCGCCCATGCCCCTATTGCCCTATAGCCCATTGAAAATTGAAAGGTATCAATTGAGTGCGTCCAGAATTCCAAATGGGGGTGGGGTAACAGTAAACCCACGTTTGACCCACCAAATGATCCCTTCTTTTTGCACCGATTTTTTCATTGAAATTGTCAAATTGGAATGCACAGAGCAAGAGACATGCTCGCCGCCCTGTTCATTCCAGCGTTTTCACCGTTAGCTTCTGCATTCAGAAGCAAACTTTTTGCATCTTTTTCCTCGTTGACATTTTTTCAGTGGGATTCAGGTCATTCCATTGGGATTTTGTCCCTTCTCGACGGAAGCTTTCAATCAGTGTATGACTCGACAGATTTTGAACCTTTGTTATATACCCCATTTCATATTATTCATGAACCCCCTTCCTGGTTTCTGCTTGCTTGTAATATAGGCATAGGCGCGTACCTTACTACCTATTTCAAATCAAATTGTGTCTGGAGACTGGAAGACTGGAGCACCCTGTCAGTTCCTGTAATCATGTAATCCTGGGTTTCATATATCGACTTATATTTATAGTAGCCAAAGCGATGCCCGGAACCCCAATCCGCTATGTCCCGGAGTTGCAAAAGACTGTGAAAAGAAAGAAAAAACTAATTGACTTAACCTAACCCATCCTTGAAGGGGGGCGCAGTTTTATGCTGAGACACATAAAAGTAGTAAAATCCATCATATAATCTTCAAATAAAATAAAGTCCATGACTTTGACATGTTAGACACCCCAGCGGCACATCAAAGGAACCACGCGCGGAGCCAAACGAAAGTCCTTTGCCCACCAAAGCCCTTCGGATCAGTGTTGAGTGTTTGGAAGTGGCACAATTTTTTTGGGGTCCGTTTTTTTTTCGGAAGGCCATTTCGACCATTTGTATGGCTCCAATGGGCAAAAAAGATGAAACCATTCATAATTCGAATTGATTGAATTTTCATATTTCACACCGGGAAAAGTGCCAGTGAACTTCTGAGTTTCGACGTCGCGAAAAAAATGGAGTTGAAAATCACTGCTCAACTCTTTGTGTAAACTTTCGAACCTCATCAATTTATTCGTCGAACCTGTGCTTGCGTGAAATTCGGCAATTGCCAGGATTTGGATTTCGCAAAGTGACATTGGGGGAGTTTGGACACAATAAATACGATAGTCATCATTCTTTGAGTCCCATCAACGGTGCAGAGAACTTATTAGAACGAGCATCATGTTTTTTTGGCCGGACGCCACCTGCGAGGACGTATCGACTGCAGAATATCCATCAGTCCCGCATCAATAGTTTCCGGTTCAATATGTGGCAACAGCACGCAAAGGTATGTAAGTCTGTTCGAAATTGAGCATTGATTATTCTTGTTTTCTTTTAATCTTCATTCAATATCACGCGAAGTAGTCTAACAAATATTTTTAGTTCGAGACACTCCAATTTGTATTAAAAAAGGCCATATTTTCAATCGGTCATTTCTCGCGAACCATTGAAGTTAGGATGATGCAAAAACCGCCATATTGAAGTTCATTGAATTATCCTTCGATTGATGTATCGTTTAATGGCCATCCGAGCCATATAAATGGTCAGAATTGCCTCCTGAAAAAAAAATCGACACAAAAAAGTTTCCGCCACTTTTGAAAAATGGCTATTACTCGTGAACGGGTGGAGCTATCAAAGTAAAAAAATATCAAATGACAGCTCATTCAATTCCCTTTCGAATGGTTTCATGGCCATGCGAGTGTCAGAAACGGTCGAAACAGCCTTCCGAATGAAACAGACCCCTCAAAAGTCAACAAGTTGCAATATTCATGAGTTCCTGAGTACTTGTTTGTGAGGGGCGATTATTTTCAGAAGGTCATTTCGACCATTTCTATGGATCAGATGGCCATGAAACCATACATCATTCGAAAGGGAATTGAATGAGCTTTTGTTTGGTAATTTGTACACTTTGATAGCTCCAACCGTTCACGAGTAATAGTCATTTCACAAGTGGTTTAAACTTTTTAGGTCGATTTTTTCAAGTGGCCATTTTGGCCATTTCTATGGCGCAGATGGCCAGGAAACCATACATCATTCGAAAGAGAATTGAACGGCCTTTGATTTGGTTGCTTTTTCATTGCAATAGCTTGAATACTTTGTGCGATATGGGCGTTAAAAGTGTAGGAGCATTTTTTTTGCCCACCCTGTACATTGCCTTCATTTTTATTATAATGTAATCTCCAATAATACCTTTCGAGAATTCTTGAATTTTTTGCCATACATTCTGTATGCATTGACAAGAACATTTCCCAGCACGTCTTAATTAATAAATGCACAAAATCGGTGTCACGGTGTGAGTGAAAATAATCACAGCATATCTTTAGGACAATTATTTACGTAGTTGTTTCATTTGCTAACGTCATTCTTTAGGTTTTTATTTCCATTCATCTGGAATTCTTATTTGAACACTGGGAGTTGTTTGCCTTTGAGCTTCATTCCATGTTATGAATCAAATGATTTAGGGCACGAGGCTCTGTGAAGTGACGCGAGCAATTCTCATTTTACCAGAACATTCAAATTGACTGTGTCGCTGCTGCGCCTGATTACCTTGAACGTCACGTACTAACACGAACGCTGTTTCCCAGTGGTATCAAAGGTTATTTGATCTTTTGGAGGAAGTATTTTATTTTTCTTTCATTTGTGAGCCAAGACGTGGAAGTGCAATGCGCTAATGAAAGGAAGCAGACGAACACATTTGCTTTTAATTTGCTAGGTATTTCTGGAATGAACAAGAAAAATAAGATATATCATATAGGTGCGTGGCGTTTCAGTTTGATTCCGCCTGCTGCTGTTCGTCTATACTTCATATGCTATTTGGATAATACTATGATCAAGAAAGCAATTCGTTCCGATTTTTCACCGACGAGTGGCAATGCACAACGCCAAAATGCTCCTCTTGGGAGGGGAGAAATGTAACTTCATTCTATTGTTCATGTACATATGGGGTCATTGCAATCGATAGGATCCATGAAATTTTCTTCTGCCGCGAATTTATGCAGCAGGGTTAGAAAACTAAAAAGTAGGTTTCAATCTTGTATGTCAAAAACATGTGCCATACATCGCTATTCCCGTTTGGAAAATTCCTGTGAAAATGGGTATTTTTTTAGGCATTTTATTTAATAGTAAATATGCCGGATTTTTATTTTTTTTCTTGTTCTTCAAATGAAAACGTGGCGATGAACTATTTATGGTCGTGAATAATGAAGATTGCATTCTAATTCCCGGCGAAATATTATCTTTCTCATTTCAGGTTATGGGACTGCAAGTATGACACCGACTCCAGCACCACGACGACGAACGCCTGCCTTTCGATGCAGCGTTCGTGTTGTGGCACAAGCACGTCGAACTTCGCGCGATGCTCCTGGCGCTACTTCATCAGGAGTTATTTGTGTATCTGCTGCTAATGGTTTACGTCTCCAGCTGACCTATGAGCATATCGTATTCTTGGAAAACGTATTGCGCATTCGGAAAGCAGGTCATCATCAGGCCTGCACCTTATTGGAATTGGATGTCTTCGTCAGAAAGTCCAGAAAGACAAAATTCAATGTTCGAGGCAATGCAGTTGCGTTGTGGCAAGCTGTGCAAAATGCTGCAAGTAGTGGAGAGAGACGTCAACTATTGACACTTGCTGGTGCCGAATACCTAGTGAGAACCCCGGAAAATGAAGGACTTGCACAAGAACTAAAACTATATGATATTGCTGTGGCGATTATAACCGAGAGTCAGTCAGGCAGTGACGATCGTGTGCTTGACGCATTGTCAAATGAAGATGTCTTGCGTTCCGCTGCATCGGCCCAGCAGCATGGGCAGCAGGTTATGGATATTTCTTTCCAGGACTGTGACATTGCAAGTGGCTTTAGTCACCAAATCCAAGAGGAGTACGAAGAGGGTTTACGGCAAGCTCTCTTGGAAGATGTTCTTCCAAGACAAATCGGAAGACTAACTTTGACCGATGGTCAGCTAGCGATTTTGTCAAAGTCGAACACCAATACTAGTCTCAAGCTTAGTTTCAGGCGCTTTATGTCCCACTACGCTGTGTGGAAAAACATAGCTTTGAAGAACATTACTGAGACACTGAAACTGCTGCATGCAACCCAGTGCGAAATAGATTTCAACGACTTGCCGACTACTTCCGATGGTCTGTTGTCAATCTCCGAAGATATGATTGACCGAGCTCCAATCCGAAATATCTTTGAACCTATTCGTGTCGGCAGGGGTGAAATGCTCACAGCAAGGTACCTCAATCTTGGAATCAAAAATGCCCTTCTTGGAATATCGTGTGGGTTGATTTTCAGGTGGGAATATCTCATGACAATGCGGATTGTGGTGTCTTTATTTCCTGAATTTGTTCCACCTGAAATACGACAAGCAATTGGTCCTCAAAAAGGGGAAGAATTAGATCCGGAGGTCCTCAAACACTGGTTTTCACTCCCATCGGCACCAACGGAAGATCCAAATAACCCCAGACAGCTAGTCCTTCTGATCCATGGCCACATCGACGGGGTTCAGTGGTTAATCAACTCAACTCAGCCAAAAGGGGTTCCAATTCTGGGCAGACTGGTAGGAATCAAAGAGGAAGTCAGTGGCGATAAAATCAAGATTCCTACCCTGAGCCCATTCGTCATTGGCACGCTCCTACCTATGAGGAAGAAAGTGAATACGAAGAAGTTTGTCAAGAACTTCGTGGAAGAACTTGCGGAACTGAACAGTCCTCAAAGATCTGGATTATCATTCAAAGTGCAGCTCGTGTGCATGATTTGCGATGCCCCTCAACGAGCCGAATGCAAAGGTATTATTGGACATGGGGGGTACTACGCCTGCGAACGATGTATAGTGAAGGGGAAGCGCGTTGCAGGGGCAGTTCGATACCTGAAGCTCAATGCTCGTTTGAGAACTGATGCTGAATGGAATTCAGATGCATATGTGAGACCCTTATATTAATCGCATATACTGTGACGTTTTTGAAACCAGTAGACAGCTGCATGCATTATGAATCAGAATTTATTGATGCCATAATTATCATTATGAAGATGGTGATGAAAGTAATTCTAATACTAATAATAATAATTATTATTATCATTATTGTTATTATTATTATCATTTATATTATTTTTTTTTATTTTCATAATTATAATAATACTAA
>Ga0209229_10000329_pt1 | contig 18950 bp, 32 predicted proteins | sample SanBayMetagenome_FD_187466 | JGI IMG/M metagenome (GOLD analysis project Ga0209229, IMG submission 187466) | Freshwater and sediment microbial communities from dead zone in Sandusky Bay, Ohio, USA (SPAdes) (version 2) | ecosystem: Environmental > Aquatic > Freshwater > Lentic > Sediment... | reverse complement strand
TTTTACAGCATTCGTTGTGTTGGTCTTTGGAAATAAAGGAAGGAATCATCATGGCAACCAACAGTCAAATCGCATTCAACCCGCAAGGCGAGACCGTAGTCATCGCGGCTGCTGTCGCACCTCCGCTGGGCGTGCAGGTGCCGGTCTATCAGAAGTTCTCTGACCATGTGGCTGGCCAAATGCGCATCGTGAACGCCAGCGCCAACACAGTACACCTTGGCTATGGTCCGACCGCTGCCGAGGCCCAGGCCAATGCTGTGGCGGCTGTCGCAGGCAATCCTGCACCCAGCATCCCGCTGGTGCCTGGCGCTGTCGAAATCCTGCGCTTTTCTGCCGGGTTGTTCTTCTCTGGTGCAGCTTCTGGTGCCTCGACGGTCTACATGACCCCAGGCGAAGGCTTGTGATGGAGTCGGACACGATGCTGCAGGAACAACAAGAAGGCATTGACCTGGTCAAATACGGCGTGCTCTGGCAGAAGGTCCAGGAGATGGACAAGAAGGTCGACAAGCTGGAGCGCAACATTGAGGAGCTGCTGGCCCTGGCCAACAAGGGCAAGGGTGGCCTGTGGTTCGGCATGAGCATCGTGTCTGGCATCTCAGTGATCGTCGGCTACATCATCAGCCTTTGGAAGCACTGATGCGCGAGCAGATCATGCAGATGGTTCGAGAGAACCCGAGGACGGTCAAAGACATGGCCGATGCACTAGGCTTGTCAAAACAAGACGTTCTTGAACATCTGTCCGGTCTGCCTGTGAAACAGGTTCGCACAGTCAGCCACAATGGCCGTGGCCGTCCTGTGGTCCTCATCCAATACTCTGCAAAGTAGGAGCCACTGATGGCCTACAAGCTCGGACCTCGTTCTGTCGCCAGACTAAAGGGCGTCCATGAAGACCTGGTGAAGGTCGTCGAGCGCGCCATCGAGATCACCACGGTGGACTTTACGGTGCTGGAGGGTCTGCGCGATCCACTGCGCCAGAAGAAGCTGGTCGAGGCTGGAGCAAGTCAGACGCTGAACTCACGCCACATCACCGGCCATGCTGTCGATCTTGGTGCTTGGATTGAGGACGAAGTGCGCTGGGACTGGCCCCTGTACCACAAGATCGCCAAGGCCATGAAAGAAGCAGCCAAGGAGCTGGATGTGGCCATCATCTGGGGTGGTGACTGGAAGGGATTCCCTGACGGTCCCCACTTCGAGCTGGATCGGAGAAAATACCCATGATTCAAGCCCTGATTCCAGCCCTGGCACCGATTGTCGGCAAGGTGGTGGCCAACCTATTCCCTGATCCTGCGGAGCGCGCCAAGGCCGAAGCAGAGGCCTTGCGCCAGCTCCTGGAGCACCAGGGCGAGATCGAGCAAGCAGCGGCCAAAATCATCCAGACCGAAGCGGCCAGCACACACTGGCTGGCAGCCAACTGGCGGCCATTGACCATGATCACGTTCACGGCGCTGATCGTGGCCAGGTGGATGGGGTGGGTGGCTCCAAACCTCAGCGAGGCCGAGTACCTCAAGCTGTGGTCCATCATCGAGTTCGGCCTGGGCGGCTATGTGGTCGGCCGCAGCGTCGAGAAGATCGCACCGAGCATTGCCGGTGCTCTGAAGCGCTGATCAGGACGGCTGGCGCTCGCCAGTCTCGAAGGCCTCACGGCCGTCCATCGAGTGGTGCAGCCAGACGCCTTCGTCCAGCGTAGGTTTGCACCAGCACGAGCCATTGACCTCGTGCTCGCGCAGATCATGCAGCGGCACCACATGCCAGCCTGCGCAGTTGCAATCCCTGCCCTGACGGCAGTTCTGGTTGCAGCTCACCGGCACATGCCTTCACCGTTGTAGGCAGGCCATCCGGCGTGGCCTTTGGTCTGCTTCCACAGCTTGACCATCTCGCAGTATTCGGCCTGCTGGCGCTCGGCCTCCTCGAAGTCGGACTGGCCGACGATGCCAATTGCGATCACCAGGCCGATCAGGCCCAGGATGACGTGGTAGCGCTTGAGTTGCATGGTGGTCTCCTTCAGTCGGTCACGAGGCAGCCGTTCTCGATGCGCATGAAGCGCATCAGGTCCAGCTCCTGCGCCACCTCAATGATGGCCTGCTGGACGCGCTTGGTCAAAGCGCAGCGCTGGCAGGTGGCCAGGATGCGCGCGGCCGTCTCGTGGTGGCCGAGGCTGTGGAAGTCGCGCGCCTTCTCGATCTCGCGTTTCTGGGTCTTGTTCATGGTGTTCTCCTTGGTGGTTGTTGGAGCGCCCCGGAGGGCGCTGGGTTGATCAGGCGTGCAGCTTGGCGATGCGCTCGCGTGCGGTGGCATAGGCCCAGGTGTTGGCAGCCTTCAAGCTGTCAAAGCAGCGCGAGCGCTGCTGCACACCAAACTCGACCCACTCGCCATTGCCGAGATACCGAGCGTTTTGGACCCAGGCGTAGAAGTTGACCCCGTTGTCGCGCAGGCCGACGACATAGCCAATGTGGCGGCCTTTGGAGTCGCGCTTGTTGGCAGGCACAAAGGTCTCGAAAGTGGGACCAAGTTCCAGGGTGGTGGTTGCATTCACGGTCAGCTCCTTGCTGGTTGGTTGCGATGGCCACATCTTACCACGATTTCCCACGATGGACGCAAGTAGATGAAAACCCTTAGACAACCTCGACATCGTGCGGCTGCTTGCGGCCGTCCAGAATGGCGTGGATGCGCTTCTCGGTCAGGCGGTGGCACCTGATCATGGTGCGTGCCGGCAGCATGTCCAGCAGCTCCCCGTAGTTGGCCAGGACGGTGCGCACTGCCTGGATGCCAGGCCCGTCCAGCCTGATCGGCTTGCCTTCGCGCTTGTGGCGCTGGCCGGCCACTGCCAGGCCGCGGATGGCATCCATCAGCAGGCCGCTGACGTCTTCGCAGACCTGCATCTCGACCACCAAGGTCTCCAGCATGTTGACGGCATCGCTGACGACCCGCCAGTCCTCCTTGCCAGGCTCCGCGGCCGTCTCCAGAGAGTGCAGCCCTTGGTACATGCGCGTGAGCTGGTAGGTGCGCTGCTCTTGCGGCAGCGGCTCGCTGGCGCTGGCCATCAGCTCGTCCCAATGCGTGTAGGTCACAGGCCGACCAGCCGGCTTGCGCTTGCCTGACTTCTTCATGGCGCGACCACGTCCACCAGGCTGATGGTGCCCTGCTCACGATCCAGGAACACGGCGATGACCGGAGGCCGCGGCCCACCGATGACCTGACACGCAGCCAGGCTGATCGGTGCAGGCCGCAGCAGCGCCACCAGGATGTGGCGCTTGTCGTTCGGGCTGTCAGCAGCCATCAGTACGACCTCCAGACCTCGATCTCGACGATCCACAGGTACAGGTGAAACTCGCCACGGTCGAACCCGATGGCGAAGTACGGCCAGCGACGAGGGAACCACTGCACGGCAAGGCGAGGACGCAGCTTCATGCGGCAGCCTCCTCCTGGCTCTTGGCCAGTCCCTGCTTGATGTAGTGCAGCACCTGGGCGGCCAGCGTCCTGGTGTCAGCGTCAGCCTGGCGGCGCAGCGCCAGCTCGACCTCTGGCGGCACGCGGATCGTCAGGTATCGGTCCTTGACGGCCGAGGCCGACGACTTGGGAGTGGTCGGCGCTTTCATCAGTCGGTCATCCCTGGGTTGGTCATGGCTGCCTCCTCGAACATATCGGCGGTGGCCTGGCCGGTGGCCAGCTCGACCGGCACGCCATGCGTCAGAAGGCTGACCAGATCGTCCTGGCCGGCCACCTCGATGTCGAATCGGGTCTGGGCAGCGTGCCGGATGGCCTGGGCCTGGTTGCCTGCGCGGATCAGGCGGTGCTTGTTGGTCTCCGTGTCGGTGACCAGGTAGATGCGAGTGCTCATAGGGTGTCCTTGTGGTGGTCAAAAAAGGCGCTGATTTTTGCCTTGGCATCGTCAGCACCTTTTCCCACTATACACCAGTAATTCACACTTTCAAGGTATGCGATCCAGTCCTTTTGCTCTGGGCTGAGGCTGCCACCCTTGCTGCGCTTCATCTCGACCCACAAGCGCCAGGCAGGGATGAACAGGTCGGGCACGCCAGAGGCTACGCCTTCGGCTTTCAAGCGGCCTGCGGTGGCCATGCTGCGGTGGCCTCCGTTGGGGATGGCGAAGATGCGAACGCCTGGCCAGGTCTGCCGAAACCAGCGCACCACCTCGCGCTGCTCCTCGTGCTCGGTGGGAATCCGGTCGGCGGTCAAAATGGAATCTCCTGAATCCACTGGTCGCAGGAATCCGGCGTGGCGGCGAAGTCGTCTGGCGGCCGCATGTCGAACGCCAGGCAATGGCCGGACTGGTTGAAGTGATCGCAGGTGTGGCACAGCTTCGGCGGTCCGGCGCGCATCCACTCGCGCCACTGAATCAGGAACTCTGGCTCTGGTGGTCTGGTCATGACAGGCTCTCCTGTTGGCCAAGTAGCACGTAATGCTTGACGATCTCCAGCACGCCAATCACCTCGGCAGCGCTGATCTGGCGGTCGTACTTGAGCACCACTTCATAGAGTTCTTGTGCGAACTCACCGTTGGTCACGAACTTGGTGTCAAAGTTTGGTCGGATGATCTCGCTCATGCTCAAAACTCCTTCCACAGTTCGTTGAAAACATCCAGCACGCGGTGGTTTCGCACTTGCATGCCTTCACCACTCTCGTGGCCCAGCCAAAAGCTGTGCTCGTCGTAGCGCTTCAACTGAAACGGTCCGATGGTGATTGACTCGGCGCTACGCCTGCTTTGCAGTTCCAACAGCGCATCCATCCACATGGCTGCAGGCAGCGTGACGGACTCGCATCCGGCAGCGCGCTTCAGGTGTTCTTCAACGTCTATCATGCTCTCTCCTTTGCTCGTACTTCCAAAAAGACCAGGTCATGTCCCTGGCATCCAAATCCCACGAAGGCACGCCAGTCAGTGCTTTCTGGCATGTCCGAAACTTGCGCATGGCCTTCATCAAAATCTGGCGCACGCGCTCCTGCGTCCGATCCATCTCCTGGCCTGCCTCGCGCAGCGTGCAGTTGTCCAGCACGCACAGCGCAACGGCTTGTTCCTCTGCTTCTGTCAGCGGCGTGATGGCCACCAGACGCCTGGCGAAGTCCTGCAGCAGCACCAGGTCCGGATCGGTGCCTGTCGGCCAGTAGGTGTCCACGGGCTCACACGGCTCTGGCTCGATGTGGCGGCTGTACCAGAGCTTCTTCACCTCGCTGGACAGGTTGGCCACACCCAGCTTGCCATAGTGCTGCAAGGCGCGGCCTCGGCTCATGCCCAGCTCCTCTTGATGACTCGGTGGAACTTTCCGTCCATGCGGTACTCGATGGCCTTGGGCGGCCTGCTGCCATTCATCTGCGTGGCCAGATACTGCAGGCCTTCGCTGTCACTCATGCGCTCGGCCTCCGCCAAATGCGCGCCTGACGAGTTGGCCATCGTGAAGAGTTGCTGCAGCGCACGCTGGCCGGCATACCCTTCATGGAGCACTGGCAGGTACTCGGTGATCGGTTTGTCCGACAGGCTGCCGTAGTAGGTGCAGGACAGCATCTCCTTGCCTGATGCGCGGCTGACGTGCTTGCGCCAGCTCCAGGACGTGACCTCCAGGTCACTGCCTTCCAGGCCCATGATGTCATCGTTGCGCAGCTCCAGCTTCTTGCGCTCCGGCTCTGGGAATGGCGTCAGGCACGCAGGGCAGATGGCCACGGCGATGGCGCACAGCTCGCCACAGTTGTCGCAGACCTTGACTGGTGCCTCGCCATTGCCATCGCCTGCCTTCTTGGGCGGCTGCACAGCAGTGATCGGCCCATGCGTGGCCACCACCCCGGCAAAGTCCAGCACCAGGCAGTGATCGATGTGGCTCTTGACCCGCATGCCACGGCCGGCCATCTGGACGTACAGGCTGGCCGACATGGTTGGGCGCAGCATGGCGATCAGGTCGATGTCAGGGTAATCGAACCCGGTGGTCAGCACGTTGGCATTGGTCAGGGCACGCAGCCGGCCGGACTTGAACTCGGCCAGCAGGCGCTCGCGCTCCTTCTTGGGCGTCTCGCCAGTCACGCACTCTGCGGCCACGCCACGCTGGCGCAGGACTTCGGCCACATGGTGCGCGTGCTTGACGCCAGTGCAGAAAAGCAGCCACGCCTTGCGCTCGCCTGCCAGATCGATGATCTCGCGCACCACCTTCTGGTTGTTGTCGTCGGTGTCCACGGCGGCCTGCAGTTCAGACTCAATGAACTCGCCACCACGCTTGTGGACGCCAGAGGTGTCCAGCTTGGCCATGGTGACCTTGCTGCGCAGCGTGGCCAGGTAGCCTTTGAACACCAGTTCCTCGATGCTGACCGGCTCGATCAGGTCATCGAACAGCGCAGGCTTGTCGGTGATCAGGCCGTGACCCAGGCGGTATGGCGTGGCCGTCAGGCCGATGACACGCAGCGCAGGGTTGATGGCCTTCAGGTCGGCCAGGAACTGGCGGTAGCCACCCTCGTCCTTGTGGTTGACCAGGTGGCACTCGTCAATGATCACCAGGTCGACGTGGCCGATCTGCTTGGCCTTGGTGCGGATGGACTGGATGCCTGCGAAGGTGATCGGCTCCCCGAGTTGCTTCTTGCCGATGCTGGCCGAGTAGATGCCCAGCGGCGCGCCAGGCCAGTGCTGGCGCATCTTTTCGGCATTCTGCTCGATCAACTCTTTCACATGGGTCAGCATCAGTACCACGGTCTCTGGCCAGTTCTGCAGCGCGTCCTTGCACAGTGCAGCCACGATGTGGCTCTTGCCGGACCCGGTGGGCAGCACCAGGCATGGATTGCCTGCATGGCCTGCCTCGAACCACGCATAAAGCTGGTCGATGGTTCGCTGTTGATAGTCTCTCAACATGGCGTCAGTCCTTGATGCCCACCATGATGCTGGGCGGCATCGGCAGCGACACACCAATCGGTCGCCACAGGTGCAGGCAGTTCTGGTGATTGTTGACGTATTCGCTGCGCGGTGGGTGGTATTGAATGACGCAGTCGTCCTCGTCCCAGAACAGCGCCTTGACCTGGCACATCTCGTCCCAGGTCGGGCAGCGGTCCTTACGGCTCACGCTGACATGCTCCCAACCCATGCCATTGCTGGCGATGATGCGCAGTTTCTGTTGGTGTTTGAGTGGCACGATGAAGCAGCCGTTGTGCTCGTCGCCTGCTGGATAGCCTGGCACCAGCACACGGTATTTGTCTGGGCACTTGAATGTCATCCCACAATCCTCGCTCCGAAGGTTTCGCGCAGGTCTTCAACGTACTCATCCCCCAGGCTGCACATCTTGGGGTTGGCCAGGATCTCTCGGCTGGTGTAGACGTGCGCATCGCCTTCACCGTTGGCCACATCGCGGTCTTCAATGACGTAGACAGCCGTCCACTGGTCCAGGCCGTCCTTGCGCTCCCAGGGCACCAGGTCAGGGTGCAGGACATGGCTGTCGCAAGCCTGGCGCTGGAACTCCACCGGAATGCCATCGGCCTCGTGCCTCTCGCAACGCCAGGTGCTGTCCTCCTTGGCCGTGCTGTGCGCGCAGGTGCGGCAGTTCACATGCTTGGTGGTCTTGGTCTCGTGGCAGAACTCGTGCGCATCGCAGAACTTGCACTGGTACCAGCTCGGGTCAGTGCTGATGGGCGGCGGCATGCGGTCCTCAAGCGCCAGCCTGCGGCCTCGCTCGATGTACCTCTCAGCCACATCCTTCTCGTAGCGCACTCGCTCGGTGTAGATGCGGTCGTCGTCCTTGCAGACCGCCACGTACAAAGCCCGGTCGATCTGCAGGCCGTGCATGTAGAGTTGCATCTGCACAAAGTGCTCAGGCTTGGCGCTGGCCACAGACCCGGCCTTCTCAAGGGCTGCAAAGCTCTTGCTGCCGTGCGTCTTGAACTCGGCCACGTGGCGCTTCTTGGGCGCGGCTGGCACGCCAGACTCAATGATGGCGTCAATGCTGCCGGAAACGTGGGCACCGAAGTCCACGCGCTCCTGCTGGCGGCTGGTGCGCACATCCATGCCGATGGCGCGCAAGTCCGACACGATGGTAGCCTCCTCCATCTGGCCCCTGCGGAACAAGCGCAGGATGCGGCCAGGAAACTGGGGCTGGACGGCCCACCGGAAGGACAGCCACAGCCACCTGTCGCATGGGTGGCCCAACTGGCTGCAGCCCATGTGCGGCCTGGGCGGCTCGGCCTGCTTCTCGTGGTGCTTGTCGATCAGGCCTTGGATGCTATGCTCTGGTTCGGGTATCTTCATGGTGCCCGTCTCCTTCTGGTAGTTGCCAACTTGCCCCAGTCCTCTCACGAGGCTGGGGCTTTTCACTTCACTTCTTCTGCCAGGGCGGCGCGGCCTTGGCCGGCGCTGCAGAGGCTGCAGGAGCTGCTGCAGGGGCTGCCGCGGCAAAGGTGGGCGCTGCGCCACCATTGACGGCCTTGAACCCCTTCACATCGTTGCTGGCCTCGTAGGTCTTGCCAGTCTTCTCGTCGGTGCGAGCAGGGCGCACCTCCAGCTTGACCTGGATGCTGGCACCGATGAGCTGGTCGGTGTCCTGGACCTTGGCCAGACCGATGGCGCGCATGATCTCGCCAAGCTGCTGGCGGCCGATCTCTTCGGCCTTGGCGCTGGCATTCTTGATGTTGAGGTTGCCGAACACCACGCGGCCCTGGTGGGTCGGCCCGGTGATGTCGTAGCGCAGCTTGATGTACTGGCCATCGCCTGCGGCAGTGGTCTTCAGCTCGGCCTGCGTGATGTTGGCCGTGTACCAGCCGGCCGGCAGAGGCTCATAGTTGCTGTTGCCCTGGGGCATGTCAGATGCTGCGTAGGTTTGTCCGAGAAAAGCCATGATTTACTCCTTGGTGGTGATGGGTTCGATGGTGAAAGAAGGGCGGCCAGGCTTGGCCGTGATTGCTGCTGCCAGCGGCTTGGTGATGGCCTCATCTGTCGCCTTCCAGATGGCCATGTTGATCTCCGGCTTCCACCGGAACAGCGTGCTCAGGTGATCGGTCAGGCCGTGCTCCGCGGCCAGCTCCTGCACCTTGTCGGCGTCAACTTTGCGGTCGATGCGGCTGACCACCTTGACCTTGAAACCTTCGAGCGCCAGGTTCTCGGTGCCTTCCACATCGTCGCGGATGCTGGCGATCTTCCTGATCTGGTCTTCAATCGCACGGCGGTCGGCCGTTGCAGTGGTCTCCGTATCCTTGGCGTAGAGCCACATCTGGGCCAACTTCTCCACGTCTGTGACGGTCTTGATGAAACCTTCGGTCTTGAGCATTTCGCGGATGTTCATCACTTGCCTCCGATTTTGGCGATGACTGCACCGAGATCAGGCGCCTCCCAGGCGTCCAGCTTCCCGCTGCGATCCTTGGCCAGCCAGAGGCCGTCCGAGTCGCACATCAAGGCGCGCTGAGTGTTGTTGTCGCTGTCCTTCTCGACCCGCAGCGCCAGCACCTCGTCGAAGAAGTAAGGCAGCGCCTGGCCGGTCTTGTTGCCAGGCATCGAGGGCGCATACAGCACGCGGCCCATCTCGTCCTGGGTCTTCTCCAGCTTGGCGCTCATGTAGACGTGCCGGCCAGGCAAATCGCGGAATGCGCGGATGATGTCGGCCATCTGCTCCTGCATCGCACCGTAGGCCTGGCGTGGGTCTTTGGTGGCCTTCTTCTCGGCATTGAGCACCACCTCAGCGATCTCGCTGATGGAGTCGAGCGCGACCGATTGGAAACCCTTGGCCTCGTCGGACTGCGTCAGCCAGGTGTAGGCCTCCCGCAGCGTCTCCATGTCGCTGATCTCGATGAAGGGCAGGTCGGCGTCCTGGATGGACAGCAGGCCTCCTTCAGCAGACAGCACGATGGGCTGCGGCAAGGTCTTGATCAGTGAGGTCTTGCCTGCACCGGCCTGGCCGTAGACCAGGACTTTCACACCATTGGCAGCCAGGCTGCCGGTTGTCTTCACGTTGATTGCCATGTTGGCTCTCCTTCTTGGTTGCTGCGCCTTCGGCCAATTCCGTTCGCGCAGTGGTTGAACTTTACCACGGTTTCCGGTTAAGATGTCAACACCCCGCGAAAATTTATTTGGAAAGAGAGGTCTGGCATGACGACACAAGAGGCAATCGAGCACTACGGCAGCGTGAAAAAGCTGGCCGATGCGCTCGGCATCTGGCCACAAGTGATTTACACCTGGGGCGAAACCCCGCCGATGGCGCGCCAGTATGAGCTGGAAGTCAAGACACAAGGAGCACTGAAAGCAGACCGCAATGACAACCAAAGCTGAAGCAGCACTGACCTATGCATCCTGGGGCTGGCATGTCATCCCAGTGGTTCCCAATGGCAAGGTGCCTGCCACTCAGCATGGGGTCAAAGACGCCACGACAGACCCGGAACAGATCGCCAGGTGGTGGGCGCAGAACCCAGACTTCAACATTGGCATTGCGGCCGGCGAGCGCTCCGGCATTGTGGTGTTCGATGTGGACCCCAGAAATGGAGGCGACTCGTCCTGGTCGAGCTGGCTGGAGTCCAATGGTAAGGTGTCAGATGGTGCCATGCAGATGACAGCAGGCGGTGGCGAGCACCACATCGGCGTCTACAACCCAGAAATTCGATCCTGCAAGCTGGCCGAAGGTGTGGACTTGCTGGCCGATGGCCGGTACTTTGTGGCCTTCCCATCGACGATTGAAGGACGCAGCTACCAGTGGGAGGCGTCATCCGATCCGTTCGATGGCGTGGCACCTTTCACGATCCCGGAGCAGTGGCTGCAGTCCTACAGGGCAATGCGCAAGCCTGAGACACGCCAGGCGGTCACCACGGGCGGCGGTCTGATCCAAGGCAGCCGGAACAACGGTCTGACAGCCTTGGGCGGTGCCATGCGGCGCTACGGCATGACCGAGGCAGAGATCATGGCAGCGCTGGCCATTGCCAACGAGACCCGCTGCGAGATTCCACTGCCATCGTCTGAGCTGTCCCAGATCGTCAGATCGGTCTGCCGATATGAGCCTGAGTCGGACGTGGCTGCGGCCACCAGCTTGGGCAGTGATGCAGCCGAGGCGATCCTGGAGGCCACTAGAGCGCAGGTGCAGGAATACTACTTCACCAGGGCAACGTCTTACCTTGGCCAGCCTGCTCCGCTGCGCTGGATCATCAAAGGCTGGGTTCCAGACAGCGGCGTGAGCATGGTCTACGGCGAGTCAGGGTCCGGCAAGACCTTCATCACCCTGGACATGGCCTGCCACATCGCTGCCGGCCTGCAATGGCATGGCCACAAGACCAAGGCCGGCCTGGTGGTCTACATGGCAGGCGAGGGCAACTATGGCCTGCGCCAGCGCGTCACAGCCTGGTGCAAGGCCCACGGCGTCCAGAATCTGGACAACCTGCTGATCTCGAACAAGGCGATCGACATCGACAGTCCAGCCGCTGCAGCTCAGATCATCAACGCGGTGAGAGAGATCACCCAGGACGATGCGGTAGCGATCTTTATCGACACGGTCAACAACCACATGAGTGGCGATGAGAACAGCGCCAAGGACACCCGCAACATGCTCAACGCATGCAACATCGTGGCCCGAGCACTGAGCGCCAGCGTGTGCCTCAATCACCACACCGGACATGCAGCAGAGTCCAAGCAGCGCGCACGCGGCTCCAGCGCCTGGAAGGCCTCGCTGGACGCATCGATCCTGGTCTCCAAGAACGACAACAGCATCGAGATTTCCTGCACCAAAATGAAGGACGCAGAGCCTCCCAATCCGTTCTTCGGCAAGCTGGAGACGGTGCCGCTTGGATGGATTGATGAGGATGGCGAGGAAATAAAAGGCGCAGTATTCGTGATTGAAGAAAATGCGCCTGAGCAAAAACCTAAAAAAGAATCTGAGATTCAAAAAGATATTCGGAAATTCACAAATGCATGGTGGCATGCTGGCGCTGAAGACCGAGACAAAATGCCTTATCTGTCGCGCAGCGCACTGCTTCAATATCTTACGACAAACGAAGGACTGACAGAATCGACAGCAAAAACCTACGCTCAGGAAAGCAAAAAAGGACGGCTGATTTATAACCTGCTGAACGCTCAGATTATTGTGGCGCACGAGCATGGCTGGGTTGTCTCAGACAACGCAACGGCAGCAACGCTGATGGTCCGAAGGACTGAAAAGTAGGGTGGGACAAATGGGACAAGACAGGACAAACTGGGACAAATGTCCCGAGGACAAGGCGAGGCAGCCTGGGACAGGACAGGACACACACCTTTAGGGTGTGTCCCATTGTCCCAGCCACGATGTGCGATTTTTTCGACCTGGAAGGAGCAACCTGTGGATAAGTGCAAGACATGCGGATCAGACCAGCTCAAGATCGGCATCACCAACATTGCATCAGGAGCGACTGTCTATCCGATCTACTGCGATGCATGCGGTGAAGTATTCGCAAAATATGTGAAGAAAATAATTGCACAGGAATATGCAAAAGAAAATGGACCGTTGAAATATGTCAAAACAAAAACCGCAGAATATATTGAGAAAAAACAAATCCAGATTAAATGCGAAGTGTGCGATGCAAATGAAGGTGAATTGCACCACTGGGCACCACAGTATTTATTCGGTGACGAGGCCAACCGCTGGCCCGTTGCGTATCTCTGCCGCACATGCCATCGAAAATGGCATGATCTTGTAACTCCGAACATGAGCGAGAAACCATGACACAGACAAACGTGAACGAGATGCTGGCCGGCCGTGAAGGTCGGTATGGCAGCTTTCAGGGCCATGCCAAGATAAGCCAGGACATCAAGGACGTGATGAAGGCGACAGCGGTTTGGGAAAGACTGCAGGACGACCAGATCGAGGCGCTGGAGATGGTGGCGCACAAGATCGCTCGCATCCTGAACGGCGATCCGAACTACGCCGACAACTGGGTCGACATCGCTGGCTACGCCACCCTGGTGGCCAACCGGCTGGAAAAAGAGGAGAATTGAGACATGACCACAAAGTCCCACAAACCAAAGGCCGCGGCAAAGCCCAGGCCTAGCAAGTACGAGAACAAGGCCGACATCTGCGCCTTGGTGCTCTCTGGCATGCGTGGCGGTCTGAGCGCTTTTAAGGCTTGCGAAGCAGCCGGAGTGCCGCAGAGCACGTTCAATCTCTGGTTGAATCTTGACCCGGAGCTGGCTGCAGAGTACGCGCGCGCGCGCGAGGACTTGATCGAGCGCCTGGCCAACGAGACGATGGCCATCGCTGACCAGGCCTTCACCGAGATCGAGGAGCAGGAACTGAACGCAAAAGGCGAGCCTGTGGTGGTCAAGAAGAAGATCGCAGTGGACGTGCAGCGCGCCAAACTCCAGGTCGACACCCGCAAGTGGCTGCTGTCTAAGCTGGCCCCGAAGAAGTACGGCGACAAGCTGGAGCTGACTGGCGACCCTGACCGGCCGCTGGCCATCCAGAAAATCGAGCGCGTGGTGGTTGGCAAGTGACGACCCTGCGCATCGAGACACCACAATGGGCGCTGCCGCTGCTCCAGCCGGCGCGCTACAAGGCAGCCTTCGGCGGCCGCGGCTCTGGCAAGTCGCACACCTTTGCCGAGATGCTGATCGAGGCGCACATCATGGACCAGACCAGCCGGTCGGTCTGCGTGCGCGAGGTACAGAAGTCCCTGGCGCAGTCGGTCAAGCGCCTGCTGGAGCTGAAGATCGAGGCCATGAACGCTGGTGCCTACTTCGAGGTCCAGGAGGCCGTCATCAAGTCCAAACGCGGCGACGGCCTGATCATCTTCCAGGGCATGCAGAACCACACGGCCGATTCGATCAAGTCGCTGGAGGGCTACGACCGTGCCTGGGTGGAGGAGGCGCAGAGCCTGTCCCAGCGCAGCCTGGACCTTCTGCGGCCGACCATCCGCAAGCCAGACTCTGAGCTGTGGTTCACCTGGAACCCGAGCCAGGCCAGCGATCCAGTCGACCACCTCCTGCGTGGCGACAAGCCACCACCGGACTCGGTGGTGCTGGAGGTCAACTTCGACGACAACCCCTGGTTCCCGGACGTGCTGCGTGCCGAGATGGAGTACGACAAGGCGCGCGACCCGGACAAGTACGCTCACGTCTGGCGTGGCGGCTACTTGCAGAACAGCAGCGCGCGCGTCTTCCGCAACTGGCGCATCGAGGAGTTCGAGGCACCGAAGGACGCCATCCACAGGCTCGGCGCTGACTGGGGCTTTGCCACCGATCCGACCGTCCTGGTGCGCTGCCACATCGTCGGCCGCACGCTGTACATCGATCACGAGGCCTACATGGTGGGCTGCGAGATCATGAACACGCCAGAGTTGTTCATGACCGTGCCGGAGGCCGAGAAGTGGCCGATGGTGGCTGACAGCTCCAGGCCAGAGACCATCAGCCACATGCGCAAAAACGGATTCCCGAAGATCATGCCGGCCGTCAAGGGCAAGGACTCGGTGGTCGAGGGCGTCGAGTGGCTGAAGTCCTACGACATCGTGGTGCATCCACGCTGCACGCACACCATCGACGAGCTGACCTTCTACAGCTACAAGACAGACCCGCTGACCGGCAAGGTGCTGCCGGTGCTGCAGGACAAGCAAAACCACGTCATCGACGCACTGCGCTACGCATGCGAAGGCGTCAGGCGTGCCGCGGTGGTCAGCAGGCAGGTGGACTTCACACCATTGCCGGTGACCAGTAAATGGTAGAAAATACTTGCAAATAGGAGCCGAATATGGCACGCATGTCAAAAGAGCAGTATCTTGCAAACCTCCACTCTGATGCATTGAATCAGTTCAATGACATCCAAACTGCTCTGCGCGACGAGCGTCTGCAGTGCCTGCAGGACCGGCGCTTCTACAGCCTGGCCGGAAGCCAGTGGGAAGGGCCACTCTGGGATGTCTACGAGAACAAGCCCAGGTTCGAGGTGAACAAGGTCCACCTGGCAGTGATTCGCATCATCAACGAGTACCGCAACAACCGCATCACGGTCGACTACGTCAGCAAGGACGGCAGCGACAACGACAAGCTGGCCGAGACCTGCGATGGCCTGTACCGTGCAGACGAGCAGGACAGCGTGGCCGACGAGGCCTACGACAACGCCTTCGAGGAGGCGGTGGGCGGTGGCTTTGGTGCCTGGCGGCTGCGCACGGTCTACGAGGACGAAGAGGACGAGGACAACGAGAAGCAGCGCATCCGCATTGAACCGATCTTCGATGCCGACAGCTCGGTGTTCTTCGACCTGAACGCCAAGCGCCAGGACAAGGCCGATGCGCGCTTTGCCTTCGTGGTCACATCGATGACCCGCGCCAGCTACAAGGAAGAGTGGGGCGACGATCCGACCGACTGGCCGAAGATCATCCACCAGTACGAGTTCGACTGGTGCACGCCTGATGTGGTCTATGTGGCCGAGTATTACAAGGTCGAGGACGTGACCGAGACCGTGCGCATCTTCCGCGCCATTGACGGCACCGAAGAGCGCTACCGCCAGGCCGACTTCGATGCAGACCCTGCGCTCGAAGAGACGCTGGCGGCCATCGGCAGCCAGGAAGTCCGGCAGCGCAAGATCAAGTCCAGGCGCGTCCACAAGTACATCATGTCGGGCGGCAAGATTCTGGAGGATGCCGGCTACATCGCAGGCAAGGAAATCCCCATCGTGCCGGTCTATGGCAAGCGCTGGTTCGTCGACAACGTCGAGCGCTGCATGGGCCATGTGCGCCTGGCCAAGGATGCGCAGCGCCTGAAGAACATGCAGCTCTCCAAGCTGGGCGAGATCAGCGCGCTGTCCAGTGTCGAGAAACCGATCCTGGTGCCTGAGCAGGTCGCTGGCCACCAGGTCATGTGGGCAGACGACAACCTGCGCAACTACCCGTACCTGCTGGTTAACCCGATCACCGGCCCGGACGGCAGCCAGCAAGTCAGCGGCCCGGTGGCCTACACCCGCAGCCCACAGATTCCTCCGGCGATGGCAGCTCTGTTGCAGATCACCGAGCAGGACATGCAGGACATCCTGGGCAGCTCGCAGCAGGCCGACAAGATGGTCTCGAACATCTCCGGCAAGGCCATCGAGATGATCCAGACCCGCCTGGACATGCAGACCTTCATCTACATGAGCAACTTTGCCAAGGGCATGAAGCGCTGCGGCGAAATCTGGCTCTCGATGGCGCGCGACATCTACGTTGAGGAAGGCCGCAAGATGAAGGTCGTCGAGGCCGACGAGTCGGTCGGCATGATCGAGCTGATGCGGCCGATGGTCAGCGAGACCGGCGAGGTGGTCATGGAGAACGACCTCAGCCGTGCCAAGTTCGACGTGAACGTCGATGTTGGACCATCCAGCTCCAGCAAGCGCGCAGCGACCGTCAGGGCGCTGACCGGAATGATGGCCATCACCGATGACCAGCAGACCAAGCAGGTGCTGCAGGCGATGGCCATGATGAACATGGAGGGCGAGGGCATTGGCGAGGTGCGCGACTTCTTCCGCAAGCAGCTCGTGCGCATGGGCGTGGTCAAGCCAACCGAGCAGGAGCAGGAAGAGATGATGGTCGAGCTGCAAGGCCAGCCCGAAGACCCGAACAAGATATTTCTGCAGGCCGCGGCCGAGGAGGCCATTGCCAAGGCGGCCAAGGCGCGTGCCGATACCGTCAAGACAGTGGCCGACGCAGGCTTGTCGCGCGCACGCACGGCCGAGACATTGGCCAAGACTGGCGTGCAGGAACAGAACATGGCGCTCACAGCCCTGGAAGCAACTCAGCAGGCCGTCATGGGCCAGGAGGTGCAGCCCGTTGTCAGATAAGTGGCAATGGGTGAAAATGTGGGAAACGGCAACCACCCAGCCGTTCAAATTGGGTGAGTTTGATGGGGTCAACGATGAATTTGAAGGCAGAAGCAGGAGAAAACGACAACGGCGGCGAGGCTGCGGTGCTGGATGACGAGCAGCAACCTGTTGAGATTGAAGTCAGCGAGGATGAATCCGCTGATGGCCAACAGGCTGTGGGTTCCGATGACGAGCACGCGGAGGAGTCAGACGAAGTTGTGGTCTCCATAGGTGAGGAGTCGCCACCCACCGAAGAGGAAGTTCGCGCACCTGAATGGGTTCGAGAGCTACGCAAGGCCAACAGGGAAAAAGAGCGCCGGATTCGTGAACTCGAAGCAAAGCTCGCAACCTCTGCACCTGAGAACAAACCAGTGCAGTTGGGACCGAAACCGAAGCTGGAGGACCACGACTACGATGCGGAGAGATTCGAGCAGGCATTGGACGCCTGGCATGAGCGCAAGCGGCAGCACGATCTGGAGACCGAGAGGGTCCGCCAGGCCGAGCAAGCGCAGCAGCAAGCCTGGCAGGCCAAGCTGGAGGGCTACAGCAAGGCCAAGGCCGAACTGAAGGTCCGAGACTACGAGGACGCCGAGGCGATTGCCCAGGAAGTCTTCAGCGTCACCCAGCAAGGCGTGATCCTGCAAGGAGCTGAGAACCCTGCGCTGGTGGTGTATGCACTCGGAAAGAACCCGAAGAAGGCAGCCGACCTCGCAAAGATTACCGACCCCGTGAAGTTTGCTTTTGCGGTGGCAAGACTGGAGAAAGAATTGAAAGTCACAAATCGCAGAGCAGCACCCGCGCCTGAGCGCATCGTCCAGGGAACTGGCCGAGCATCCGGCACGGTGGACTCAACCCTTGAACGGCTGCGCGCCGAAGCTGAGAAGACTGGCAACTACACCAAGGTGCTTCAGTACAAACGGCAGAAGCAAGCAGCATCCAGAAACTAATTTTTGAAATAGGAGCCAATCATGGCGAATAGTTTTTCCAAAGAAGAGCGTGTTGCGTTCGAGAACCTTCTCGAAGGCTTTCACGATGCCCTGGTGCTCTCGCGCAACGTGAGCATCTACAACACCGACCAGACGATGATGGCTCGTACCAACGACATCATCTGGCGTCCCCAGCCCTACATCGCGCAGTCGATCTCCTCGACTCCCGGTGTGGCCATCCCTGGCTACCAGGACATGACGCAGTTGGCTGTCCCGGCCACCATCGGCTTCAGCCGCACGGTGCCCTGGACCATGACTGCGCTCGACCTGCGTGATGCACTGCAGGAAAACCGTCTTGGCGAGGCTGCCAAGCAGAAACTGGCCTCGGACATCAACCTGGCGATCATGAACGCTGCTGCGAACCTCGGCTCGCTGGTGGTGGACGTTGGCGCTCCTGCTGGCACCTATGATGACGTGGCCCTGTGCGACAGCATCATGAACGAGCAGGGCGTGGCCAACTATGACCGCTACCTGGCGCTGTCCAGCCGCGACTACAACGGCCTGGCTGGCAACATCGCTACCGGCGCGACTGGTACCGCAGCTCGTTCGTTCAACGGCAACAAGTCGAACAGCGCCTTCGAGCGCTCGTTCGTCGGCATGGTCGCTGGCTTCGAGACGTTCAAGTTCGACTACGCCAACCGTCTGGTCGGCGCTGCTCCCGCAGCTCCTGTCACCATCGACACCCAGGCCGCGGCGAACAACTACTACGTCCCGCAAGCCACCTCGACCGCCATCTCTGGCGAGACCCAGAACGTGGACAACCGCTTCCAGACCATCACCGTCAACGCGACGGCTGGTGTTGTGGCCGGCGATGCGTTCACCATCGATGGCGTCGAGGCCGTGCATCACATCACCAAGCAAGGCACTGGCCAGCCCAAGACCTTCCGCGTGGTGAGCGTGCCTGCCGGTGGTACCGACCTGGTCATCACCCCGCCGATCATCTCGGCTCAGGGTGGCTCTGATGCTGAACTCCAGTATCAGAACGTGATCGTGACCCCGAACGCTGCTGCTGCAATCACCTTCCTGAACGTGAACACGGCTGCCGTGAACGTGTTCTGGCAGCGTGATGCGCTTGAGCTGCTGCCTGGCCGCTACGCTGTTCCGTCTGACGCTGGTACCGCAGTGATGCGCGCTACCACCGACAACAACATCGAAGTGGTGATGCAGAAGTTCTACGACATCGACAGCATGACGATCAAGTATCGTCTGGACACGCTGTTCGGTGT
>Ga0209229_10000328_pt1 | contig 18966 bp, 23 predicted proteins | sample SanBayMetagenome_FD_187466 | JGI IMG/M metagenome (GOLD analysis project Ga0209229, IMG submission 187466) | Freshwater and sediment microbial communities from dead zone in Sandusky Bay, Ohio, USA (SPAdes) (version 2) | ecosystem: Environmental > Aquatic > Freshwater > Lentic > Sediment... | reverse complement strand
GCTCAGGTCAGTTGGCTTATACTAAGCAAATGCCAGGTAAGTGGACACCTGGACAAAGCACCAAAGGAACAGCAGATATCTCAGCTACTATCAGAGGGAGGTCAGTTAAGATTGAAATTAAGTATGGGAAGGATAGACAATCAGATGCTCAGAAGGAATATCAAGCATCCATTGAGAGAGCAGGTGGAGTGTATATAATAGTGAGAGACTTTGATAGTTTTGTTGAGTGGTATGAATCATTTGTATTAGGATTATGAAACACAAGCCATCCCCATTATTCAGATATGATGTGTATATCAAGAGCCTCAAGAGGAGGAACAGAGCAGTGAGGAGCACTATCAACAATGAGTCAACAGATAACTGTTAATAACTTTTATTGTCATATATGCAAAAATCTCTTATCTTTGCTGAAAATATTAATCACATGGAAAAAGAATTAAAATCATCCTCTGAGAAAATCAGAGAGGCACACGTGATACAGGTGCTATCACTACATCAAAGGCTACATCAAGCCAAGTTACAAATTGGCAAGGTAACTAAGAACGCAACAAACCCCCACTTTAAGAAGGCTTATGCTGACATCAATGCTCTGCTTGATGCAGTTGAGCCTATCTTACTTGAGAATGACTTGCTATTATTACAACCTATCCAGGGCAATATGGTATGTACTCAGATTATAGACATCCATTCAGGTGCTATGATAGAGTCATGCATGGAGTTACCATCTAATCTATCACCTCAGCAGTTAGGCTCTGCTGTGACCTACTACAGGAGGTACACCCTCCAAAGTAGCTTATCACTTCAATCAGTGGATGATGATGGTAATACAGCTGAGTCAGCTCCTAAGGAAGTAGTTAAAGAGACATTATCTGCAGAACGCTTCAACAATGCACTTATTAAGATTAAGAATAAGGAGTACACAGTAGAGGAGCTTAGAAAAAACTTTCACCTAACCAAAGAACAGGAGGCACAGCTATGACACCAAAAGAGAAAGCACAAGAGTTAGTTGATAAGCATAAAACATTATTTAAACACTATGACGCAAATCCAAGACTAAATATAGGATTGAATGAGTATTTTAAAAAATGCGCAATTAAAACAGTTGATGAGATAATTTATGAAGCCGCAGACGAATATACTATTAAGTGGTTTGAAGAAGTAAAAGCAGAAATTAAAAAAATAGAAATATGAAATGGAGACCATCACAGTTAGGTAAGCTAATGACTAACTCCAGGAGTAAGTCAGAGATACTATCTGAGACTGCTAAGTCAGAGATACGCAAGATTGCAAAGCAGGACTTCTTTGGATATGAGACAAACATCAAAACTAAGCCAATGATCAAGGGTACTGATTGGGAGCAGGATGGAATAGACCTTCTTAACAACGTTCGATTCACTAACTACACTAAGAACACAGTCAGAGTAGAGAATGAGTATATGAGTGGATGCTGTGACATCATAACAGATGACCTAATCATTGACATCAAAAGCTCATGGTCATTAGATACCTTCCCTGCAACACCATCTGAAGGTGAGAACTCTGACTATGAGTGGCAAGGTAGAGCTTATATGTGGCTCTATGATAGACCAGCCTTTGAGTTAGTCTACACTATGTATGATACACATGATGATCTGTTGACTGATTGGGATAACAGGACTATCCACAAGGTTAATCACATCCCAAGCCATCAAAGAGTGACTGTGTTAAGCTATGAGAGAGACATGGATAAGGAGGAGGAGATTAGAGATAGGCTCATCTACTGTAATGAGTACTATAGTAAATATGTAAATGAATTAAATAATAAATAAAATGTCAGATTTAACAATCAAAGGAGCTGTTAAGCTCATCAATGAGGTGAAAGTCATCTCAGATAAGTTCTCAGTGAGAGAGTTCGTGATCACTACTCCTGATGCTAAGTATCCACAGGATATAATACTGTCAGCAGTCAATGATAAGATGTCAATCTTAGACTCCATCAGACCAGGTCAAGAGGTAGAGGTATCCTTCAACCTAAGAGGCAGAGAGTTCAATGGGAGATACTATAACACTCTTGATGCCTGGAAGGTAACAGCAACAGCTAACACTGCCAAAGATGATGACTTCCTATTCTAAGACAGTGTATCTCAAGGTTAATGAGACCTTCACTGATTGGCTCAGGAGAGAACTTAAGGATGAGCTATCCATAAGATATAGAGCTGTACACATGTCAGAGGATATGGGGGTGACTAACATCACACTGCATCGCTTCCTGCATGGCTGTGAGGTGAGAGGTGACTTCTATGACAAAGCATTCAAGTTCTTAATCAAAAAAGGCAAGTAACACTTTCAAATATTATTCTTAACTTAGCCACCATGATAGCATCCTTAGTAGTATCGTGGTGGCTTACTCACTTCACTCCATTGCAGGACATCTTAGACAGAGTGTTCCTACGTATAGAGGCTGATTGGCTACACACAGCACTTGGCTGTTGGAAGTGTATGTCATTTTGGACTGCATGGATATACTCAGGGAGCTTCATCACTGCTTGCACAACATCACTCATAGCCGTATGCTTGAACAAACTGATATACAACTCATAAATACTATCCTCAATCAACCTGAGGAGAAGGTGCTCACTAAGAGGAGCCTTATACAACTACAACAAGTTAAGAACAGAGTCACAGGACAGAGAGATAAGGAGTGCTTCTGTGCATCAGTACGTAGGAAGGTATGGCTCAAGGACTTCACTCAATGGTATGAAGGAGCACTTGGATAGATATCTCACTAAGCACTACCTTGATGTGCTCAAGTACACTCGCCACTTCTTAGATGTGCTCAACATCCCAACCTCAATAGATGCAGATGCAGTTATTAACAATGCCTACCTTCACTGTGTAGCCATCAATGCTCAGGAGATGACAGAGGATAAAGCTAAGAGTTACCTACTCAATACTATTAAGTTTGACCTTATATGGACTCAAGGCTCTAAGACTAAGAAACAGGACTTATATAAGTCTCAAGAGTACACAATGGATGTCATAGATGACTCTACTGACCTGGAGCATAAGATAGAGCTTGAGGATAGGTACAACTTTAAGAAGGCACTTGTGGAGATATACAGAAGAGAGCAGAAGGATAGAATCAAGAGGATAGTATTTGAGGCATATTATGACAAAGGGCACTCTACTCAGACTGCTCTTGCTAAGTATTTCAACATCAACAGCACATCTGCATACTTCCTAATCAAAGAAATTAAAGAAAATATAAACGAAATACAATATAGGTATGAGGAATGCTGACATCATAGGATTGATGACATATATCATGGCTTGGGGAGTAGTGATATCACTATTCAATGAGAATATGTATTTGTTATTCAAGTTCGCAAGTATTACCTTAGCACTGTATTTAATATTTATAATAGTTAATCAATATGAGCAATTTTAAAATCAAAACAGAATACATTGACAAAACTGTCAGAGTATATGATCGCATCTTAGGACAGCGTTCTATCGTAGTAGCTAAGATAGACATTAGCAAAGTTAAGTACTACCAATCTATAGGCCTTGGCTATATCTTTGAGGAAGTACCTACAGTGATTAAGTATGAGGCAGTTGAGCCACCTATCCCTGCTGAGTCAGTAGAGGAAGCTCCTAAGCCTAAAAAGAAACGCAAGAAGAAACCTGCTCAAGATGCCTAAGCCTCGACCATCAGAACCACATGATGAGTACATCTCAAGATGTATGTCAGATGATGAGACCTTATCTAAGTTCCCTGATGAGGAGCAGAGATATGCTGTTTGTGAGTCTATGTGGGATGAGAGAGAACTATCTGCACTAAGCAAGTACAGGCAGGCATTTGCAGAGTCATACACTGACTATCCTAAACAAGCTACTGAGAATGCTAAGATAGCAGTCAGATGGGCAGAAGAGAATGGATGGGGTAGCTGTGGCACTGCTGTAGGTAAGGCAAGAGCTAACCAACTTGCCAATAGAGAGCCAATCACAGAAGAGACCATCTCAAGGATGGCAGGCTTTGAACGACATAGACAGAACTCACAGCGAGAACTGGGGGAAGGATGTGGCAGATTGATGTGGCTTGCTTGGGGTGGAGATGAAGGCATCGAATGGGCACAACGTAAACTAAAACAGATTAGAGATGGCAAAGCATAAGTACATAGAGACTCCTGAGATAATGCTTGACCTTTGGGAGCAATATAAGAAACACGTAAAAAGCAATCCAAGGCTTATCTATCAACTTGATAAGATTGGTAACTTAGTACCTGTGCCTCATGAAGCCCCATTAACTGAGATAGGATTCTATGAATTTGTATGTGATCACCCTGAGACTAAGTTCGATACTGACTGTCCAGATTTAAGTGATTACTTTGAAAATAAGGAGGGGAGATATTCGGCATATGTCCGTATCTGTTCACGTATTAGAAGGTCAATCAAAAATGATCAGATAACAGGTGGCATGGTTGGGCAGTATAATCCTTCCATAACTCAAAGGTTAAATGGATTGACTGAGAGAGTAGACACTACCACTAAGGGAGAGTCTATCAATGATATTAAGGTTACTATTATTAAATAGTGTATCTTTGACATAATTACTACTATACTACTAATAAGTGGTATAGTCCAACTATTGCACACAATTAAATAACTATGGCAGAAAAAATAACAATTAGAGTAACAAAACCTGATAGCTCTGTATATGATAGAAGTTATACAGATGTTGAGGTAAGAAAAATTGATGAGGGTATTTTAATAACTCGTAACTGTTCAAGATTAGTTATGGCATTTTATCCTTTTAATTATTCAATAGAAATTATAAAAGTAGAAGTCATTGGAGATTAATAGCACAGTCATCTTTGAAAAGAACCATGATGCACTCAACTCAGATGTGAGGTTTATCATCAATGAGGGAGGCTCAAGGAGTTCTAAGACCTACTCACTATGCCAGCTCATCATAGTCTATTGCCTGCAGAACAGAGGCAAGGTAGTGAGTATCATTAGAAAGACCTTCCCTGCCTTGAGAGCCACAGTCATGAGAGACTTTTTTGAGATAATGAAGAGCCTTGAGATATATGATGTGAACAGCCATAACAAGTCAGAGCACATCTACACTTTTAGTAATGGCTCGATAGTGGAGTTCTTCTCAGTGGATGATGAGCAAAAGATAAGAGGTAGGAAGAGAGACATGGCATGGTGCAATGAGGCTAATGAGCTGTACTATGATGACTTCACTCAGCTCAACATGAGAACTGAGAACAAGCTAATCTTTGACTACAATCCATCAGAGTCTAACTCATGGCTCTATGAGTTACCTGCAGATGAGAGCATCCTAATCAAGTCAACATATAAGGATAACCCCTTCCTACCTGAGAGCATTAAGAAACAGATTGAGGACTTAAAGAGAACTGATGAGGCACAGTATCAGATATACGCATTAGGGGAGAAAGCTATCTCCAAGAGTAACATCTATTCTAATTGGACATTTGTCAAGCATAGGCCATCCAAGTTTACTGACTATGTCTATGGCCTTGACTTTGGTTACAATCACCCTACTGCATTAGTGAGAGTCTATTGGAGGGATAAGGACTTATACATTGAGCCTGTGATATATGAGAGCTACTTGACCACTACTGACCTAATCACAAGGATGGAGCAGTTAGGCATAGAGAAACAAATCAACATCTTAGCTGACTACTCAAGGCCAGAGATTATTGCTGAGATAGACAGGGCAGGATACTATATCGAGAATGCTAACAAGGTAGTCAAGCAAGGTATCAACAACATCAAAACCTTTGGAGTATCCTGTGAAGACCATCCCCAACTTAAGAAGGAGTATGAGAATTACAAGTGGAAGAAGATAGGTGATACCATTACTGATGAGCCTGTCAAGCTGTGGGATGATGCAATGGATGCCATCCGATATGCTGCCACTTACATCAAGGAGGAGTACTACACAGATGACTCATATCTATCCTTCTAACAGGATGCGAACTGAAATACAATATAGGTATGGCAATGACAATCATAGCAGAACCACAGGACTTCACTCCTGCATACAATGAGTGCAAGTTTATAACTGACTCCACTAATAAGAACTTAGATGGCTTCCGATATATCTTTGAGGTATTCGAGTCAGGCACATTGAACAGGATAGGATACTATAAGGCACTGCCTACATTTGGCACAGGCTATGGGGAGCAGGACTTGAGCAAGCTCTTGAGTAATATGGTGAGCTATGACTTCAATCCTACTATAACTACCTTCTATGATGCAACTAACTCATACTATAAGTATGACATCAAGATAGGTGAGGAGTACATATTTACGTTGAGTTATACAGCATCATTGTCAGATGACAGCGGCAATGTCGAGATAACTCCATCAGTTGGTCATCCCTTTGTTGTGGGTGATCAACTCAACATAACACAGGCAGACTTAGGTGTGGCTAACCCAGGGGTGGAAGGACTGCACACTGTGATAGCCATCAATGGCACAACATCATTTACTATCAATGCACTATGGTCAGAGGTAACAGATGCAACTATCAATGGCTCAATCAAGTATGCTGACAATAGGAAGGATATCAACCTCAATGAGATTAGCACCATAAACAAGTATGTCTTTAATGGAGCTATCTCTTGGATAGACATGCCATTATATGACCAGGATGACTATGTCCTTGATAACAACAGAGCTCTATGGCTAACTGATCAACCATTCACATTCAGCTGTACACTTGGTCAGGACTTATGGCTCAATCTTAAGGATAACGGTGTGCAACTCAATGAGAGAGTCTACTTTACTAATGATGATGGCGATGTGTTCTATAAGAGCATATCAGGGCCCGACTATATTAAAGGCATAGCTTGTGGCCCGAACAACTACGGCTCACTTACCTTAGTGAGTGGCACAGCTCCACTTGTCAAGCAGGACACTAAGTGGTACACTGTGACCTACTATGATGGAGCTATCACTCCAACAGCTAAGTCAGTAAGCTATAAGATAAACATAGATACAAGGACATTAATCTCTGAGAGTCATATCCTCTTCTTAGATAGGATGGGCTCATGGAGTAGCTTTGCTTTTCAGCTCAAGAGTTATGAGAAGGGCAATATCAAGAGAGAGACATACAACAAGGATGTACCTGGATATGTGACCTCATCACAGTGGAAGTATAACACATGGGAACAAGGTCAGACTAACTTTAACACTCAAGTAACTAAGACCTATGACCTTAATACTAATTGGATGAGTGAGGCTGAGGCTAACTACTTCCAACAGTTATTAACATCACCTCAGACCTATGTTAAGAACGTAGTCTATCGGATAACTGAGGACTTAGATAACCTATATGATGAGAGTGGATGTATCATTCATATCCCTGAGTCAACTGAGTATGTGAGCTGTAATGTACTTAATACAAACTTTGATGTGTTCAAGCAACGCAATAAGAACTTGATTAGGCAGTCAGTACAGATTAGATTATCTAACAACGATATTATCAATGGTTAAGATAGTACTTGAGACAGGAGTCTTAGATGTATCAGAGAAGACTAACTTCCCTGTCACGTTCAATATAGGAGATATAAGAGACCTATCTGCAAGGAAGGGCACATTCTCTAAGAGTATAACTCTTGAAGGAACTAAGAACAATCATGAGCTATTAGGACATTACTATGATGTCAATATCCAAGCAGGTACGTTCAACATCAACACCTTGACTAAGTGTCAAGTCATCCAGGATGGGATACCTATTTTAGATGATGCCTTGCTACAGTTGGTAAGTGTTAACAAGGTGCAGAACAATCACAGCTATGAGGATGAGGTAACATACACTGTACTCATCAAGGATAGCAGAGCTGAGTTCTTCTCTGCCATCACTAATGTGAACTTGACTGACTTAGATTTCAGTGACTTGAATCATGCTTTCTCAGCTACTGATATAAAGGCTTCATTTCTTAACACAGTAGCAGATGGCTATAAGTACGTGATGCCTGTATGTACAGATACAGCTAATCCTAATGTCTATCAAGCTAATGAGTTCAAGCCTGCCATTTATGCTCAGACCTACTTTGATAGAATCTTTGCAACAGCAGGATTCACATATACATGGGCAGGTTTAACAGATGCCCACTTTGATAAGCTGTTGATACCTTACAATGGTGATGTTAATAATCAGAACTACGATGACTATAGGGTTGATGCAACTAACACATGGATAACAAGCTATGTTCAGCCTACAGGAGTTAACGCAACATTTCAAGAGAACATTGACTCAGGATGGACAGAGGTGCTTGATGCACAATCATTGTTTAACCCTGTCAATGGAGAGTATAGCTCACCGTTCAACACAACTAATGGCTTTACAGCTGAGACATATAACTATGAGCTACAGATAGGAGGTAGTATCATCCTTGACAATAACAGTGGAGCTAATGCTGAGCTTGCTCATGTGGGAGGTACTGATGTCAAGAACAAGTACAGAGTCTTTGCTCAGGTATTTGTTCAAGGCTATGGTAGCATTAAAGTGTATGGTATATCAAGTGTTATAGTTGACTATCCTACAGCATCACCATTACCAACAGGCAACACTACTATCTTGACCTTTGCTGAGACAATCTCTCTTGCCTCTATAAGTAATGGGCTTGGGCCTTATATCAGTGCAGGGGATATACAAGTATTATCTATAGGAGTTGATGTATTTCAGACCTATGACAATGGCTCATTTCCTGGCATCCCTACAATAGACAACTATTGGATAGCAGCAGGAGGAGGATTCACTCTTGTAGATGTTAATGTGGTGCTTGACTTAGCATCCATCAACATGGTGATACTTCCAAGTAACAACGTACTGACTACAGGTAGCACTCTGATTGTGAATCAGTATGTGCCTGTTGAGGTCAAGCAGTCTGACTTTGTTAAGTCAATCTTTCAGATGTATAACTTATACGTTGAGCAGGATATTGACAACCCATATAACCTAATACTCAGACATCGAGATGAGTACTATGACTCAGGAGCAGAGAAGGATTGGAGTGAGAAGTTAGCTAAGGATAGAGCTCAAGAGTTGATGTTCCTTCCTGATGTGACTAAGAAGAAACTTAAGCTCACCTATGCACCTGATGAAGATACCGCCAATGTGTTATACACACAGGCTACAGGAGAAATTTATGGTCAGATAGAATATACCTTTGACAATGAGTATGTCAAGGATGTAGAAACTCAAGAGCTACTGTTCTCACCTACTCCTGTGACTAAGACATTATTCGGAGCTTATGTTCCCTTTATCAATGGAGCAGCACCTAACACTAACATCCGTATCTTATATGATGGAGGCTTAGGTACTTGCCAACCTTATGACATCATTGACTTCGGCACTACAGGAGAGATAGGCTTGACTGACTATCCTATGCTTGGACACTTCAATGATCCATTGTATCCTACCTTTGATATTAACTTCGGAACGAATGATTACTACTTCTATGAGGTAGGTAGCTTGACAGCTAACAACTTGTATAACTTATATTGGAGGAGGACAGTCAATCAGATAAACGTGGGCAAGATGTTGATAGCTATGTTTGACCTCAATGAGGTAGATATACAAGCTCTCAAGCTCAATGATAAGATATACATCGATAACTCATGGTGGAATATTAACAAGGTATCAGACTATAACGCTAACAATAACAGCCTCACTAAGGTTGAGTTGATAAGCATAGATACTGAGATTGACTTAGCAAGATATCAGACAGCCAATGGTAAACCGATAGGTGATATCATCACAGCTGTAGGAGTTGACTCTATACTTAAGAAGAGTGCTCAAGTCAACAACGTAGTACTACCTGGAGCAGATGCTATTGTCTTAGGCAAGGGTAACGTGGTAGGCTCAGGAGTTAAGGGCTTAGTCATAGGAGATGGACAAGTTATTGACAATGATGGAATAGTTACTAACAACTTAACAGTAACAGGGATTATCAATGGTGCTCCTGTGGTGAACTATAAGAAGTATATTGCTTTGATTAGTCAGAGTGGTATATTTGACCCTATAGCCACTGTCCTTGAGAATACAATAGGGGATATAGTTTGGTCAAGGGTAGCTTTTGGTCAGTACTTAGGCACATTGACAGGTGCATTCACTTCACAGGATAAGGTATATTGCATAAGTGGTAATAATGACTCTGATAGCACAAGTTTAAAATGGAATAGTGCAAATGATGTAGTGCTATGGAGTTTTGATAGTACACACAGCCCCGTTGATGCAGCCTTGAATTATACAACAATAGAAATAAGAGTTTACTAAAATGAATGAAGTAGAAATACCCCTCAAGATAACAGGCATAGCAGAACTCAAGGCAGAGCTTAGAGGACTGCAAGGTGCTATCGCCTCAGCTACTGACCCTGAGCAAGTGGCTCAACTATCCATGCAAGCGGGTGAGCTTAGAGATAGAATCAAGGATGCTAATGAGGCAGTCAATGTCTTTGCATCGGGCTCTAAGTTTGAGCAGGTGAGTAACTCATTAGGAGGTATCAAGGACTCATTGATGAGCTTGGACTTTGAAGAGGCACAGCAGAAGGCTCAAGTGTTCAGTCAGATAATAGGCAACCTTAATCCAGGTGAGATAGCTAAGGGCTTCAAGGGCTTCATGGGAGTGCTTAGCACTATGGGTGGAGCATTCGTTAAGTTAGGGATGACTATTTTAGCTAACCCTATATTCTTACTTGTAGCTGCCATCACTGCAATAGTAGTGGCAATAGGTTTCTTCCTTAAAAAAATAGGAGTATTAGATGCTGTATTGAGTGCTATCATGGCTCCTATCAACCTACTGATTGAAGGCTTCAAGGCTCTCACTGATTGGCTTGGATTAACTACCTATGCTGAGGAGGAGAATGCTGAGGCTGTTAAGAAGGCAGAGGAAGAGAAGAGGGTGGCTATAGAGGATACCTTTAATGCTCGAAAATCAGTGTTTAATCTCACAAGAGATATGAGCAATGAAGAGATTAAGCAGTTAGAGGACAGGCTTGGAATAGCTATTCAGACTCTTGACTCAGAGTATGACATTGAAGAGGAGAGACTGACTCTTAGACAAGCATCTCTTGAGGAGGAGTTAGCATCATTGCAAGCTATTGAGGATGCAGGAGGTGAGCTAACTGAGGAGCAGATTAAGCAGAGGGATGACTTGTATAAGTCTTATAAAGAGACCAACACTGCTATAGAAGAGAATGAGAGACAACGTGCTAAGGCTATCATTGACATCAACAGAAAGCAAGATGAGGTACTTAGGTCATGGAAGTTAAAGAACATCCAGGATGAGAACCAAAGAGCTAAAGAACAGTTTAAGATTGATGAGCAGACAGCTCTTGCTGAGATTGATAAGCAGATAAGACTTGCTCGAAGTTTGAATCAAGATGTTACTAAGTTTGAGCAGACTAAGGTAGAGATAAGACAGTTCTATGCTAATGAAGCTCAGAAGGTTGATCAACGTGTGGCTAAACAAGCACAGGATGCACAGATAGCAGCGAATAAACAAGCACAGGATGCGGCTAAACAGCAACAGGCTGAATATGAGAAGAGAATTGAAAAAGGATTAAAAACTGTTAAGGAGGCTGAACAGAAGAAAATTAACTTAACTAAGGAAGGAACTCAGGAGAGAGTTAATGCTGAGATAGCTGCATTGGATGCTGAACAGACATATCTTGAAAAAAACAAAAAAGTTTTTAAACTTACAAAAGATGAGCTGTTTAATCTTGATGTAGAATATGATAAAAAACGCAGAAAGCTACAGGATGACTTTGATAAGAAACAAAAACAGCAAAACAATCAGCAGTTCTTAGCTGAGGCAGAGAACAACCTACTATCTGCTGAGGGTGAGATTGCTAAGTTTGATGCAAGTATCAAGCTCCTTGAAGCTAAGGCTGCAGTGGAGTTAGATAATGCAGAGTTGACAGCTACTCAAAAAGAGAATATTGAGCTCAAGTTAGCCAATGACATCAAAGAGATAACTAAGACTAAGACAGATTTTCAAATGGCTGAGGCTAAGAAGTTAGTGGAAGCTGAGGCATTGAGAGCTCAGACTGCTCTTGATGCGGCTAAGTTTGATGCTGAAAGATTCAAAGGAACTGTTGACCAACAGAGGTCACTACAAGAGAACTTACTCGAGAGTACATTGACTAACCTTGAGAAACAGAAAGCTCTTGAGCTTGAGAATAAAGATTTAACAGAGGAGCAAAAGGCAGCCATTGAGGAGAAATATAGACAGGCTAAGATTGTGGCAGAGGAGGAGTCAACAGCTAAGATTAACGCTATCAATGCTAAGCAAGTATCAGACTCACTTGAATATACCACAATGGGCTTGCAAGCTACTCAGCAATTAACTGAGATGTTCTTTTCATTTAGAAAGCGTAAACTCAAGGAAGGAACTAAGGAGGCTGAGAAGGCAGCTCGTCAAGAGTTCGCTATACAAAAGGCTTTCAACTTAGGGATGGCAGTCATTGATGGTGCTAAGGCTATCACTTCCATCTTGGCACAGTATCCTAAATTTGATGGAGGGTTTGCTATGGCAGCTGCTCTTGCATCTGCAGGTATTGCATCTGTTGTGAACATTGGTAAGATAGCCTCTGCTCAGTTTGAGGGTGGAGGTGGAGCACCTACTGCACCTGATATACCTACAGGAGGATTCGAGGCTCAGACATCAACAGGTGGAATGGCAACTCCTAATGTGAGCTTGTTTGGATCAGCTAATCAACTCAACAACGTAGGCAACCCTAATCAAGAGGGCGGTAACAACATCACAGTCACAGCTGTAGTGAGTGAGACTGAGATGACTAACACTCAGAATAGAATTAATAAGATACAAAAGAACGCAGAATTATGACAAGTTATCAAGCACTAATCAATAAGATAGAGGCATTCTATAACGCACATCTACAAGTTAAGAAAGTAGGTAGTGACTTTGCAGAGCAGATGCCTAACTTTGCCACAAAGGATGAGAAGTATCCTATTGTGTTTATAGCACCTATCACAGCTATAGCAACTGAGAACACTAATACAATAAGTTTAGAGATAACTTGCTTGGACATCATTCAGAAGGATAGAGCTAACATCACTGTAATACTCTCAGATTGTCATCAGATACTTGTTGACTTAGTTAACTATTTTAATTTTAGTGATGATTATAGCTTTGATGTGATAGGCTCTCCTGCCATTACTCCATTGAATAATCAGATACTTGACTATGCTGCAGGGTGGGTCATGACCTTAGATGTTGATATCAGTAATTGGACAGATTGTCAAGTGCCAATTATAACAGAAGAGTAACTTAAGTACAATATAGGTATGGCTATCAATAGGCAGAAAATATCTCAGATGACTCCGAAGGGGTCAGAACTTGATCCTACAGATTTGATGGAGGTAAGTGTTGATACAGGCTCAGGATATGAGACACGTTCTATCACAGGTCAGCAGATAATTTCTGCAGGCTCTTATGGACTGTACACTCAGACAGCATCAAGCACACCTGTCACCTACACAACTACTGAGACCTCTCTACTTGATGGAGGTGTGGGCACATTAACTGTTCCTGCTAATGGCTTCAAGGTAGGTGATAGCTTCCATGCTATACTCACAGGATATATCTCATCAGTGAATAACCATACCTTGACTATAAGGATAAAGTCTGGCAGTGTTGTATTGGCAACAACAGGATCAATCACAATGGCAGCAACAACAGATAGGCATTGGAAGTTAGAAGTGTACTTTACTGTAAGAACATTGGGTGCATCAGGTGTTGCATCAATAGCAACTGGAGGCACTTTCATGTACACAAAGAATGCCTCTACTAACTTTGAGGGCACTAACTTTAGCACTGAGACAACAACAGGTTTTGATACAACCATAAGCAACACATTATCAATCACAGCTCAGTGGGGTCAGACCAACACTGGCGACTCTATATACTCGGAAATATTCACTTTAAATAAAACATATTAAAAATGGCAACAGATAATGAAATCTTAATAGCTAAGAAAGGAACTTTTGTACTTAATAACACAACAGAGAAAACAGTAGATGTCAATGCTATTGTAGTACTTGAGGATACTGTGTTTAATGTTATTAAGATAGCAGGTGTAGATGTTAAGTCAACTTATATTGCTGCACCGGCAACAGCTGTGAAAGCAGGTACTATCATCAGAGCTACAGCGGCTCAACAATTCAGTGGAGTTAAGTTAACATCTGGAAGTGCATTGCTAATACTTGCATAATGATTGGCTATGGTAACAGCGTTTTTTTACGCACAGCTTGGGAAGTAAGTGGAGGAGTTCCTCCTGTCAACACTGTTGCTCCTGCTATAACAGGAACAGCACAGGAAGGTCAAACAGTAACTTGTTCAACAGGTACTTGGACCGGAACGCCTACAATTACTTATGCTTACCAATGGAAAAGAAACGGTAGTAATATCGGAAGCGCAACAAATTCAACTTATTTATTAGTAACGGCGGACGTAGGTCAATCAATTACGTGTCAAGTAACGGCTACAAATGGAGCAGGTTCAGCAAGTGCAACGTCAAACACGATAACACCAATTTCAGCATTCACCAATACAAAAAGCACAACTTTTGATAGGGTTGATGAATATGCTACAACAACATTAAGTTTAGCAAAATCAGCATATCCAAATATTAGTTTGTCTTGTTGGGTTAAAATGACAAAAACAGGATTAGCTACATTTACAGATTATCAACCTTTAAGTGTTTACGTTCAGTTATTTCCAAATAGCTCACCAATCAGGCTATATACAGATAATTTAAAAAGGGCTTTTGTTGCAGTTCAAGGTCAAGCTGGCACTGCATATAGTACAACAGATTTATCTAATGGTAGTTGGCATCATATATTGCAAACTTGTCAATATGATGCTGGTGGAACAATATGCAATGTATATATAAATGGCGTTCAAGAAATAACAAATAAGCTATTATTAAATTATACGGAATTAACTGGTAATTTAAATATAGGTTCTTTAAGTGGGACAACTTGGTTATTTAAAGGTAATGTTGATGAGATATCTGTATATTCAAGAATATTAAATTCAACTGAAAGAACAGCTTTATATAATGCTGGAGTTCCTAATGACTTAACAGCATTATCACCTATTGCTTGGTATAGAATGGGAGATGGAGATACATCACCAACATTGATAAATTATGGTAGTACAGGCACATCTAAAAATGCTACTATGGTAAATATGGATAATACTAATTTTGTTAATGACGTACCTTAATAAATAAATAATGGAAAGCAAAGCGGACACATACGGAATAATTAAGATTGAAGATTTATCTAATATTGATTTTTCTCAGGTTATTGAAAGCAATCAAAATACAGTTAGAAAATCTTTAGATTTATCAAAATTTGTTATTAAATGGAATAGTGAAAATATACCTTCATTTATTACAAATGGAACTGTTATTCCTTTACAGATATTAAACCAATTAGAATGTATTGATTTAATGCAAACATCTGAATGGTCAGAACCAACCCCACCACCTTTTGAATAATGGCACGCTACGCAAATAATGGTATATTCAATGTCAAGTATCCTACAAGGAGAAAGATACAACGCATCTTGCAACAGTTAATCTCTGAGGCAGGAGCTATTGATACAGGTGCTTTGTATGATTCAGTTCGTATCAATGCTAACATCCCTGCATTAGGTGAGCTTGAAATACAGATTATTGCAATGTATTACTTTGGATTTCTTAATAATGGAGCTAATCTATGGAATGGTGGAGTGATACCTCCTTATGAGTTCTGTGCTCAGCTTAGTGATAGGTTAGATGCAGAGGGTATAACAACAGAGATATACTCTCAATATACTGAATGGATGACTGAGAGATATCCTATCTTGCAAGTGGCTAATATATTAGGTGAGAAAAAATCTATTATCTACACATTTGAGCCTATTGGTGGAGACTTCACAGGAAGGTTAGACTTTACAGATTAAGCTCTTTTTTCATTGACAGCATATTAAAGGTAAGGATAAGAGGCAGGTCAGTGACTTGCTTAAACTTAGTCAAGTCCTCATTGCATAGTGAGTAGAGCAGTCTCTCCCATCCCCACTTTACAGCAGACTTTTGCTCAGCTTGTGCCTTAGACTCTTCTGATGTCATAGGCTTATCCTCTTCCTCCTCATCAGACTCCTCCTCATTAAAGAGTAGGTGATACTTATCCATGAAGTCCTGCCTAAAAGATAGGTACTCAGGTATGATACCATAGATGTCATTGATGCAGTACTCATCAAAGAGCTCATGCCTATCAAATGGACTAAACTCATAAGGCTCAAAGGTAAGCTCTCCCCATTGATCAATGTGATGTTGCCTGTATAGAATAGATGCTATATGACAGAGGTGCTTGATGTAGTCATTGGCAAAGAAGTACTCTAAGTCAATGAACTCTCCACAGGTCAGCTTAGATAGTGGCTTGACCTTCCACTTATCAATGTCTCTCTTATAGTTCTTAGATGGCTCAGAGTTAATGAATGTAATATCCTTGAGCATTGCACTGACCTCACTCACATCTAAGTCCTCAAGCTCATCTGAGCTGACACCTGCAAGAGCTGAGAGTATCTCTACCTCCCTGGCGAATACCTCCTCAATAGAGTACAGCTCTCTTATCTCTTTAAACTGCAGGACATCTATCTCACTCCACGACTTCGGCAGGTGCATCCTTTGGCATTTGCTTAGCTAACTTCTGACCTATCTCAACTAAGAAGGGCACAACTAACTCAGCCTTGAGCTCTCTTATCATCTTTGCCTTATGCTTGATATGAGTAGAGTCATAGTGTTCAGTCTTAGTCAAGTCATCTCTCTTGAAGAGGATGGCAAGCATCTCAGATAGGTATCCTTTATGCTTAGAGTTAAGCACCTTCTCGATGTGTTTAGTGTCTCTAACAGATAGCTTGAACTCCTCACCCTCAAAGGCTGTATAGTTGTATCCATCAAGCTCAATACTTGACTTAAGCTCAGGCTTGCCTTTAATGTTATTAAACTCCTTGACATACTGTCTGAACTGCTCAATAGTAGTATCCTCAAAGTCTGACTCATTGAGTCCTAATACTTCAAATACTTTCAAGTGTTTCTCAATAGCATCTAACTCATTAATAGCATGGATAGATGTGATGTCCTCAAACTGCTGAATGTTTAATTCACTTAACTGATTAGGGATTTCTTTGTCTAAAATTTTTACCATAGATTTAATTTTTAACAAATATAACACTTTCTACAATATAGGCATGGATAGACCTGTCTATAAGATAACTATTGACCCTGAGTACTCTGATGGTGAGGACTTAGGTATTGAGATGATAGCATTCACCTCCAAGCCTGCTATTAAGGTTAAGGGTATGGCATTCAGTCAAGCTACTCCAATGACATTTTCAGATGACATTAAGATGCGTATTGTAGCACCTGCTATGATACCAATGTCAATCTATAGAAGAGATGAGGATGGCACTGAGTATGATGTGCTATTCACAGAGGAGGTCATTGAGTCTATCCATGCTAAGTTCATGCAGAACCTACAGAACAGAGATATCTTTAACCTGGAGCATGAGGCACAGGAGAAAGTTCCTGCCTACATCCTTGAGGCTTGGATAGTTGAGAACCCTAAGAAGGATAAAGCATTCACTACCTATGGTATTGAAGTACCTAAGGGAACTCTAATGCTAACAAGTCAAGTAACTGATAAGGAATACTATGATAGCCTTGTTGAGTCAGGTCAAGTAGGGTATTCTATTGAGGGATTCTTAGGACTTAAACTATCGGAATTATTAAAACTAAATACAATGAAGTTACCTGATGGAGAACATCTGATCGAGGATAAAATCTATGTCGTTAAAGATGGAGAGATTATCGAGATTAAAGATGTACCTGCTGAAACGGCAGAAGAGCAGATGGCAGAAGAGCCAGCTGTTGAGGAGGAAGCTGAGACTACAGTTGAGGATGCTGCAGAGGATGTACAAGAGGAAGAGGCAGATGCTTCTGCTGAGGATGTACAGATGGCAGTTGATGTTGCAACAGATGCAGAGGCTGTGCTTGCAATAGTATCACCTGTGATAGAGGAGCAAGTTAATCAATTACTTGCTATCATAGCTGACCTTAAGAACCAAATGGAGGAGTACTTAGCTCCAAGAGAAGAGGAGATTGAGGTTGAGGCTAAGAACCAAAAGATGAGCTCAAGGGAGCTTTTTAAAGAATTTGTAAAATTTTCAAAAACCAAATAAAAATGAATCGCAATTTAAAATTTAATTTAGAGGTTGAGACTAACGCATTATTGTGTGCCAACCCTGAGGAGTTCTACTCCAAAGCATATCTCCAATCAGAGGATATCGCATCTAACTTTCGCTCTTTGCCTGGCATCAAGTCTAAGACTAAGTTAGCAAATGTAACTTTTGGCAACATCTTACAAGCATCTACTTGTAACTTCTCTGCTCCTAATGATTCATTAGATGCAGTTGATATCGATGTATGTCCTTTGTCAGCTATGGCTCAATTATGTCAGTTTGACTTAGAGCAGTCATTCTTAGCTTTGCAAATGGCAAAAGGTTCTAATGGTGATTTCACTGTAGCATCTTTCATGTCATACTATTGGAATGAGATGGCAATGACTATCGGTCAAGATATTGAGTTGTTGAGATGGCAGGGAGATACAACATCTGAGGATGCATTGTTATCACTTTGTAATGGATACTTAGTAGGACTTTGTGGTGATGAGGCTGTGAATGGATTGTATGCAGGTGCTATCGATACAACAAATGTACTTGACCAATTAAGTGCTACGCTTGCTCTTGCTCCTTCAACTATTAGCAGAAGAAAAACTGAGTTAAGATTTTATGTATCTACTAATGTAGCTAATGCTTATGAGCTTGCTGCTGCACAAGGTAACACTTTGACTTATGTTACTACTCCATTAGGTTT
>Ga0209229_10000327_pt1 | contig 18973 bp, 21 predicted proteins | sample SanBayMetagenome_FD_187466 | JGI IMG/M metagenome (GOLD analysis project Ga0209229, IMG submission 187466) | Freshwater and sediment microbial communities from dead zone in Sandusky Bay, Ohio, USA (SPAdes) (version 2) | ecosystem: Environmental > Aquatic > Freshwater > Lentic > Sediment... | reverse complement strand
TGCCGTTCGTTTAACTGATAACTACTATGTTAAATTGGATGAGAGTTATCAAGAAATTGCTCAATTCCAGAGTTTAGATGATTGGTATAGAGATGAACTGCGATCAGAATATGGCAAACGTTACAATATTAAATTAGAATCCTTAACTCCTAATATTCCTACTTTCTTTTGAAATTGGAGGTTGTGTTGTTAGAGAGAGAGCAGAAAATACCAACCTGAAATTTGTAATAGGGGCTAAACACAGTAAAATCTAATTTTTAATAATTCAATTTTCAGCCAGATTCATCCCACTATTAAACAAATCCTCAAGAGTTGCTGAGTCTCTAATAATAACGCCCAACTCATCTCTATATGTTAAATTAGGATCTGCTCTAAATGACAAAAAATTAAAGCTGGTAACTATCCCAAACTCAGCATCACAAACTAAAATTTTACGATGAGTATTTTTAACTTTTTCAAATCTCAAATTCTTGTACTGAGTAGATAATTCTTCTAATTTTTGAATTGATATGGGATTATTTTGTTGGCTTGAGCTTTTGATTCCATAAAAAATATAAACCTGTATTTTTTTCTTTAAAGTTTCTTCCAACATCTCAAGAAAGTTTTGATCTACAACATATCCTGTAATCCAAGGCGAAACAATCATTAGTCTTTGTTTGGCTTCTTTTAAAGCCTTAAATAAATAGTTGCGATGTTCATAGGTATGAATAATTTCTGAGATTTTGCTTTGTGTTTTAAGTTGGTCAAGTTTTTGTTTTAGCTTTCTACGTTCTTCTTTTTTAATTGATGGATTTTTCGAGTCAGTAAAAGAGTCAGCATCATCATCAAGAGAATGAAGTTTCACACTGAGCTTTTCTACAGCTTTTATATGTTCATCTTTATTGGAACATCGCTAGTTGAAATCCAATAAACATTTTTATCGAATTGCTTCAATTGATGTTGTTTCTCGTCTTGATTTACTCGCTGACAAATAGCCAACGAAAACAGATTGTCAACTTAGGATATCTGCTTATGCCGTCGCTATCTGATCGCATCCACTATTTTTTGATCGATATAATAAAAGTTTATACCTCACATATTGTTTTGTCAATCAGTGGTATTACGGAACTTTCGTTTCATATTCTTTTGAATTTTAGCCTCAATCTACCCCCTCGTTAGTCGAGCTATTTCACTAAAATATGCTCTCTAAAACTCAGGGGTGATGATGCTACCAGTCCGAATCAGATTCGTTTTCCTCCCATATCTCCCGTTCTAAATCTTTTTCTAATGCTAGATTTAAGTTGTTTTGTTCTCGGTAATCATCGGAACTATCCTGAGCATCTCGGTCGGAGTCATATTCGTGGTCATCGTTGTCGTAACCGTCTTCACCGGGGCCAAAATTATCGTAATCCATAGTCAGAATCCCTCATGATCGTTTCTACTGACCTATTGCAATCTGCGAACAAAATTACGCAAATTTTCAAAAATTTTCTGAGGGTTGATAAAGTAGTGCGAGCGTCCCCGCTCGCTAGAATATATATAAAGTTTAAATGTGTAACAGCTTAATCTCTAAAATTTGCTAATCCCTAAAATTTACTCACCTCTAAAATCTCCTTTAGCAAGAGTAAATTCTCCCCGCCTCACATCTAAAATCTCCTCTAACGAGCGAGGACGCTCGCACTGCAATCTTTGAAATAACCCACTTATTTTATTCATCAATAACTTTTCCCCGCATGGTCTTCAATTTTGAATGCTTCGTTTTACTATCCAGACGCTTTCGCTGGGAACTCCGAGTCGGTTTACTCGGTTTGCGGGGTTTGGGACGGGAAATCGCACTTTTAATTAGGTCTTGAAGTCGTTGTAAAGCTTGTTCTCGATTCTGTTCTTGACTGCGGTATTCCTGTGCTTTAATAATAATTACCCCTTCTTTACTAATACGCTGATCATTTAATGTTAATAATCTCTGTTTATACTGTTCAGGTAATGAAGAAGCCGAGATATCAAAACGTAGGTGAATAGCTGTTGCTACCTTGTTCACATTTTGTCCCCCTGCTCCCTGAGAACGAATAGCACTCATTTCAATCTCATGCTCTGGAAGGCTGAAAGTGTTAGAAATTTGTAACATAATTTATCAACAATTTATCGAATCAATTAATGAAGAATTCTGAAAACAAAATCACGCAAATTCTCAAAAAATTTTTTTTCGCCTCAGTCGTAGGATTGTTTTAACCCTCAAAACAATCCCCGATAGCGAATAAATAACAAAATCACAGCCCAAGAGCCTAGGGCTACCTTAATTCCGACTAAAATATTCAATACAGGAATTACCCCACCACTGAATAGATCTCCAAATTGCCCCGGAGGTAACTCCAAACCCGCTAAAGTCATCAGAGATAAAACTATAAAGATTAAAACCGAAATTTTCTCCCAGAACGAAGCTCTATATCGCCGATAAATCCCCATCATCCACTCGGGGGAGGAAGTAATTGCAATTAAACCGATGGCCGTTCCCCCGGCGACTCCGGCGGCAAAACCTCCCCCCGGAGTCAAATGCCCCCTAATCGCTAATTCAATCCCGACTAAGGCACTGATCATCGCTCCCAAACGGGCTAAAACAATTGAAGGTTGATCGCTGAACTGATTGATACTGGCTAAGGGTTTCTCATTGCCGAGGAGAAAATAGACTCCCATGGTCGCGATCGTAAATACCACCACCTCAAAAATCGTATCGTAGAGTCGATTTCTGAGAATAATGGCTGTGACTGCATTGGGAATTCCGCTATCATTCACAATTGATTCCACCCCCGACAAAACTGATGCACTCGATTCTGGATTGGGCAGAATTAAAAACTTAGCATAAATCAGAATTCCAGCGAAAATATAAATCCATTTCATCACTATTTTTCCCCCGATGGTGGTGTCTTAATATAGGTTAAACGAGTTATAGATGCGGAAAGTTGAGGTTCCATAATCTCATATAAACGCTGAATGCGGGTAAGAGTCTCATAGGGTTGAGCGGGTTCGGCTTGAATACAGGTGAGATGAATGTCTTTATCGATTAAAGCCTGTTGTAAACTGTCTTGATCTTGATAGGAAATTAACTCTAACCGCAGATGATATTTGCTGAAAATTTTGCGAAACTCATCTAGGATCGGCTCATTTCCTAGGTCTTGAATTACCCCCAAACGCACAACCAGAGAGGAACGCACCGCCACCGCGTAGAGGGTAATCGCCAACAGGGTTCCGACTAACCCCTCAGTTAAAGCCACATCTGGCGCACCCAAAACCGTATAGAGTAAGACGGCGATCGCTCCTAATATCCCCCGCACAATCAAAGCCTGATAGGGGTTTGCCTCCAATACCACCATCGCCGCCGCCAAGGGAAGTAAGGCTGTGATAATTTTAATATAGCTATCGTCCATGATCGACCTCGCTACTGGAACAGTAAGCCAAAACATACCCCAAAATAGTATTCCAGATCGCCAGGGAAATTAGGGCGAGAATCAGTAAGGGCCATTCGCGGGGAATTTTCAAGAGTAACCCAGCAATAATAGCCATCGATCCTAGGGTATCGGAGACGGAAAGACTATGGAGTTTGAATAAAATAGATCGGTTTCCCATTAAGGGAATCGTTCCCCAAAACCAAAATAGGAGTCCTATACCGATGAGAAAATAGCCAAATAAATCGATCATTGTTGTTCATTCATCCTTTTTAAAAGGTGAGCTAGTAACATAAATCCGGCGTTGCCAACACTGAGAATAATCACCCCCACAATCCCGATCATCCAGTCATCTCGTAACACCGAGATCACTAAAATCATCACCGATGTTTTAGTGGCAACACTCGCAAAAGCTAACATTTTCTCCCAAACATCATCCTCTTGCCAACAGGCTTCTGATATGGGAATTAATAAGGCAATAATCATGGCAATCAAAACCCAGTTCATCTGGCTCTCCTCCGTCGTACCCAATGGACAGCATACCAACCGTCTTCGTGGTATTTAACAACAATGGTTTTTGGGGTAAAGGTAATCAAAAAGATATCTAAAAAAATCAGTCCCGGTGTCCGCCGAGGTTTGACTTCTTCCCGGGTGATTTCCTCGTAATTATGGGGACGGAAAATCATTTCAAAGGCTTCAGTGTATGCTTGAGGAATGGCGATCACAATTTCATAAAAAACCCATAACCAATCGGTTAAAACCGTTGGCGTTTTACGCAAACCGGGTAAAAGCAAGGCAATTGCCACCCCGATAATAATATTGGTCAGGCTAAAATTGGCTGTTAGTAGAAACCAAATTACTAACCGTAAAATTAGATTCAGATAGCCGATCATGACCACACCATCCAGAATAAAAGAATTAACATCAGACTCATGACTCCCATCAAATGATCAAATTGTTCGATGACCCGGGGGAGTTTAATTGATAACCGTTGAATCCCGAAAACATAGATTAACCAGCCCAAAACAATCGTGATCAGAGGTTTGATAATATTAGCCAGGGTATAAGCCTGATAGTAAACAATATTGGCGCCTACCAAACCCGCTAGGAGTAGAATTATCCCTGGCCAAAAGCCTTTTCTGACTTTATCCTCTCCCCCAAAAGGTAAAAAGATAAATTTGGCAAAGGAGATGGCCGTTCCCAAAGCGGCTATATTCATGGCGATCACTTGCCAAGGTAAAAGATTTTTCATGGTTAACACCTTTGCCCCAAAACCTGACAATAGGGGGAAACCCGATATGGAAAAACTCGCGATCGCCAACGCGATCCAGAGGTGGGTATTCATCGGTTGATGTTTAAGTTCTGAGAAATTTCGACTCGGTAAAGTCCCTGCTATCAAAAATAAAGCGGATTTAACTAAGCCGTGGGTGAGGGCATAAAATCCTCCCACTTCCGGTGCTGCTAAAACAAACCCTAATTGGGAAATGGTATGAAAAGCCAGCATCCGCTTAGTATCCTTTTCAAACATGGCATAGGACACCCCCAGCAGGGCGGTGCCGACTCCAAAGAAACGGACAATGGGATCGATCTCACTAATCATCAGGGCTAAACGCACCAAGGGAAATACCCCGGCTTTGACCACCACCCCAGACATTAAAGCCGATACGGGGGTTTCTGCTTCCGAGTGGGTTAAGGGTAGCCACAACCCAGAGATAAAGATCCCTCCTTTGATTAGTAGTCCTAAAAAAATCAGGGCGACGGCTTCGGGTGGCACACCCTGTAAACCAGTAAAGGCAAAGGAATGATGGGTTTGATAGACTAACACCGCCCCGACTAAATAAAACAGCAGGGCGACGTTACTCACAAACAAATAGCGCAACCCCACCCAAATTGACCGATCGGATCGGGGATAGACAATTAACAAAAAGGTGGCTATTCCAATTACCTCTAATGCCACATATAAACTCATGAAATCCGCGCAGATAAACGCGGCATTCAGGCTACCGTGTAACAGAGTAACTTGGGTATAAAAAAAACTGGTTTTATTGGTATGCCAGCAGTAGAGGATCACTGCTGCGGTGACTAGCCCATTGGTTAAAATAAAATAGCCACTGAGTTGATCAATAATTAAGCTAACCCCGAAATGATCGAGTAACTGTAGATTCAACGGAGACGGATTCAGTAAGGTTTGTAACCCATATCCTATTGAAATAATTGCCATCCCTAGTGCTAAAACTTTATCCAGTTGGGGGAGAAGATAAATTATAAAACCTAGAAAAAAGGGCAGTCCAATCCAAACTAGGGTTAGAGTTGTCATCTTTCTTCCCCCTTGGAGACTCCCACTGAACCTGTAATCAAGTCAGTGGCGAGAGGAAAAAGGGGTAGAGGTTTATGTTGCATACAAATAACCATCTTTTCTGTGAATAAGTGAACAATATTTTTGGTTAATACCTTGTATTAATCCACTAGCTGTTGAGACATTGAAACTGCCTGTTGTACGAACAGCAACTCGCCCAACATAAGTTCCAATTTTCTTGCCAGAGGTAACAATTGCTCTAACAATATCGCCTGTTTGAAAACCTTTCAGGACTTACGCAAATTTGGGGCTGTAACCTTAGATGTAGGGGTAATTCATGAATTACCCCTACTATTGATAGCGGTGATGCGTAAGTCCTGTTAATAAGACTTAGGCTGGTAAACTATCGGCTTCTTTCAAAGCCTCCACTGTATTTGTACTCAAATCAGTGGGGGTTGTTTACGGTGTATTGTTTTTCTCGATCTCGTTAGTTTCTAAGGTGGGATTATCCTGGGCGAGTTTCATTACTCCCACTAGCATTAAGGCCTGAATTGAAAGACCGATTACAATTGCTGTTAAAATCACCGCTTGGGGGACGGGATCGGCGTAAGTTGGATTGGGGGTATCTGAAAGAATTGGAGTTAACAAACCATCCCGGGATGCGATCAGCACATAGTAGGCGATCACACCCGTACTCATGACATCCATAGAGATGGTCTTCATCAGCAGGTTTTTTTTCAGAATGATTCCGAAAAATCCACAGAGTATGGTGGCAAACACAAAGGCTTCTAACACGATAATTAACCGGGGGCTAAGGGTTGTTTTTTAAACTTGGCTCTATTAAAGCGAGTCGTTTTTATTTCAACTCTATTAAAATAACACAAATGATTCAGTTTTTAGTCAGGTGAGGACAAATTCAATCATCAATAACTTTTCCCCGCATGGTCTTCAAATGTGAGTGCTTTGTTTTGCTATCCAGACGCCTTCTCTGAGAACTGCGAGTCGGTTTACTCGGTTTACGAGGTTTAGGAAGCGAAATCGCACTTTTAATTAAGTCTTGAAGTCGTTGTAAAGCTTCTTCCCGATTTTGTTCTTGACTACGGTATTCCTGTGCTTTGATAATAATTACCCCTTCTTTACTAATACGTTGATCTTAGAAATTTTTAACATAATTGATCAATAACTTTAGGATAAAATAGCAAAATTAAACACGGTAAGGGAGGATGGCTAAGTCTGTTTTTGGATCGAATAAATGAATTTTTTCCGGTGTTAGCGCTAACCAAATTTTTTCACCCTGTACAAATTCAGTTTCGGCGGGAATTCTGACCTGTAAGGAAAAAGGAAGATTATTTTCTCCGAATAGATGTACCCATAATAATGTTTCATGTCCTAATGCTTCCATCCGATCAACAATTACGGGTAAATTTTTAGTAGCTGGACAACTAACAATTAAATGTTCTGGTCTAATTCCTAAGATTAATTTTTCTTCCTTTTGGCGAGGTAAAACCGTTTGCCAAATATCGGGTAAAGTTAAACGAAATTGAGCATGGGTAATTAATAAAGGAGCGATAAATTTAACCGGGATAAAATTCATTGGAGGAGATCCAATAAACTCGGCTACAAAGCGATTATTAGGACGATTATACAGTTCTAAAGGAGGAGCTACTTGTTGAATTCTGCCTTGATTCATAACAGCAATTCGTGAACCCATTGTCATTGCTTCGACTTGATCATGGGTGACATAAATGGTGGTTGTCCCTAATTTTTTTTGTAATTCTACAATTTGGGCGCGGGTTTCGGTTCTTAATTTTGCATCTAAATTTGATAGGGGTTCATCCATTAAGAAAACCTGGGGATTTCTGGCCATGGCTCGACCTAATGCAACCCGTTGTTTTTGCCCGCCTGATAGTTGTTTGGGATATCGATCTAATAATGATTCAATTTGTAATAATTTGGCAACGGTTAAGACTCTTTCATCTACGGCTTTTTCTCGTTCTGAAAGATAGCGGAAGTTGGAAGGAAGCGATCGCGTTATTCTCACAATAACATCTTCTAACCATAAGGGAGCAAAAATTTGATACTCTCCAAGGGTAAAGGATAATTGTTGATTAGAATGTAAATTAGAGTCTTTTCTGGGAATCATCAAAGGCTGTTTGGGTTCTGTTTCTCGATAGGAACGACGCAACCCAAAGGCTAAGTTATCATAGACTTTTAAGTGAGGATAAAGAGCGTAGTTTTGAAACACCATGGCAATATCTCGCGCTTTCGGGGGTAATTCATTAACTAATTTATCCCCGATATAAATATTACCGCCAGTAATAGTTTCTAAGCCTGCAATTAACCTTAATAGGGTACTTTTTCCACAACCTGACGGCCCCACTAATACCATAAATTCCCCATCAAATATATTCAGATGCACCCGTTTTAAAATAGCTTGACGGGTCAGGGTTGATTCTTGAAGTTCTGATGATTTTGTTTCCTCGGAGGCGGTTTGACGACGAATGGGAAAACTTTTATAAATATTATCTAAAATAACTTCTGCCATTTTAATTTTACCTAATTTTGAATCCAATAAATGATTGTAAATTACAACAATAAACTTTAATTTTACCTGATTTTCCGTAGGAGCGGGTTCTCTCAGATATTGATAACAAACCATTAACTGAATTAAACCCGCCCTTTCTTTAGTGAGTGTGATCCACGCTTACAGACCCTACGACTTGATCGAGATAATTCTCTCATCGGGTTTGAGTTTGAAAATGCGATCACCTGTACTATCTTTTGTGGATAGATTAATTTGATCCGTGGGAACATGAATAATCCGATTATCACTGGTGAACAGATGGATTTGTTGGCGGGGTTTAGCCGGGGCAATTCCTACTAATATATCATTAGGAGATTTAAACTGGATCATGGAAATTCCGATCCCCCCTCGGTTACTTCCCCGCACTAATTCCATCGCAATTCGTTTAATATAACCCTGTTCTGTTACTAATAATAAACTGCCTTTAATTGATAGGGTAACACATCCGATTAAATGTTCTTTTTGTCGTAAGCGAGTGGCTTGGGAACCCTGGGCAACTTTACCCATCGGAGGTAGTTGTTCATCATTAAGATCAAATCGTAAGAGTCGCCCCCCGGAAGTAGCCAAGACTACTTTTTCATCGGCATTAGAAAGGGTAGCAAAAGATAATTCATCGTCATCTTTTAGTTTAACAATGGTACTGCCTCGGTTGGTTAATTCCGCTAATTCTATTAGGGGTAAACGTTTAATTTTCCCCTGTTGAGTTAGGGTAATTAAATCGGTTTTATCGGGAAAAGCTGATAATAGAAATTGAGCAATCATTAAGTCTTGGGGATTAATTGATGTATCTTTATAGGCAGAAGGTGATAATAAGGTAATAATTGGTTTTCCCTTAGACCGATTATTACCCACAGGAATATCCGCTACACTTAAAGGATAAGCTTTTCCAGTTTTCAATACCATGACTAGATTTTGACTGGTTTTAGTATTGTGGGTTTGGGTGATAAAATCATCGGTTTCCTCAATATTAATAGCGGTCTTATTTTCAGTTTGATTCCGTTTGGAATCTGCGGTTTTGGGAGATACTCGCCGAATATAACCGCGATGGGTAATTTCAATTACGGTTTCTTCGTCCACCGGGGGTAAGGGTTGTAATACATCGGGAGGAGATGTCAGTTCTAATATCTTTTCTTTGGATTTTTTAGCGGTTTTATCCTCAGAGGTGATAGTAGTTTGACCTTGGGGATAAATAATTCGAGTGCGTCGTTCATCGCCATATTTTCGTTTGAGCGATCGCAATTCTTTCTTCAAGGATTTTAACAGTTCAGGACGTTCATCTAGTAACCGTCTTAACTGTTCAATATTAGTAGTTAATTGGGTAAATTCTTCCTGTAATTTTTGCCGTTCTAACCCGGTTAATCGACGCATAGGCATGGCTAAAATGGCATCGGATTGAATATCACTAAACCCTAATTGATTTTCTAAGGTTATTTTTGCTGTTGAACCATCGGGGGCATTTCTGAGAATTTCAATCAAACTATCTAAATTTTCTAAAGCTAGTAATAACCCTTCCACTAAATGACAACGCCGTTCGGCGGCTTCTAATTCATGGCGGTATTGACGGGTTAAAGTTTGTTCCCTAAATGATAGAAATTCTTGGAGAATTTGTTTTAAACTTAATTGTCGGGGTTGTCCATTCACGATCGCCAAAAAAATCGCCCCAAACTTGGTCATTAATTCCGTTTGCTGATAGAGATGATGTAACACCACTTCGGGAGAAAATTCCCGTTTTAATTCAATTACAACTCGAATGCCTTCGCGATCACTTTCATCCCTAATATCAGAAATTCCCTCTAATTTTCCCGCATTAACTAACCCGGCAATTTTTTCGATCCAAGCTGCTTTATTCACCTGAAATGGCAATTCCGTGACCACAATAGCATTTTTAGTCCGACGTTTTTGGGCGGTGGGAACTTCTTCCATTTTTGCCACACCCCGCACCACAATACTGCCTTTTCCGTGATGATAAGCTTCAGCAATTCCTTCGGTACTAATAATTTCTCCCCCGGTGGGAAAATCCGGCCCAGGAATCAATTCGATTAATTTTTGTTCGGATAATTCAGGTTGATCAATTAAGGCAATTAGTCCATCGACTACTTCTCCTAAATTATGGGGAGGAATATTCGTCGCCATCCCAACAGCAATTCCCGAAGATCCATTTAACAATAAAAACGGCAGTTGGGCGGGTAAAACCGTGGGTTCCTGTTGAGAATTATCGAAATTACTAATAAAATTAACTGTAGCTTCCCCGACTTGGGAAAGTAACCCTTCATGGCCCACCGCAGCTAAACGGGTTTCGGTGTAACGCATCGCCGCTGGGGGGTCATTATCCACAGACCCGAAGTTGCCATGACCTGCTAATAATGGGTAACGACTAGAAAATTCCTGAACCAGTCTCACCAAGGCATCATAAACCGATTGATCCCCGTGGGGGTGATATTTCCCTAACACATCCCCAACTACCCGCGCACATTTGCGGTAGGGACGGTCGGGAGTTAACCCCAATTCGTGCATCGCGTACAAAATCCGACGATGTACGGGTTTCAACCCATCGCGAACATCGGGTAAAGCTCGGCCAACAATCACACTCATGGCATATTCGAGGTACGATTGTTGCATCTCGGTATGAAGCGATGTGGTGATCACTTGCCCAGAAAAGAGGTTTAACTGTTTAGCCATGAGTTTAGTTGAGTCTACAGCGATAGGGTTCTGATCTTAGATTATGGCGTGATCGGTTGTTTCGATCACGGCTATCTAACAAAGCTCAGGGGATCTGGTTACTTTTTTGAGGATAACCAATTGCGTTCAATTTGACTAAATTCGGTGGGACTAGACATTTTGCCGTTCTCTAAAACCCTGTGTATTGATTATAAGCTCTAGCTTTCAGGTTTCACATATACAGATTTTTGCCGATGTTTTTGCCGATCAGTTCAAAGGGAGATCAATTTCCGCAGCGTTTCTTAGACAAAGGTTTCTGGCATTTACTATCGGGCTATTATTGTCAACCCGTTGAATGGGCGTGGTATGATAACCTTTCGGTACTGGAGAGTGAAAAATAGAGATATTTGGTAAATCTATTTGAATAGTATATCGGGTGGGAGACTCAGATGAAGACCGTTCTGATTGTAGAAGACGATCAGGTTAATGCTCGTGTTTTTTCAAAAATCTTGACAAAACGGGGTGGATTAGCCGTTAAACACACGGAAAACGTGGAAGAAGTGCTGGAGATTGCTCGCACAGGGGAGGCGGACTTGATTTTGATGGATGTTTCCCTGGCGCACAGTGTCTATCAAGGAAAAGCAGTTGATGGAATTAAAATTACACAACTCCTGAAAGCTGACCCCGCTACCGCGAAACTGCCGATTATTTTAGTAACGGCCCATGCCATGGCCGGAGATCGGGAGGATTTTATGGCTCAAAGTGGAGCCGATGACTATATCTCTAAACCTGTGATTGATCATCAAAAGTTCGTGGATAAGATTAAATCCTTGATGCCACCAGAGAAGTGAGCCGCCTTTTTTAACCATACCTGCGGCTTTGTACTCCTAAGATTTTGGGATGATCGAGATCCTTGAGATTATGGACTAGGGGGCGTTGGTTGAGTATCTTTAACTTGAGTTAGCACCTTTTGGATTTGGGGATTGGCTAGAAATTTTTGGGTATCCTTGATTAAGCGATCGCCCCAAAGATTTTCTTTAAGATAATCAGAGTCGGCATAACGGCCATCAAGACGTAAAGCCGTTTCTCCTAAAGATAGGGCCTCTTGAGCCTCTCCTTTAGTGTACAGGGCAACGGCTAAGGCCAATAGGGGTTCGGCGGCTTTGGTATCAATCTTAATCGCCTGTCTCCATTTACTGATGGCGGTATCAATTTCTCCCTGTTCATACTTGACTAAGCCCACATTATTAATGGCTGGCCAAAGACTACTTTCTTGGGCAAAGGCTTGCTCGTATTGTAAAACTGCCTGATCTAACCGCCCCAATTTATAATAGGCATTGCCTAAATCAAATAACGCCCCCGGAACCTTGGGGTCAAGTTTCAAGGCTGCTTCTAGGGATTGAACGGATTTTTGATAGTCCCCTTTTTTGAAGTAGGCTTCCCCTAAAATAAACTGAATCCCCGGGTCTTTGGGTTCTAAGGTTTTGGCTTTTTGTAAGAATTCAATCCCTTTATCGAGTTCGTCTAATTGCAGATATAAACTGCCCAACAAGGCCCAGGCTTGGTAATTATCAGGAGCTAGTTGAGTGGCGAGTTCTGCCCGGGGTAAAGCTAATTGATATTGTTGAAATCGCGTTAACTGAGCCGCTTCTTCGAGCAACCCTAATCCCGTTTGTTGGAGTTGTTCTGAGTCTAGGGTGGGGGTATAGGGAATCAGGGCTTGTCCCATGGCTGATTTAGCGACATTCCACAAACTGAAAGTAAGAATCACGGACAGAATCAGGGTTCGATTTCGCACAGTAAGAGTTAACCTAAATTTTTTAATATTTTGCGAGTTCTATTGATCTTACACGAACTTGAGTCAATTGCTTAAATAAAGGGTAATAAAATCTCAAATTCCTTACCCATTCCTGGCTGCGATCGCAATTTTAATTGTCCGCCATGTTTGGCGGTGACAATATGATAACTCAGGGATAAAACGGTGAAAAACCAACGGGGTGGAAAGCATCTGGAAACAGAATTAGATTAAACCAATTCTGTCCGCAGAATCTCAGCGTCTTCAGACCTGAGAGTGTCAACTATATAAATCCTTGATGTGATTCTACGCCATCACCATTCCCCCATCCACATTAAACACTTGACCCGTAATATAAGCCGCCGCCGGGTCTGCTGCTAAAAACCGAATCATGCCCGCCACTTCTTCCGGTTGACCGTAACGACCCAAGGGAATAAATTTGAGAATTTCTTCCGTATTTTTTAACTCTTTGGTCATATCCGTTGCAATAAATCCAGGCGCCACCGCATTCACCGTTATCCCGCGACTTGCTAATTCTTTTGCCACGGTTTTTGTAAATCCAATTACCCCCGCTTTTGCCGCACTATAATTAGCTTGACCAGGGTTGCCCATTTGTCCTGCAACGGAGGTAATATTAATAATTCGTCCTGACTTTTGTTTGAGCATTATTTTACTAGCCAGACGAGTACAAAGAAACACCCCGGTTAAATTCAAATCAATTACCGCTTGCCAGTCTTCCGGCTTCATTCTTATTAGTAAAGTATCACAAGTAATCCCGGCATTATTCACTAAAATATCAACTTTATTCCAAGTTTCTGTGACTTTGTTAAACAAGATATCAACTTGATCCGCTTTTGATACATCCGCCTGGAGTGCGATCGCTTCACCGCCCGCTTGGATGATTTCAGTCACCACTGCATCCGCCGCCGTTGAAGAACTGGCATAATTAACCACAATCTTTGCGCCTTCGGCAGCTAAGGCTAAGGCCGCAGCGCGACCAATACCCCGTGACCCGCCTGTAATAATTGCTACTCGTCCATTTAAGTGTTGTAAACTTTCAGGTAAACGTTCCATTTTGTAGTTTCTCCAACTATTATTCTCAAAACTCATCATCTCAGATTTGAGCAAATTCAGAGAAACCGAGTTGCTAAAGAATAGTTATAATTGAAGTACAAAACTTTTAGCTTATGAACTATGGCCGTTAAACAAACCTTTAATAACTTTCAAGAACTCCTCACCCATTCTGAAGTTCCGGTGTTAGTAGATTTTTACGCAACTTGGTGTGGCCCTTGCCAAATGATGACACCGATTTTAGAAGAAGTTAATCAAGAAATGAATCAACAAATCCAAATTGTGAAAATTGATAGTGATAAATACCCTGAACTTGCCTCTCAATATAATATTATGGCTTTACCGACATTAATTTTATTTAAAAAAGGTCAACCCGTTGGGCGCCATGAAGGAGTATTGCGATCGCCTGAACTAATTAAATGGGTGTATGGTTTACTTTAATAATATTAACCACAAAGACACAAAGTTTTTCTTAGTGTCTTCGTGTCTTTGTGTTTCTAAATAATTCTGTCTTTGTCCTAACCACCAAGTACGACTGCTATATTAGTCAATCTGAATTGATTGGGGGCCACCAGAATTTCCATTATTATTGTTAGAGTCCGAAGAACTCGATGCCGTAGTTCCGCCCTGTTTCTCGATCCAAGTTTTAATCGGATCATCGTTGAGGCTTAATTTTAATAAACCTGAGACAAACCCTCCCAAAAAGGCAATGGGTTCACGGGTTAATTCTTCTAAAATAGGTTTGAGTTCATCCATAATGAATCAAGATTCTCCTTAACTTGGCGATCGCAATAAATCCTCTTGAATTTTAGCGCGTTTAACAGAATTTGGCTGTTTAATAATTATTGGAACCTTCCGAATATCCACTTTCAGGAGAAGCACCCTCGGAATATCCCTCAGAAGATGTACTCTCGGAATATCCGCCAGAATATCCATCGCCATTACTGTAGGAATTACTATAGGAGTCATTATTTTCTGAATAACCACTATCATAATTTTCGGAATTGCTGGCGTAACTACCATCGTTATTAGCAGCTTGAGCTGGATCACCAGGATCACCATCTTCAATTGCTACTTTTGACCCGGTTTCTATACTATTGGGTTGATGGGCCTTAGCTTTAATACTGCCTTTTCGTCCTTCTAATTCAGGTAGTTTAGGGAACTTTTGAACTGGCATTCCCTCCACAACTTTCCGCATAAATTCCCCCCAACTATAGGCGGCACTACTACTAGCGCCCCAAGTCGGATCATTATTATCATTCCCTAACCAAATTCCGGTTACGGCTTGGGGAATATAACCAATAAACCATAAATCCCTGGCTTCTTCAGAGGTTCCGGTTTTACCCGCCACCTGTCGATCCGATAAAGCAGCCGGGCCTCCGGTTCCCGCATTCACTACCCCTTCTAACATCCAAGTAGTGATGGCGGCACTGTTTTTATCTAAAACGGGTTTGGGTTTAAATTCAGCTTCATAAATAATATTTCCCTGTTTATCTAAAACCCGACGAATACCATGGGCCGGAATATAACTGCCTTGATCGGCTAAGGTTGCATAAGCATTAGTTAACTCTAATAAATTAACTTCATAGGCTCCTAAAGCCATAGCATAGGTTGGTTTTAAGGGAGATTTAATTCCCATATCTTTTGCCATTTTCATAGCGGGTTCAAACCCAACATCTACTAATACTTTAACCGCAATTACATTCACAGAACGGCTTAAAGCATCGGACATCGACATCCATCCAGAATGCTTATTCCCATAATTTCTAGGACGGTAGCCATCAACCTTATAGGGTTCGTCTAAATAGCTATCATAGGGGGAGAAACCCGCCCCAACTGCTGTTGCATAAACTAATCCTTTAAAGGTTGATCCCGGTTGTCTTTGAGCTTGAGTAACACGATTAAATTCGCTATCTTTATATTGATATCCCCCCACCATAGCTTTAACTTCTCCGGTTTTTGGTTCAATGGAAACTAAAGCCGCTTGACCAAAATTTGAACCCGCACCATCAATTTCCACCGCATCTTTAATAGTTTTTTCTGCTGCTTCTTGCCATTTCACATCTAAACTGGTTTCAACTGTTAACCCACCCGCTTCGATGGCTTCTTTAGAAACATATTGGGGGAGTTCTTTTAAAACATAACTCGAAAAATAAGGAGCTTTAACTAATAAACGTTTAGGTTGACTGGGTTTAAGAGTCAGGGGTTCTTGTATCGCCGCTTCCGCTTCGGCTGCGGTAATTACCCCAGCATCCTGCATTCTTTGTAAAACAATATTGCGCCTTTTTTTGGCCGCTTCTGGATTTTCCAAAGGAGAATATTGACTCGGTGCGGGGGGTAAACCCGCTAACATTGCCATTTCCGACAAAGTTAATTCGTTCACGGGTTTACTAAAATAAACAGAAGCCGCATCCGCGACCCCATAAGCACCCGAACCCAGATAAACTAAATTCAAATAGCGTTCTAATATATCATCTTTACTAATTTGATCTTCAATTTTCCAAGATACCATTGCCTCTTTAAGTTTTCGAATTAAGCTATGTTCTTGATTCAAATAAACAATTCTAGCTAACTGTTGGGTGATGGTACTTCCTCCTTCCACCACTCCCCCGGCTAATATATTAGAGCCAACGGCGCGAATAATTCCTTGATAGTCCACCCCATCATGGTCATAGAAACGAATATCTTCAGTGGAAATAAAAGCTTGCGCCAGTTTTTCGGGAATTTGTTTGAGGCGGAGTTTCTCCCTAGTTGCTGGCCCGGTTTGCATTAAAATATCACTGTTATTAGCCTTAATCGTAATTGTACCATCACGATTAAAGGAGGCTATTCCACTAACGGAGACGGGGGGAAGACTTTGATCCACAAGATACCATTGCCAAGCACCATAACCCAAGGCTCCACCGCCCACACTGAGCACTCCAATTCCGATCCATACCTTCGGACGGCGATACCAACGTTTCCCCGCAGGATTTTCATGGGTGAAACCCTGACGCAGTTTAACCCATTTTGAATTGATCCGATTCAGAGCCTGATGATACCAAGTTACAGCTTGGGGGTTTGACTCAGAAGCGGTTTCCGCAGAAACCTGATCGGGTTCTACTTCCGTCGTCATCACGGGTGATGTCAAAACGGATTGGGTTGAAACCACCCCAGAAGTATTTTCCGGGTAGGTTTCTGACTCTAAGGAGTCCGTTTTGGTTATGGATGGTAATTGAGATTCTTCCATTGGTTCGGACAAATGGTTAGTTTAATTGAGCATTCGACAGTATATTCTAGGATAGCCCAGGGTAGGGCCAACTTTCCTGAATAGTTAGCAGTCGAATCGGTGATCTCGCCAAAAATCAAGGTTTTTTCCTTGATCCCCGGCTTCACACCTGGATAGGAAACAGGCGGTTTTGTCGGAAATTAACCTATAATCGCCGCGTGACCTATAGCCAAACCCACAACCAGCATTCCTAAGACTAGAAACGGTTGGGCGCTTGCTTGATATTTAACATCATTTTCTACAGGATTGCGTAGAAAATACATATCTTGGAAGGTGATTTGGGGAATAATCATCAGTAAAAGCACCGTAGCATATAGGTTTTGCTTGATACTAACTAAATAAACCGCCATCCCCGCTTGGAAAATATCAATCATTAAAACACAAATCCAGGCCGCCGTCGTGATCCCAAACATCACTGGCAGGGATTGTAACCCCAATTGGCGATCGCCTTCCACACTTTTAAAGTCATTAACAATGGCAATTCCTAACCCAGCTAAACTATAAAATAGGGTTAATACCATCAAGGTCGGGGTGAGTTCTCCAAATAACGCATGACCCGCCCACCAAGGTAAAGCAATATAACTCGCCCCTAGTGCGTAATTTCCTAACCAGCCATTTTGCTTGAGTTTGAGGGGAGGTGCAGAATAAATATAGGAGACAAACGCCCCACCGAGACATAAAACCGTAATTATGGGAAATTTATGGCCCGCCCAAGTATCTAACAGGTAGGAAATTCCAATTCCTAAGCCTAACAATAGTAAAATTTGGGTGACAACTTGGGGAATGGAAATCACCCCAGAAGGGATCGGGCGATAGGGCTCATTAATGGCGTCCAATTCCCGATCGTAAAAATCATTCATGGTCTGGGTGTAACCCGTCATTAATGGCCCAGACATTAACATACAAGTCACCACCTTTAACACATCTTCCACTGACCAACTAAAGTGTCCCGATGAAGCCGCACCACAAACCACCCCCCAAATTAAAGGTATCCAGGTGATCGGTTTCATCAATTGGAGGCGAATTTTCCAGATAGATGTTTCTCCCGACGACGCTCCTTTCATCCCTAAAAGTTGTCGGGTTTTAGCACTGCGCTCTGAATTCGCTTCTTTTGTTAATTCTTCTGAAGGTTGAGACGATGGAGTATCCGACATGATCCTTTGTACGTTTGTGTTTTGAGTATCTGCAATACAAAAGTTAACATGAATCAGTCGCAAACTAGATTTTTAATCAATAGCAAAGTTGGGTTTTTATTGATTTCACACGGAATTGGTATTACGGCTATTTTAGTTCCCTTGTCGGTTTTTGGCCTTTTGAGACGGGGCTATCAACTCCCTGATTTGATGGTTTCGTTGATGCCCATATTATGAGACAATTAGATGTTAACTCCTAACGGAAAAAGGTTTAACAAAACAATATGGTAGCTAAAATTCAGTTTTCAAGAGGGATTGATGAAGATGTAATTCCTGATGTTCGCTTAACTCGTTCACGGGATGAGAGTCAAGGAACAGCAAAATTTTATTTTCTCAATCCTAAAGCCTTAGCGGATGATTCCACCCAGGAAATTACAGGAATGTACATGATTGATGATGATGGGGAAATTGTCACTCGAGAGGTTAACGCTAAATTTATTAATGGAAAACCTACGGAAATTGAGGCAATTCATTTAATGAAATCTCCTGAAGAATGGGAGCGTTTCATGTTGTTTATGGAACGTTATGCGAAAGCCAAAGGATTAGAATTTAGTAAATCCTAATTCAGTTATCAGTTATCAGTTATCAGTTATCAGTATAAGAGTTAATTGATTAAATCAATTACCCATTACCCATTACCCATTACCCATTACCCATTACCCATTACCCATTACCCATTACCCATTACC
>Ga0209229_10000326_pt1 | contig 19048 bp, 19 predicted proteins | sample SanBayMetagenome_FD_187466 | JGI IMG/M metagenome (GOLD analysis project Ga0209229, IMG submission 187466) | Freshwater and sediment microbial communities from dead zone in Sandusky Bay, Ohio, USA (SPAdes) (version 2) | ecosystem: Environmental > Aquatic > Freshwater > Lentic > Sediment... | reverse complement strand
AAGCGATGCGTTAAATGGCGCAGCATTTCAAAGCTGGCAGAGCCTGATCCAATAATGATTCCTGCTCGCAGTTCTAAGACCGCCACAGATGTAGTGGCGAGTGAGCTACCAGTCATCGCACGCGAAGCAAGGTGCTTACTGATGTTCACATCGTTAGCGATTCCGCCCAGGTAAATAATCTGCGAAACACCTGCTTCTTGGGCAGCTCTTGCAAAGTTGCGAGCCATTTCACTTTCAATTTCATCAAAGTGAGGACCTAAATTAATCGAGTGCAATAAATAGAAAGCTGTATGAATTCCTTCGAGCGCTCTTTGTAAGTCTTCAAAGTTTTCTGCACTTCCCTCGCAAATATCTACGAGCGGTGCCCACGGCTGACCCATGATCTTGTTCTTATCGCGCACCAAAATACGAACATCTTCTTTATCGTCAACAAATGCGCGGACTAAACGCCCACCGACATAGCCAGAGGCCCCTGTGACCAAATACTTACGAGCTCCATTGTGCGGGTTCATGCTGGCAAGAATAGACTTATCCCATGCAAAAGACACTCCAAAAACCTCGCGTAGTAATTTTGGGTGCCGGCTTTGGCGGACTAACTGCAGCCCGCAAGATGGCCGATTTTGCCGATGTGACTGTGGTTGATCGCCACAACTTCCAAACATTTTTGCCTTTGTTGTATCAGGTCTCTACCGCCGGCTTAGCGGCAGATCACGTTGCTCACCCAATTCGCGGCGCACTGCGCAAAACTGGCATTCAGTTTCGAATGGGAACTCCAATATCTGTTGATCACAAAAATAAGAATGTGAAGCTAGATAGCAGCGAGGTTTTGGATTTTGATTATTTAGTTGTAGCTCTGGGATCAGCAACTGCCGATTTTGGTATTCCGGGAGTAACTGAACATGCATTAGGAATGAAGAGTGTGCATGAAGCGCTTGCAATTCGCGCCGAAGTTTTGCGACGTTTTGAAGATCTTTGCCGCTTTGAAGATGACACCATGTTTTCAATTTCAGTAGTTGGTGGCGGACCAACTGGTGTTGAAATGGCGGGAGCCTTTGCCGAACTTGTCCGTGGTCCGCTCAAGCATGATCAAGCAAATGCCGCAGCGCACATCACAATTAATTTAATCGAAGCTGGTCCTCGAATTTTGCCAATGTTTTCTGAAAAGCTTTCTGCTCGTGGCAAAAAAGATCTTGAAAAACTTGGCGTGACCGTGCACTTGAACACGGCCGTTAAAGAGATTAAGCCGCGCCTTATTGAAGTAAGTGATGGAAGCAAGATTCCATCTGAAGTAACAATCTGGGCCGCGGGTGTAAAGGGTGAACCGACTGGTGCCAAACTTAATTTGCCATTGGTAAATACACGCATCGATGTTGAAAAAACCTTGCAGGTGAAGAACTACCCTCACATTTTTGCAATCGGTGATATCGCAGGTTTTATTGGAGAAAATGGCCGTATGTTGCCAATGGTTGCACCCGTTGCAATGCAACAGGGTCGACATGTTGCAAAGCAGATCAAGAGCCTTGCTGCAGATGCGGAATTAAAGCCTTTCAAGTACATCGATAAAGGTTCCATGGCAACAATCGGTCGTCATAAAGCAATTGTCGAAGTTAAAAACCTGCGTATGACTGGAATTCCGGCTTGGTACGCCTGGTTATGGTTACATCTATTTTATTTATTAGGTGGACGCAACAAGATCGGCACCATGGCTGATTGGACCTATAACTATTTAACTTTTGATCGCGGTAACCGCCACATTATGGATTCGCAGTAATGCCTGAATATTTAAAGGTCGATGGGCATGATCTTTACTGCTACGAATGGGATAACGATGGCGAAGCCGTTGTTTTACTGCACGGTGGTTTAAGCAAAACTTCAAGTTGGGATTATTTATTAGTTCCGGCACTCGAAGATGATTTTCATGTCTATGCCTACGATCGCACCGCTCATGGTTCTACCGCGGACCGCGCCGGAAGCTTGCACTTTGAGTACCAAACCCGTGAAGCGATTGCATATCTTGAAAGTATTGTGAAAGAGCCGGCGCACTTGGTCGGGTATTCAGATGGCGCGGTTATCGCTTTGTTGGTTGCAATTCAGCGTCCAGATTTAGTTAAATCAATTATCTCTATCGGGGGCAATTTTCATTATTCAGGTGTTGATTACGAGATGGGCGAACCTTCAGTTTCCGAAGAAGATTTAGCTGAATACACCTTAGTTTCACCTGATGCACCACATACCTTGCTCGAAAAAGTAACTCGCATGTTTAAAATTTGGGCTACCGAACCTGATATCTCAAAGCAACAATTAGCGCAGATTCAGTGCCCTGTACTAGTTGTTTCAGGTGATGATGACATGGTGACTTTGAAGCACACCCAGGAGTTATATGAAGCTTTGCCATTAGGCCAACTTGCTGTTCTTCCCGGAACTTCACATGCATTAGTGAAGGAAAAGCCAGATCTGTTTATCGCTCTAATGATGCAGTTTTTAGAAGATTTAAGTTATCCGGTAACTATGGTGCCAAACCGCAGAACAAATCCGATTAGCAATCAACCGGAGTAATTTTTCCTGTCGTTACATCGTAAATCGCACCACCAACAACAACATCCTTGTTTAAGAACGGGAATGCACGGATTCTGCTGACATCCAAGGCAAGTGCTTTTTCTTGATCCTTCACCGTTCTAAATTCTAGGCTGCGTGTATCTACACCAAACTCACTTTGAATATGAGCATGAATATCTGCCTCTTCTGCAGATGCCATACGGCAATTGGTGTGAGGCATTACCAGAATCTTTTTAACACCTAGTAGATAAGTTGCAAGAACCAAGGTGCGAAGAACGTCCTCAGTGACACGTGCACCAGCGTTACGCAAAATCTTTGCATCCCCTGATTTCATTCCCATAATTGATAGTGGGTTGATTCGTGAATCCATGCAGGTAACGATCGCTAGACCTTTTTGTGCAACACCAGTTAAACCCGAGTATTGAAAGGATTTGATGTATTCGTCATTGGCCTTGAGTTCTTCAGAAAAAGCATCACGAGGAAAAGAGTTGTTAGACATCGTTACTCCTCTCGCTGAAAGGTAGTACTGGCGTGCGATAGATCTGGAGCCCCCCGTCAGGATTGAACTGACGACCTGCGCATTACAAGTGCGCTGCTCTACCACTGAGCTAGAGAGGCCTGCTCTTCGGGTTACCCCGAATACAGCAGCCGTAATTATGGCAGGCATGGCCGAAATCGCAAAAACAAGAGATTCTTTCGCTAATTCAAGGCTTAATGAGAGACTTCCCATGTGATTAACAACTATTGGATGAGTCCTGAGACCACTTCTGTTAACCGTTTGCCGATGCTCAATATTGAGCACTTCGAGCAGATCTCTTTGGACGGTACTTGGCGCTTCCAGTTGTTACATAAGCCAACTGAAAAGTTAGGCAAGCGCTGGGCATCGATCCCAGTTCCTGGTTTGTGGACGATGCAAGAGACGTCAGATGTTTTCTTCGATAAGCCAATTTATACAAATGTTCAGATGCCATTTCCTGAGCAGCCTCCCTTTGTTCCAGAAGAAAATCCAACAGGTGTCTACGAACGCGATTTTGACTTACCAAAGAGCTGGTCAGGTAAGCGCATAGTTTTGCAATTGGGTGGTTATGAATCAGTTGCTTTGATTTACATCAATGGTGCCGAAGTTGGTTTAACGAAGGATTCACGCCTTGCCGCCGAATTTGATATCACCCAGTTTGTAAGAAGCGGCAACAACGTCGTGCGCATTGATGTTACTAAGTGGTCAGATGCAACCTTTATTGAGGACCAAGATCAATGGTGGCATGGCGGAATAACTCGTTCTGTAAAGTTGTATGCAACAAATAAGGTATTCATAGAGCGATTCAAATCAGTCGCTGGACTTGAAAAAGATGGAACCACTGGAACACTTTCGATTGACGCTGATTTAGGAGCATTAGATAATTTATCAACCGATGGTTACACCTTGCGTGCCTCGATTACTGAATTACCAAAGGTAAAGAGTGCGCAACTTTCTCACACCATTAAGAACTTCACCTCACCCATTTGGACTGAAAGAGATGCAAGTTTAAAGAAGCGAAGTGATGATTACTTCCACGGAAAGTATTGGCATGGAAATCTTCCTGCTGATGCAAAGGCAGCGATCATGGAAAATGAGCCTTGGCCACATGGAAAGGTTCAAATCCAGACTCGAATTCCTAAAGTAAGCCCTTGGTCTGCCGAGGCCCCACATCTATATACCTTAAACATCGAATTGCTAGATCCCAGCGGCGTTGTTATTGAGGTTTCACAGCAGCGAATTGGTTTCCGTTCGATTGTGATTAAAGGTCAAGATTTCTTAGTTAATGGTCAGCCAATCATTTTCTACGGAATCAACCGACATGATTTCAATAGATTTACTGGTCGCGCCCTGACCCGTGATGACATGCGCCAAGATTTGCTTGAACTAAAGCGCTGGAACTTCAACGCGGTACGCACGTCACATTATCCAAATGATGCAGCTTTCCTTGATCTGTGCGACGAACTAGGTTTCTATGTTGTTGGCGAAGCAAATATCGAATCACATGCATTTATATCTTCAATCTGTAATGACGCTCGCTATTTAACCGCCTTTGTCGATCGCGTAGGCCGAATGGTTCAACGCGATGTTCATCATCCATCAGTTGTTATGTGGTCACTCGGAAATGAATCAGGTGCCGGCACCAATCATGAAGCTGCTGCTGCATACGCTCGTAGCTTTGATCCATCACGCCCATTGCATTACGAGGGCGGAATTCGCGGAAATTGGATGGGCAGCCATTCACTAACCGATGTGATTGTTCCGATGTATCCATCAATTAATGCAATCAAGGAATATGCAAAGTCTCCGAAAGCAGATCGTCCATTGATTATGTGCGAGTACTCGCATGCAATGGGTAACAGCAATGGAACTTTGGCTGAATACTGGGAAGCGATTGAATCAACTCGTGGTTTGCAAGGTGGATTTATCTGGGAGATGTGGGATCACGGTCCTGTTCAAACTCTTGCAGATGGCACTAAGCGCAACGCCTATGGCGGCGATTACGGCGAAGAAAAGCATGATGGCAACTTCTGCTGCGATGGAATGGTTTTCCCAGATCGCACAGCTAAGCCTGCAATGCATGAATTTAAGGCACTTGCGGCTCCTGTAGTCATTACTGCGGTTAAGGCAGCAACCGGCCAATTCAAAATTCTTAATAAGCACTTCTTTAAGGATTTAAGCGAATACCAGTTGCAGTGGAACATCACCTGCGATGGCGAAATTCTTGATAGCGGAGTTGTGAAGTTGCCTAAGGTTGCACCTCGAAAGAGTGCAAACTTTAAGGTCAGTTCAAAGAAACTTGCCAAGGGAACTTTGCGCGGAGAACGTTTTGTTAACTTCTCGCTAGTTTGTATTTCAAGTACACCTTGGGCGCTACCAATGTCTGAGGTCGGCTGGAGCCAAATCGCATTGCCTTCACAAGCTCTCGCTCCTGCAAAGAAGGCAAAAGAACTTGGTGATGTAGTTGATGAACACGGTCAAATCATTTTGCCGTACGGAATCGTTGCACCATCAGTTTCATTGTGGCGCGCACCAACTGATAACGATCGCATCGGACACATTGCTGCTCAATGGGAGCGTTACGGTGTTCGCGAGATTTCACGCACCGATTGTGTTGTCCGTCAAACTCCTGCATCAATCAAGGTAAGCAATACGTGGGAAACCAGCACAGGAGTTTCTTTCAAGCACACACAAATCATCACACCAGTTGTTGGTGGCTTAAATGTTAAGGAATCAGTAACTGTTCCTAAGGCATTTGAAGATTTGGCTCGAGTGGGAACTTTGTTCGAATTAGATGGTTCATTAAATGAACTTGTTTACTTCGGTACAGGTGCACATGAAACATACCCTGATCGCAAGATCGGGCGCATTGGTCGCTACGTTTCTACTGTTGCGGCTCAGTACATTCCATATGTTCGTCCACAAGAAAATGGTGGACACACAGCGGTTCGTTGGTTTGAGCTCGTAAATGCTCAAGGAAATGGCCTTCGCTTTGTAATGGGTAAGCCTGCACAGGTATCTGTAACCCCTAACAGAGATGCAGATTTAGCTGATTCCACACACGATGTTGAGGTTGTTCCATGTGGAAACACAGTGGTTCATATCGATGCTGCACACCGCGGCGTCGGAACCGCATCATGTGGTCCAGATACTTTAGATAAGTACTTGATTAAAACTGGTGTGCATACGTGGGAATGGACAGTAACTTCGATTTAAGAAGTTGTTAGTCCAGGTGTGACAGCGGCCAGTTAATTGCTGTTGGGTATTTACAGGTACGACCATCACCTGATGATTTGCCGCGTGCACGTCGCCACATCCATGGCAGCGCAAAAGTTCCAAACCAAACCACAGTAACTGCAGCCTTAACAAACTTATGTGTTGGTTCAGCTGGTGCTAAAGGTCTGCGCCATGATGGATCAAATGGAAGTTCAATAGTTTCTAAAACCGCTTGAGCAACGCGATCATGTCCCATTGGATTTAAGTGCAAACGATCAAAAGCTAAGAAGCGTGGGTCTTTAAAGGCAGGTTCTTCGTTGGCATCGCATAGAATCGCTCCGATTTCATCCGCAACAGCACGCACATTTTCGTTGAAATCTTTAAAACGTGCTTTCCAGGTTTCTGCTAAACGACCTTCGCTGCCGCTGTCTTCAAGAACGGTAAACAACATCACTGTGGCACCTGATGCAGCTAACTTGCGGGCAGCTTCGGCGTATAAAGGCAAAACTACATTGGGGTTGTACTTAGGGCGAATAACATCATTTGCACCAGCATGAAAGGAAACAAGCGTTGTCTTGTCTACAACTTGTGCGATTGCTGCTTCTAGCTGCTCATCGATAACTTGCTTCAACAATTTTCCGCGAATTGAAAGATTCGCATATTGGAATCCAGGTTGAGCCTGTGCCATTACATCGGCAACGCGATCAGCCCAGCCACGGTATTGGCCGTATCTTTTTTCATCGCACATACCTTCGGTGAAAGAGTCACCAATGGCGATAAAACGGTTGTATTTCACAGCTTTTACCTACTTTGTGCGGCGCTGTTGATCTATATGGAACAGCGCAATCGAGGTCGCAACGCTTGCATTGAGAGATTCAGTTGAAGCGCTGATTGGAATCGAAATAACCAAGTCACACTTTTCCTTGGTCAAGCGTGCTAGACCCTTACCTTCGGATCCTACGATCACCATCAAAGGCTCAGTTGCAACCTTCATGTTGCTAATCGTTTCATCAGATTCACCATCTAGGCCAACCACGAACATGCCAGCTTTTTTAGCTGCATCAATGGTGCGAGCAAGATTTGTAATTTGTGCAATTGGTAAACGTGCAGCAGCACCAGCTGAAGATTTCCAAGCAGATGCGGTCATTGTTGCTGCGCGACGTTCGGTCATGATCACACCTGCTGCACCAAATGCGGCAGCAGAACGAATGATCGCTCCAAGGTTACGAGGATCAGTAACGCCATCTAGAGCAACGATCAATGATGGATGCTTAGCGCGCTGCATAATTTCTTCAAAACTTGAATATTGGAAAGGCTTAATCGCAAGGATAATTCCTTGGCTATTTGGTGAAATACCTTCGACTTCGGCACGATGTGCTTCGCGAATCGCAAGTCCATAGTGCAACGCAAGCTTTAAGCTCTCTGCAACGCGATCATCAACATCGATACTGCGTGCAACTAATAATTCTGTAGCTGGAACATTCTCGCGCAATGCTTCTAGAACTGCGTTACGGCCTGCAACGATTTCACCACGTGGGCGATCACCCTTTGGCATTCTTGGTGAACGAGTTTCCTTCTTTTCCGCAGCCTTCTTACGCTTTGCAGCTGCGTGATACGGACGGTCTTCAGCCTTTGGAGTTGGACCTTTTCCTTCAAGGCGACGTTTATTGTTTCCACCAGTACCGGCAGATGGCCCCTTTTTTGATTGGCGAATAGCGCCTTTTCGGGATGAATTGCCAGCCATGGTCAGATCTCGTTTCAGTTATTAATTAATAGACCAGCGAGGTCCTTGAGCAGTGTCCTCAATTGTAATTCCTAAAGCGGACAAGCCATCACGGATGGCATCTGATGCAGCGAAATCCTTACGCTCACGGGCAGCTGCGCGCTCTGCCAGAGCCAACTGAATTGTTCCATCAAGGGCTGCTGATAGATCTGAACCACCAGATGTTGCAAAAGCGGCATCAAATGGATCACAACCTAAGACTTCAAGCGCTCCACGAATTTCATTTGCATTTGCAGAAATCGCAGCGGTGTCATTATCTGTAATCGCTTGATTTCCAAGACGAAGATTTTCGCTAATAGTTGCAAGTGCTGCAGGTACCGCTAAGTCATCATTCATCGCAGCAGTAAATGCAGCGTTCAAAGTTGGAGTTGGTTGTGCACCTAGAACCTCTGTTGCACGATTTAAGAAGTTTTCGATGCGACGGAAATTTGTTGCCGCTTCTTGCAGCGCCTCTGGTGAGTATTCGAGCATCGAACGATAGTGCGCACCACCTAAGTACCAACGAAGTTCAATTCCGCGAACAATTTTTAAAATCTCATGAACTTGCAAAGTATTTCCCAAAGATTTTGACATCTTTTCGCCGGATTGAGTTACCCAAGCATTGTGTAACCAACGTTGCGCAAAGCCGAAACCTGCAGCTTCTGATTGTGCGATTTCATTTTCATGATGAGGGAAAACTAAATCTAATCCACCACCATGAATATCAAAACTTTCACCGAGGTATGCATGTGCCATTGCAGAACATTCCAAGTGCCAACCAGGACGACCTGGTCCCCATGGTGTTGGCCATGAAGGATCTCCCGCTTTTGCGGCTTTCCATAATGCAAAGTCACGCACATCTTTTTTGTAGGTTTCATCTGCATCTGCTGCAGGTTGCAAATCATCTAAGTGTTGGCGTGACAAAGTTAGGTAACGTTTTAACTTGCGAACCTCTAGGTACACATCGCCATTACCTGGTGCATATGCCGCACCGTTTTCAATAAGGGTGTGCATCAAATCAACCATCTGGGTGATGTGGCCAGTTGCGCGAGGTTCGTAGGTTGGAGGCATGACATTAAGCGCTTCGTAGGCCTGCGAAAAGATGCGCTCGTACTTCATTGCCAGCGCCCACCACGGCATTTCTTCGTGGACCGCTTTGTGCAAGATCTTGTCATCAATATCGGTGACATTGCGGATAAAAGTGACTGCATATCCCTGCTTTATCAACCAGCGTCGCAAAATATCGAAGTTAACACCGCTGCGAACATGGCCAATGTGTGGGGTTGCTTGAACCGTTGCACCACACACATAGATCGAAACCTTTCCAGGTTCCAGAGATTTAAATTCGCTTACTTCTCGAGTAGCTGTGTCGTATAACTTCAACGTCATGGAGCAATTACCAAAGCATTTGCAATCACGTAAATTCCTTCACCGCGTCCAGTAAATCCCATTTGATCTGAAGTTGTTGCAGCAACAGATACTGGAGCACCAAGAGCAGCAGATAAAACCTGTTGGGCTTCATCCCGGCGTGGTGTGATCTTTGGTTGATTGCCAACAATCTGCAACGCAACATTGTTAATCACAAATCCTTTAGCGGTTACAAAATCACGCAGCTCTTCAATCATCGCAATTCCAGAAGCACCAGCCATTTCAGGGGTATCAACACCAAAGAAAGTTCCGACATCACCTAACTGGCATGCAGACAAAACCGCATCGCACAAGGCATGTACCGCAGCATCACCATCGGAATGACCAACTAGACGCGGTGCATCTGGCCATTGCAATCCTGCGAGCGCGCATGGGCCGGTCTCACCAAATTGATGAGCATCGACTCCGACTCCGGTTCGTAATTTAGAAATCAATGATCATTACTTTCTACGATCTCCTGAAGTTTGGCGATTGTTTCCTCTTCAGTTGAACCTTCAACTGTTACGACAACCTCATCGCCACATTTAACTCCCAGAGTCATGACACGAAGAACACTTGCACCATCAACGGCAGGTGTTGCCTGTCCATCAACGATCTTTGCAAGGCGCACAACGTTGCCCGAACCCTTGGCCGTTGAGGCAAAGAGAGCTGCCGGGCGAGCATGCAGACCAACAGCTGATGCGACTACTGAGCGGAATTCCTTCATACCCCGTAGCGTAACCTCACTATCAGTAGTGTTTAATATGAACATCCATTCAAGCCGCTGCACAAATGTGAAAGTTGGAGTATGAGCGCGAACCCCCTGCTAATGGGCCATCCACTGTCATCCACCGAGCATGCCCGGCACGCACTTTTGTATATGTGGCGAATTCGTAAATTTGAAGAGGCGGTTGAAGATCTATTTGGCCGCGGAATGATGCACGGAACGATGCACCTTTCTATCGGACAAGAGGCATCACCAACTGGGATGTGTATGGCGCTGACCCTGCAGGATCAAATTACCTCAACCCATCGTGGACATGGACATTGCATTGCAAAGGGTGCTGATTTGACCCGCATGATCGCCGAGTTACTTGGTAAAAAGATTGGTTACTGCGGTGGTCGCGGTGGTTCGATGCACATCGCAGATGTTGAAACTGGAAACCTTGGTGCAAATGGAGTTGTTGGTGGCGGTATACCAATTGCAGCAGGTGCAGCTCTTGCCTCAAAGATGATGAAGCGCGGAACCGTTGCTGTTTCCTTCTTTGGCGATGGGGCGATGAATGAAGGCGCTTTCCATGAAGCTGCAAATATGGCTGCAATCTGGAAGTTGCCAATGATTTTGTTTTGTGAAAACAATGGCTATGGAATGTCATCATCTACCGCAAAAGCATTTGCAATTGATAACTTGGCAGATCGCGGTAAGGGTTATGGAATTCCGGGTGTCAATGTAGATGGCAATGATGTTGTTGCGGTTTATGAAGTTGCACAAACCGCCGTTGATCGTGCAAAAGCAGGTGAAGGTCCAACCTTGATCATCGCAGAAACCTATCGCTGGAAGGGACATTCTCGTTCAGATAAGAATTTGTACCGCACCAAAGAGGAAATCGAAGAGTGGCGCACTAGAGATCCAATCCCAAAGTTCATCGCTCGTGCTATCGAGGCAAAATTGTTGACGCAAGAACAATGCGATGCGATTCAAAATGAGGCGATCGAAGCAATTAAGGCTGCGGTTAATGAGTCTGTGAAGGCTGAAGCTGCTGAGCCATCAGGGCTATTAGACGCTGTTTTTAAGGCGGTGACACCTTGAGCGATCGCATGTTAACGATGGCTGAAGCAGTGCGCGAGGCTATGTCTATCGCCTTTGATGAACGGCCAGAAGTTTTCTTGTTAGGTGAAGATGTCGGAATTTATGGCGGTGCTTTTGGCGTTTCAGGCGATATGTACCACCGATACGGAGCAGAACGAGTTTTAGATACACCTATCGCAGAACTTGGAATTGTTGGTGCAGCCGTTGGTGCAGCGCTATCAGGTATGCGTCCGATTGTAGAAATTCAATTTTCAGATTTCACCGCGCAAGCGATGGATCAAATTGCAAACCAAGCAGCAAAGATTCACTTTATGTTAGGTGGTGCTTTGCATGTACCGATGGTTTTGCGCACTCCACAAGGTTCAGGTACCGGAGCTGCAGCGCAGCATTCGCAAAACCTTGAACCATGGTTTGCATCTGTTCCAGGATTAAAAGTTGTTGTTCCATCAAACCCGGCAGATGCCAAGGGATTGTTACTCGCAGCCATCGATGATCCAAACCCAGTAATTTTCTTGGAACACAAACTGCTGTACAAGATTCCTGGTCGCGATCCTGTTCCTGAAGGTGCAACACGAATTCCATTGGGAGTTTCAAAGGTTGTCCGCGAAGGTAAGGATTTAACAATCGTTGCAACCGGCATCATGGTGAACAAGTCATACGAGGTTGCAGAGAAGTTAGCAGTTGAAGGTATTTCTATTACCTTGATCGATCCACGCACAATTTCGCCACTCGATATGCAACCTGTATTTGAATCAGTTGAAAAAACCGGTCGTTTATTGGTTGTGCAAGAAGGTCCGGCACACGCGGGCTTTATCAATGAAGTAATCGCACAAATGGCTGGTTCTTCCTCATTTGGCTCATTAATTGCCCCTATTAAGCGCTTAGCGGGCATGAATATTCCGATCCCATACGCACCTCAGCTTGAAAAGGCTGCGGTTCCGCAGATCGAAGATATTGAAGCTGCAGCTCGCGAGATAGTTAAGAACTGGCGATGAGTTTCAAATACCCGGTTGTCATGCCGAAGATGAGCATGACTATGGAGACCGGTGAGTTAATCAACTTTCATGTCAAAGTTGGTGACCAGGTAAAAAGTGGTGATGTCTTATTTGAGGTCATGACCGACAAGATCGACATGGAGGTTGAAGCACCGGCAGATGGTGTTATTGATTCCTTAGTTGCAGCACCGGGCGCGGTTGTAGAGATCGGCAAACCAGTCCTAATCATGCTAACTGAAACAGAGGTAATGTCCTTTGATTTTGGAGATGACGATCAACCAGTTGCAGCCCTTGAAGTTGCAGCACCTACATCCATTGTTGAAGTACCCATTGCTGTGGCAGCACCAATAATTGTTAACACCAATGTTAAAGCTGTTCCAAAAGCCCGCGTTGAAGCGGCTAACCGCGGAATTGATCTGCGCACCGTGCATCCAACCGGTCCTGATCGCACCATCACTATGCAGGATGTCAACGGCGCACAATTAGATCCTGCAATTATCAAGCGACAAGAGGCAAACAAAGCTCTGATCGCTAAGGGAATTGAAATGACCCGCTCAATTGCACAAGCTTCGTTTAATCGTCGCGTGAAAGCTAACTTTGATCACGCTTCACTTATCGCAGCCTGGGCCAAGGTATTACGTGGACGTCCAGATTTAGCAGCCCATGAACACATTGGTGTTGCACTGATTATTGAATCAAAGTACGGAAGTGCATTGCCGGTATTTAGAGATCCAGATCAAGCCACCCTTAATGATTTGCGAACTCTGGTTGCATCCACCACCGATGCGGCAAAGAATGGAAAGGTGCCTGTAGCAATGCTTTCAGGGGCCACAACCACTGTCTTTGATCTGACCACGTACTCGATGAGTTCTGCTACCCCGCTGTTATTTCCTAACCAAGTGACATCGGTGACGATTGGATATGAGAGCGAAACTACAAAGAATATTTCACTTACTATTGATCTGAACTTCTGTGACTTTTATGATGGTGCACTACTGCTTGATGCCCTCGTCGCTTCTTTGTAGAAGCGCTCAACTAAAGGATTGATAGTGACAACACTAAGTGGCATACCTGCAAGTTCAGGTGCAGCTGTCGGTCCCTTCTTTCTTTTAAATACAAATATTCCGGTTCCAACCGGGCAGCCATCACACCAAAGTTTTGAGGCAGAGGGTCATGCCCTTAACTTGGCGATCAAAAATGTTGGCTTGGATCTGGAAGCTCGTGCATCACGAACAACTGGTGAGCTACAGGAAATTTTGTTAGCAACCGCCGAGATCGCAACCGACCCAGCGATAGCTGAAGAAGCGGCGGGTTTCATTGCAAGTGGCCACACCGCAAGTTATGCCATGGTGAAAGCAACTGAAGTTTTTCAGGAACTACTTGCCGCTTCAGGAGGTTACTTAGCCGAGCGCGTCAGCGATGTTGCAAATATTCGCGATCGAGTTTTATGCGAGATTGCAGGAATTGCCTACCCAGAGATTCCACACTTTGATGTTCCAACTGTTTTGATCGCGCAAGACTTAAGCCCTGCAGATACCGCAGATCTTGAAACTGACAAGATCTTGGCGATTGTTACCGCAGGTGGTGGACCAACAAGTCACACAGCAATCATTGCTCGATCTAATGGAATCGCAGCGGTAGTTGCTTGCCCAGGAGTTGTAGAGGCTGCGCAATCAAATGCTGGTTCAACCGTTGCGGTGGATGCAACAAATGGACAGATCACCTTTAATCCAGATCTAGCGTTAAAGGCCCAGATCGCATCGACAATAGAGAAGATTAAAGCCCGTAAATCAAGGGTCATAGCCCGTTCTGCTGATGGTTATGTAACTACCGATGGAACCGTGGTTCCCATTTATGCAAACATCGGTCGGTTAGAGGACACTGTTGCAGCTGTTGCTGCGGGTGCTGATGGTGTTGGTTTACTGCGCACCGAACTTTTGTATCTAGATCGCAACGATGCCCCAACCCTTGAAGAACAAACCGCTATTTACACACAGTTGTTCCAACCCTTTGCTGGACAAAAGGTTGTCATTAGAACTTTAGATGCCGGAGCAGATAAGCCGATGGCATTTATTAACTTTGACCATGAACCAAATCCAGCACTTGGTGTGCGCGGTTACAGAACCATCTTTGGGCATGAACATTTGCTGCGTACTCAGTTGCAGGCGATTGCCAACTCTTCAAAGGCAACTAAGGCTGAGGTCTGGGTAATGGCTCCAATGATTACTCTGCCAGGTGAAGCTGCAGCCTTTGTTTCGATGGCGCGTAAATATGGCTTGACACAAGCTGGAGTAATGATTGAAGTGCCGGCTGCAATTTTCCATGCCGATGAAATTACCAAGGTCTGTGACTTTGTTTCAATCGGTACAAATGATTTAGGTCAGTACCTACATGCTGCAGATCGTGAATCAGCACCATTGGCGGGCTTTAATGATCCGTGGCAGCCAGCGTTGTTGCGTGCAGTCCACCAAGTCGCACAGGCCGGGGTAAAGAACAACACCCCCGTCGGTGTCTGTGGTGAAGCGGCATCAGATGCAGCGCTAGCGTCGGTGCTTATTGGTTTGGGAGTATCTTCACTTTCGTGCAGTGTCGCCACACTTACCGATGTTGCGCAAGCGATAACCGCACATTCTGTACAACAATTGGTACTGGCTGGTAATGTCGCAATTGCCGCAAACACAGCGCAGGACGCTAAGAATTCCGCCCGTTTGCACCTTACTGAACTGGTAAATCTCGGCCTTTAATTGTTATAAATAAATTCACAAATGTCCTTGATTTCATGGGGCACGTCACAGCACACTAGTCCAAATGTTCAACGATTGAACGGATGTGACGATTGTGAAGCAGCGCGAGGCAGAGCTGATCCTTCGTGCAGCCCGCCTGTATTACGAGGGCCACTACTCGCAAGATCAAGTCGCATCAAAGCTCAATACATCTCGTTCCAATGTTTCACGAATGTTGTCCGATGCAAAACGTCTAGGTTTTGTTGAGATCAAAATTGTTTCTCCAACACATAAACATGAAGCGCTATCGGCTCAGTTGTCAGAACTTTTAAAAATTAATGATGTACAAGTAATTACAAGCGAAGCAAATGACTTAACTTTAAACACCGTAGGACGCGCAGCTGCGAGCGCACTGTTAAAGCACCTGCGCGATAACCAAACAATTGCAATTTCGTGGGGCCGCGGGCTAGAGGCCACCGTTGTAAACACCCACAGCGAAACCTTGTCAGGACTTAAGGTCACTCAGTTGATGGGCTCGCTCTCATCAGTTAATACCTCGGTGAGCGCTGAAGAGGTTGGCCGCAACTTGGCAAAGAATCTGAACGCTCAATTTATTCCATTCTTATCCCCTGTGGTTGTTAGCAATGCAAAAACTCGTGATTCGCTGCTCGAAGAAGAGAGCATCGCTAAGACTTTGCGGCTGGCTCGCACAGCCCATGTGGCCTTGGTTGGAATTGGCTCTGCTGGATCTTCATCGAGTGAGATGGTCTTTGAAGAGTTCAAGAGCCCGAAGGCTCAGCGTGATGAGCTTGTAAAGGAGTACGCCGGCGACATCGCCGCCCGCTTCTACAAGAAAGACGGCACCCCGTTGTCGGCAGCGCTCGATGCCCGAGTCATCGGATTGACGCTCGAAGAAATCAAAAATATCCCGCGTGTAATCGGGGTTGCTTCGGGTGCGGAAAAGGTTTTGGGCGTGGTTGGGGCCGCTCGTGCAGGATTAATCGATACCCTAATACTGGATTTGGCGTGTGCTAACTCTGTGATCAAGTCACTTCAACCAACGGCGGTGAAGAGCGCGTGAGTAATCTAGGCAAACTATTTATTCTCATCGGCATCATGTGGCTCTTCCAATTGTGGTTTGCATACAAACAATCAAAGATTTTTCAAGATGACATCCGCGGCTTGCGCAAGCAAGGAACTATGGCCGTTGGTCTGGGCGGTCGCCGCTATCGAGGCGGCCGAGCATTTGTCGCATTAACAGCCGATGACAATGGCATTGTCAAAGATGGGTTAGTCCTTCGGGGCTTTACAGTCTTTGCGCGCTCCAAACAGTTGAGCGCATACACAGGATTCTCCATCAATGAGATCGCTTCGGGTGACCGAGTAGCTGAAGGTGAGAAGAAGAAGGTACAAGAGGCTGCAGTAAACAGCGCTCAATACATTCTGGATCACTTTGAGCGGGTCAAAGCTGGTGGAGAGTAATGACCAAACAATCCGTACGGGTGGTCATTTAACGGTTGTACAACCAACCATAAAACACTTAGGAGGTGTGAATTGAACCTACAATCTCTGATGCTTATGTCAGCAGATGTAACGGTTGATAAGCAGGACGGCTTTCTCGGCGTCCTAGCTACAGCAGCTGAAGACTTCATAGCAGTCTTCAATAAGGGTGGTGAAGTACTTCTCTCGCTAATGGGCGGAATTCTTCCAACTCTTATCGTTTTGCTTACTGCAGTAAACGCACTTGTCCGTTTGATCGGTGCTGAAAAGATCGAAGGCCTTGGTAGAGCCGCTGCACGTCCTGGTATCCAGTGGTACCCAGTTCGTTACATCGTTCTCCCATTTGTTGCCGTATTCATGCTTACAAACCCAATGGCATACACAATGGGACGCTTTTTACCAGAACGCTTCAAGCCAGCGTTCTATGACTCAGCGGTTTCATTTGTTCACCCAATCTTGGGTATTTTCCCTCATGCAAACCCAGGCGAGCTTTTCGTCTATGTAGGTATCGCAACAGGTATCCAGCAACTTGGTTATGGTCTTGGTGACCTAGCTGTTCGTTACTTGCTTGTCGGTCTAGTCGTTATCTTCATTCGCGGAATAGTTACTGAACTAATCACCGCTCGAATGATGAAGAAGGGTGCATAACATGAGCGCATTAAATAACCTCATCGTTAAGATCGGTCGTTCTGTTGGTGGAGTAGTAGGAACTCTCTATCAGGCAGGTCGCGATTCAGTCGATACAGTAATTCGCAACGTAATCCCATTTATGGCGTTCATCTCATTCATTATCGGTTTGATTCTTACAACCGGTATCGGTGACTGGATTGCTCAGGGACTTAAGGGATCTGCATCAACTCTTCCAGGGTTGCTACTTATCTCAGTTGTTTGTGCGATTCCACTGATCTCTCCATTGCTTGGACCAGGAGCGGTTATTGCACAGATCGTTGGAACACTTCTTGGTGTTGAGATTGGTAAGGGAAACATCCCTGCTCAATACTCACTTCCAGCGTTATTCGCTATCAACCCACAGGTTGGTTGCGACTTTATCCCTGTAGGTCTTGCTCTCGGTGAAGCAGAGCCTGAGACTGTAGAGGTTGGTGTTCCAGCGGTTCTATTTAGCCGTTTGATCACTGGTCCTCTCTCAGTTGTCATCGCTTACTTCGCAAGCTTCGGCCTCTACAGCAAGTAGTAGTGACTTTAAACCCCAAGGTGTGGGCAACTACACCTTGGGGTTTAATACTCTAATAAGTAGTATTCAACAAAGAATTTAGCCAAGGGAGAGAAAATGGGCGCATACAAGTCAGTAGTTGTTTCTGCAGGAAAAGGTGGTTGGGGCGGACCATTAACAATCACACCTACAGATGATCGTCCGTACATTTATTCAGTTACTGGTGGTGGAATTCACCCAGTAGCAGCTCGCATTGCAGAACTCACAGGCGGAACACCATTTGATGGTTTTAAGAGCAGTGTTCCATTCGACAAGATCGCAGTTGCGGTTATTGACTGTGGTGGAACAGCGCGCGTTGGTGTGTACCCAATGAAGAAGGTATTAACAGTTGATATTCACGCAACAAGCCCGGCTGGCCCACTAGCGATGTTTATTACTCCAGAACTTTTTGTCTCAGGTGTAAAACCAGACAACATCGTAGAAAAGTAAATCTTTGTCAGAAATCGTTTACTCAACAACGGTTACAGCTGTTGGAGAGTTAGTACCTGATTTTGCCGAACAAGGTGTGCTTGTCTTTTTCGGAGAAAATGCTCCTGCAGAGTTGCATGAGTTTTCAATTATTCATACTCCAGATGTTCAAATCCGCGCACCACATGTTGGAGACAGAATCACATTGGCTGAGAACACATTTAACGTTCTAGCCGTTGGCTCTGTTGCTAGCGACAATCTTTTAAATCTTGGCCATTTAGATCTTAAAGCAAATGGGCTCATAGAGCCTGAAATGCCAGGCGATGTAAATGTTGAAGCAGTGTCGCTTCCAGTTGTAAAAATCGGAGATCGCTTAACTGTGATCTCACAACCTTAGAAAAGAGTTCACCGTGTCTTACTCAACTCGTTTACGAGAGCACGCTCAGAAGATTGGTCGCGATACACGCATTGCTCTAGTTGGTGCAGGCCAGATGGGCCGTGGATTTGGTAACCAGCTAGGACATATGGATGGCCTCGCACTATCTGTTGTGATCGACATTGATCCAGAGCGCATCAAGATTGTTTATGCAGATCTTGGCATCACAGACATCCTCTTTAGCGATGATAAAGATGTGCTTTCAAAGGCGATTCTTGAGGGAAAGCACACTGGAACATCGAATTCGGAAATTGTCTCTGAATTACCGGTAGATGTAGTTGTTGAAGGAACAGGTATTCCAGATATTGGCGCACGCATTACCCACTCTTCCTTGTTAGCCAAGAAAGATGTAGCCGTTCTGAACGTTGAAATGGATGTAACTATTGGGCCGCTACTACACAAAATCGCAACGGATAATGGCGTTGTTTACGCGGTATGCCACGGTGATGAACCAGTAGAAGCCAAGGTTTTAGTTGATTACGCACGT
>Ga0209229_10000323_pt1 | contig 19088 bp, 27 predicted proteins | sample SanBayMetagenome_FD_187466 | JGI IMG/M metagenome (GOLD analysis project Ga0209229, IMG submission 187466) | Freshwater and sediment microbial communities from dead zone in Sandusky Bay, Ohio, USA (SPAdes) (version 2) | ecosystem: Environmental > Aquatic > Freshwater > Lentic > Sediment... | reverse complement strand
ATTTTAACGATTTTGAGAACTTAAAAAATTCCATAGAAAAAACTGCTATGGCTATTCAAGGTAGTGGCTGGGTTTATCTTTCATCCAGCGGCAAAATTAAAACTATAGTTAATCATCAAGTTAAGAATGACATAGTTTTATTAATTGATTGGTGGGAACATGCATGGGCATTAGATTATCAATCAAAGAAAGAAAAATATTTAAAAAACATATGGAGGATCATTGACTGGAAGGTGATAAGCGATCGGTTAAATTTACAGAAATAAGGAGCATATCATGCCCGCAAATAAAGAACAATTAGAAGCAAATGAAGAAAACAATGATTACGATGAGTTTGACGAAAGTGATTATGGATTCGTAATTAGCCCGGAAGGAGAACTAAAATCAATAATGTTTCCGGAAGATTCAATGGATGATCCTCCAAAAGAGATAAAACGAATACTAAAAATATTTGGAATAAAGGACTTAAACGAGATAGGACCGAGAACAATTCATTAAACAGTTTGGGTAAATAGAGTAATACACTCTATTATGATAACAACTGCAACAATTGAAATTCTAAGCCAACTAAATGCCACTCTGTCTTGGCAAAATACAGGTAGTTTGGGCACAATTTTAGCAGGCGAAACCAGTGAATTTTTTGTAAAAGCAGAACTATCTACATCGTCATTTACACTGAAATACAAGGTCCTGGATGGTGATTTACCTCCAGGACTTAGTTTATATAACGACGGAACTATTCAAGGTAAGGTCCAAACTGTAACTTCAGCTACTACATCGACCCTATATAACTTTGAAATTGCTGCGGTAGATGTTACAGGTTATGAATTTATCACAGGCGATTTTTCTATTACAGTAGAGCAATCCACTTCAACAGAATATACACAACTTTGGTGCAGACCTTTCTTAACTGTTCAAAAAAGATCGCAATACAATAACTTTATCACGGATTCAACAATTTTTAGAAAAGATCTAATCTATAGAATAAATGATCCAGCATTTGGTGTTCAGCTCACTCCCAAAATGTATATAAACTTCGGAGTAGAAACAGCGACCTTAGAAGAATACGCTGCAATTTTAAATCAAAATTTCTACAAAAGACGTTTTCAATTTGGCGAAGTAAAATTTGCCTATGCCAAAAAAGACGGTATACCTATATATGAAATTATATATGTAGATATTATAGATAGATACGAAAACAATGAAGGTGTTTCTATTTCTTCATCATTTACATTTAATGGTGTTACATATTATCCAGCAAGTGTAACTAATATGAGAGATAAAATTCAAAACAATTTTATAACTACAGATTCATTAAATCCTCAATTTACTAAAACAATACAACCCGGAAGTGTATTAGAATTAAATTATATAAAGTTTGTTCCATTATGCTATGTTTTACCCGGTAAAAGTATAATAGTGTTAAGAAGAATTAAAGATTCAAAATTTAAATTTAACCAATTTGATTTTGAAATAGATCGGTTAATTGTTGAAAAAGCTGAAAACTATAGCGGTAATAAATATTTAATGATTGACAGAAATTCTAAAATTCAATAACTGAATAAATAATAAAAACATTAAAATATGTCTAATTCCGCTCGTCCTAATTTAGTTGATCTTCCGTCACTAACTGCTCCTACCGAAGGAACAACTTTATTCATTGTTCAAGATTCTGCAGTAAATCAAACTATAACTGTTCCTATTGCAAGAGAGTTACTTAACACAGTAGGACCTGCAGGCCCAACCGGACCAACAGGCGGTCAAGGATTTAGTGGATTTAGTGGCACTAGCGGGTGGAGCGGATATAGTGGTATAAGCGGATATAGTGGTATAAGCGGATTTAGCGGATACAGTGGAATAAGCGGATTTTCTGGTATAAGCGGATTTTCTGGCTATAGCGGATTAAGTGGCTATTCAGGCTACAGTGGTCGTAGTGGATTTAGCGGTTACAGTGGCTATAGCGGTATTAGTGGGTTTAGCGGATACAGTGGAGAAGTAGGGCAGACTGGCCCTACTGGCCCTGAATCAACTGTATTTTTAAATTTAGGCGGTGGTAAAGCCGGTGATATTCCTATACAAACTGCAATTAGTGCAACTACATTTATAGGTATAGGAACTACAGGAACTTTATTACAAAGCAATGGTATTAATACAGCAACTTGGGTTAATACTTCGTCTGTGTATGTAGGTTATGCTGTAAATGCAAATAGACCATATATAAATCTATACGGTGTTCCAGAAGCATCACCTAACAAATACGTTGCCATGGTTACAAGTCCAGGTAACTTTGCAGACTTAGGAACAACATCATCAATAGTATGGAATGCAAATGCTAGAACTTTAACTGTAGACGGTGAAATTTTAGCAACAAAATTAACTATTGATTTAACTACTGTTACAACTACTGAAGTTGTAACCGATGATATTTTTACAATTAAAAATACAACGAATTCTGTTTCTAGCACAACAGGAGCGTTGGTAGTAGCAGGCGGCATAGGTATCGGCGGTGATTTATATGTAGGTGGTCAAGTATATGCGTCGTTGATTGCATCTGTTGTTACATTCACTAACTATGTTTTAGGCGGCACAGTAGGTCAAATACTCTTTCAAACTGGAACTAATTACACTAGTTTTGCAGGACCAGGAACTACAGGAAGTTTATTAGTTAGTAGAGGTGCTAATATACTCGGACCAGAGTTTGTTTCTACTGGTAGTATATACGTTAATAGATCCGTTAATTCAGATTTAGCAACATTGGCAACTAGAGCTAATACTGCTACCACAGCAACTAATTTAGCAGGAGGAACAATTGGTCAAGTTCCTTACCAAAATAATACAGGAACTACAAATTTTGCAGGACCAGGATCAGTAGGAAATTTACTAGTAAGTCAAGGTGCAAGTGCTGCTGGTCCAATATTTGTATCCACAGGCAGCATTTATGTAGGCAGAGCTGTTAATGCGGATCAAACACAATTAGCAGTATTCACTACGTATGCTTTAAATTTAGAAGGTGGTGCAAACGGTTCGATACCTTATCAAACCGGCACTAGTGCTACTTCCTTTATATCTATTGCAACAACGAGCGGGTGGGTATTAACATCGAATGGAACTAGACCATTTTGGGCACCGGGAACAGCAGGATTTGCATCTACAGCTACTACATCTACAAACATTGCAGGGGGCACTACTGGACAAATATTATACCAATCTGCACCAGGTATAACTAATTTTGCTGGACCTGGCACTGCTGATAATTTATTAGTAAGTAGAGGTGCTAACTCTTCAGGTCCGGAATTTAGAAACACTGTAACAATACAGACAATTAGCATAGGTTCAGCATGGTATGGCGGTGCAATAGGTGAAATACGTGCTGCTAACGAAATTACTGCTTATTATTCTTCTGATATACGTTTAAAAGAAAATATCAAACCTATCGAATCTTCATTGGATCTAATAAAACAAATTAGAGGTGTAAGATTTGATTGGACTGACGATCATATTAAAAATCGAGGTGGTGAGGACGGATACTTTGTTAGAAAACAAGATATCGGAGTGATAGCCCAAGAAATAGAAACAATTTTGCCAGAAATTGTTGGAACACGAGAAGACGGAATAAAAGTTGTCAGATATGAAAAATTAGTTGCACTACTAATTGAAGCAGTTAAAGAATTAACTTCAGAGATAGATCAACTCAAAAGCAAAAAATCTTAATAATTATTCCTATAAATATTAAAAATAGGAGCAAAAAGTGGCAACTTTTACAACAGCAAGCACTTACATAAACAGAATTGATACTGCATTCCCTACTCCTGGTCAATTTAACAACAGTCAAGGTTTTAGAGATAATTTTAAAAATGTAAAACTAGCTCTAGATGCTATAGACCAAAATACCAATTTTTTAAGAACTAATTCGATTACTTCTAGCAATCCTATAAATGATTTTGACGGAAACATTATCAAAGAAGTTACATTACAAGACTATAGTGTATTAGTTTATGATGACACCGAAAATGTTCAAACTGAAGATTTTTTTGTAGACTATAGACGAGGCAATTTTCAAAAATTTAAAATAAATGAAGGCACACATTCAGTAAGTGTAGAAAATTGGCCAGGTGGCGGAAAGGCTGCATCTTTATTTTTATCAATAACAACTAGCAGCACTGCTACCACATTATTAAATTTTAACGATAATAATGTCATTAATTTAGGAAGAAACAAATTTCCATTAACATTAGAAGGTCCTAATCCTCATTTATTTGAACTGCTCAATGACGGTGTAAGTGGAAATCTATTTGTAAAACAATATGTAGACAGTAATAAATTTACTCAACCTATTCAACTTGCAGAATACACTACTAGCACATTAGTTACATTAACTAACGTTGAAGATGGGTCAATAGTATTTTTAAGTGGTGACGGATATAATAGACCAGCGTTTTATTCCGGAGGTACTTGGTATATTATGACAGGAACTTCTGTAGTTTTATAAGGATAAATTGTGGCAATATCATATACTACTGCAAGTTCATTTATTAAAAATATTGACGAAGCTTTTCCTATTGCAAATAAAGATAATAGCAGTCAAGGATTCAGAGATAATTTTAAAAATATAAGAACCGCATTATCGTTTATCGATAATGATGCATCAATTTTAACAAACAATTTAGTTTCATTAACTAATTTATTAACTGATTTTAAAAATAATCTTATTAAAAATTTTGTATTAGAAGATTCTGGTGTATTAATTTATGACGATACTGCTACATTACAAACAGGTGATATTGTTGTAAATGTTGACAGTGGAAACTATCAAAAATTTACAGTAAGTTCAGGAACACATTGGCTCAGTTTTATAAATTGGCCAAAAAATTCTTTAGCTAGCACAGTGATTGTATCTGTGTCTACAATTACAAATGATCAAACTTTTATTAATTTTGATTTTGATCTCTCTGGAGAAAATACTACTTTAGTAAATTATGGTAGAGATGAATTTCCTATTGAACTAAAAGGCGAAGGACCATTTTTATTTAAGATAACAAATAATGGGCTTGATGATGTTCTATACATCAAAGAATATAATCAAAATAATAGATTTACTTCACCTTTAGTTTTACCAAACTATACAAGAAACACACTAAAATCAATCAATGAATCCGTTAATGGTTCTTTTGCTTTTTTAAAAGACGGTTTCAATACTCCTGTATATTTTAATAATGGTTCATGGTATTCAATGTTTAATAATCAAATAGTGATATTAAATGATGTAGTTCCGGAGGGACCGCAAGGACCGGTAGGCAATGTTGTTGAGAGTATTAATATTACCGTGTTAAATTCATCTACTAGTTTAGTTTCTGGACAACCATTATCATTAGAATTTAAATATCTTACTGATACAACATCAACATTGGTAAGATCTGTTAGTTGGACAATTGTAGGATCAACAGGATTCTCCGCATCAGGATCAAAAAATATAATTTTAGAAAATAATTCTATTGCTACTGCAACTCAAATATTAAATCAAGTAGGTCAGTATACAGTAAATGTATCTGTTATAGGACAAAATGGTATTACATTAACTGACAGTGATAATAGTGTTACCGTTTCTTCTGTAAATCCGGGAAGTAATCCTATAGAATTATCTACTCTTCTTACAATAAGCAATGATATAGAAGTAGATATAAATCAAACTTATGTCGGCGGAATAAGCGGTAACGCACCTCGTTATGCATCACTATCAGGTGGCGCAGCAGAAATTTCGGGTGTATTCCTTAATAATGGTGTATTACCTGCAGGAATGTCTCCTATTATAGAAGCTGATATAACAGGCAAATTTACTGATTCAAGATTAGTAGGCACACCAACAACAGTAGGGGTATTTATTGGAACCGTTGAGGTAACATTTAATGATATAACACTTGTAAATGTGTCCACTACAACAAACAGTATATTTGTCGAAAAAGAAATAAGGGTAGTTCCGTTTCCAGCAACAAATGCTATTCTTCCATGCTCACAAACAAGAACTGTAACTCAAAATCAATTATATACTCAACTTGGATATCAAGTGTGGCAGAGCCCATTATTTGCTCACGGATTTAACGGAATTTCATTAACTGCTATTACTCTTGTTTCGGGAACTATTCCCCCAGGAATGTTCTTAGCAAGACAAATAATTAACAACGACAACGGTCAACCTATACATAAAGCAGGTTTAGTAGGAACACCAACTACTCCGGGATCATACACATTAACAGTAGACGTAACTTCAGATTCGGCTCCTACTATACAAGTAACAAAAACTATTACAGTAGTCTAAATGTTTAATCCTTTAATTCCAGATTTGTCTAACTTAAAGAACGACGATATTGATAATAAAATTGTCGAACTGATGAAAAAATACTCTATTGCAGCAAGATCTGGACAAGGAATGGTTTGCAATCAAATTGCTGTTATTTTGGAAATGTATAAACAGGAACAGGGCAAAAGATATCAAGAGTCTTTGAAAAAATTATCCAATCAAAATAAAAATCTTGATGACTTTATTAACGTAGATCATTGACAAAAAAATAAAAGTAGTTTATCATACTTTTATGATTATAAACGAATATGGCGTAACTTTTTTCTCAGAAGAGGAAATTTTTAATGCTCTCTATTCTGGAAAAATTAAAAATCTAAATAACATTTTTACTGAACAAGATATTGCAGAAAAATTCAATTTGAGCTTAAACACCAATAAAGATCATTTTGAAAAAATTAAAATATATAAAGATTTTGAAATAGATGTAAAAACATTTGATAAACAAAATCAAGAACAATGGTTCATGCCACAAAATTATTGTGATAGTCTAATTGAATATTTGTATGATCAATGTAAGAACGATGAAGAAAAAGAAAGAGTATCAAAAGAATTAGAACTGTTTATTCAATATGACATGCTTAATTTGTTATTTTATCTTAAATATTTGGTAGATACTATGAGAAAAAATAATATAGTATGGGGTGTAGGTAGAGGTAGTAGCGTTGCAAGTTTTGTCCTATACCTAATTGGAGTTCATAAAATAAACTCTCTAAAATATAATTTAGATATTCATGAATTTTTAAAATAAGGAGCAATCATGGGAAAAGTATATAAATCAATGCAGGGCAAAATGGTTGACATGGAAAAAATAATGTCACAAAACGAACTTATGCCGGCTATAGGTAATTTAAATGTTAATGCAAGAGGTGACGAAATCGGACCAGGTGGAAAAATTGTCCGTAAAAGAGAAGAAGCAGTTTCTGAATACTACGAGAACAATCCAAAAGCAATGCCATCAAGAAGCGGTATTGTAAGAACAAAAGATGCAGATCCCACACTGTCTACAGTTACTTCTGGAGTTACACCAAAGAGGACAAGATGAAAGTTACAGGAAAAATTATACCACTACGTGACCATGTCTTAGTTTCAGATATGGATTTTGGATTTGAACAAACAAAATCCGGAATTATTGTTACCAGCGATAACGGAAAAACACAAGGTATACACCCACGCTGGGGTAAAGTTTGGGCCGTTGGACCGGAACAAAAAGATATAAAATTAGGCGAGTGGATTTTAATCGAACACGGTCGCTGGACCAGAACTATTGAGTTTGATACCGACAACGGTATTGTTGAAATAAGAATGGTAGACACTAACGCAATACTAATGTCTGCGGACGAAAAACCAGACGATGTAATGCGTTCTGCTGCTTGACAAAATACTACTACCCATGCTAACATAATGCATGGGATATCGTAAACCTATCAATGTAGCAGATGTAACAAGTCAGATCCGCATGGCGGCATATGAATGCTCGGACATGCGATCAGATGGATTTACTGCTTGGGGTCTGAAACAAGATCTCTATCAAATCAAATGGGCATTAGACGAAGCAATTCGTCGCTGCCCTGTTTTTTCTCCTGAAGACGAATGGCTTCATGAACAAGAAAAGAAACGTGTATTAGAATTTCTTAAAAAATGATTTTTAATAAAGTAAAAGAATTAAAAAAACAAGGCCTTAAGATAGGAATAACTTTTTCTGCATTTGATTTACTTCATGCTGGACATATTGCTATGTTAGCCGAAGCAAAGAATCATTGTGATTATCTAATTGCAGCACTCCAAACTGATCCTACTATGGATCGTCCTGATACTAAAAATAAACCAGTTCAAACTATAGTAGAACGACAAATACAACTAGCAGCAACTCGTTATGTAGATGAAATTGTTGTTTATCAAACTGAAAAAGACCTCGAAGATTTATTGCTTATCCTACCTGTAGATGTTAGAATATTAGGTATAGAATATCAAGATAAAAATTTTACTGGTCGAGATATTTGTAAGAAAAGAAATATTGAACTAGTATTCAACGGCCGTGATCACAGTTTTAGTTCAAGTAGTCTACGTAAACGTGTGGCAAATTCAGAAAATGGAAAGACAAAAACAGAATGAAAAAGTATAGATTTAGACGCTGGCTTCGTAATTGGATTACAAACTTCGATCAAGATGGACCAGAACAGGCAAAAATGGGCAGAACGCTTTCTACTGTTAAAGAAAGCGATGAACCAGACAACGAAAAGTCTCTTCAATTTCGTGTATGGTTTGCTAATGGTGGTCGTGTAGTTCAAACTAATCGTTACGATCGTAATCATAAGGATCGCATCCTAACTGCTATGTATGTAATTACTGGCGATCAAAATTTTGGAGAGGAAATTGATAAGATTATTACCATGGAGGGACTCCGTGGATAAGTGTAAAATTTGTCGGCAGGAAATTAGAACTAACTGTGATTGGAATCAAGGTCGTTGCCCTCACCGCACACCATTAGTTACAATTACCTTTACTGAACTCCTATCAAAAATTAAAAACTGGTTTAAGCGATGAAAGAAATTTGGACCGAAAAATACAGACCTAAACAGTCTACTGACTATGTGTTTAGGGACCCTCAACAAAAGAGACAAGTAGAATCTTGGATTAAAGACGGCAGCATTCCACATCTACTATTGAGCGGTGTTGCTGGTATTGGTAAAACTACTTTGGCCAAGGTCCTAATTAATGAACTGGGCATTGAGGATTACGACGTATTGGAAATCAATGCCAGTAGAGAAAATAACGTTGAAACAGTCCGTGACAAAATTATTAACTTTGTCCAGATGATTCCGTTTGGCCCTTTTAAAGTAGTTCTATTAGATGAGGCAGATTATCTCACTCCAAATGCACAGGCTATCCTACGTGGAGTTATGGAGACCTACAGCAATCATAGTCGCTTTATTCTTACTTGCAATTACCCAAATAGAATTATTCCTGCTATTCATAGTCGTTGTCAGGGCTTTCATATTGAGAAAACTGATCAAACAGAATTCACAGCCAGAGTAGCAACTATTCTTGTTGAAGAAAATATTGAGTTTGATCTTGAAGTGTTAGATACTTATGTAAAGATCACTTATCCCGATCTTCGTAAATGCATCAACATGGTGCAACAAAATGTCACAGAGGATAACAATCTTGCTTCTCCTAATAACAACGACTCCGATAGTGCAGACTATAAGATTGAAATGGTTGAGTTGTTTAAAAAGGGCAAAATTCAAGAAGCAAGAAAGTTATTGTGTGGTAGAGTAAGGCCTGAAGAGATCGAAGACATTTACAAATGGATGTATAACAACATAGATCTATTTGGTGACACTGAAGAGCAGAAGGATAGTGCAGTATTGATCATCAAGCAAGGGCTTGTGGATCATACTTTGATTGCTGATGGTGAGATAAATTTGGCAGCAGTTATGATTAAACTTGCCAGAAACTATAGTGTAGGGTAAAGTCAAACAGCCTGGGCAGGTTGTGCTGTTTGACTTACCTATATCACTCTTCTTCTTTATAGATCTTTAAGATCTCTCGAACCACAGGGTGTCTTTCAACATCCTTAGTTTCAAATTTTGCCATAGCAATCATACGATAATCACCTCCTTGGCCGTATAAATTGCAGAATTCTAGCAAGCCGTTTTCCTTAGGCCGGTCCGCCTGGTTTAGATCTCCTGTTACCACCATTCTGGAATTTTCTCCCACTCTGGTCAGTAGCATTTTCATCTGTGAGGGTGTAGCATTTTGCATTTCATCTGCTACAATGAATGCATTTTTGAAAGTTCGTCCTCGCATATAAGCTAAAGGGCTAATTTCAATTATACCATCTTCTAACATCTCTTGAATATCTTTTGGATGGTAGTATTCTTCAAAAACATCAAAAATAGGTCTTGTCCAGGGTTCCATTTTTTGATTTAATGTTCCCGGTAAAAACCCATGGTCTTCATCAACGCTGACTGCTGGCCTTGTTACTATAATCTTAGTAATCACCCCCTCTTTTAATTGTTTAATGGCCATTTGAACTGCTAACATAGTTTTGCCCGTGCCTGCTGGGCCTATAGCAAAAACTATACACTTTTTGGGATTTTTTAGTAGTTCGAGATAAGTTTCTTGACTTAAATTCCGTGGAATTATAGAAACTTCGTTCTTGCGTTTTAGATACGGCTTAATTTGAATTAAGTTACTGCTGGTTTGCTTCATAAATCGAGGGTCTTTTTCCATGAAAAATTCCCTTTCACGTCTCTTTGATCTTGGCAATTGTCACCTCCATTATCGAGATCAACCTGCAAAATTATTTAAATCAATTTTAAAAATACAGCTTCAAATAGACCAAAAACAAATCCCAACAGTTTAAAACATAAATATTAATATTAAAGAGACCAACTATGCGTGATATTCTTGACGTTATAAAAAACCTACAAACATTAAGTGAAAATAACTCTGCATTTAAAGTTTTAAAAGACTTTGAAAGAGTCATTGACGAACTTAATATCTATGTGTTTGACAATTGGTTAGACGGTGAACTAATTGCCGGACCCGAAGTTAATAGATACGACGTTACTTGTCAATTCATGTGGGAACGCAATAAAATGCCCAACCCCGAAGGTGGTAAGAGACTTTCTAACTACGGCTGCAAAGTTGTCTACTTCAAAGAAAATGTTTTACTACCGAGAAAAATTAAAGATCCCGATGACTTTAGACCGGGAACTAAAAAAGGAAAAATTGACGCTCACCCTGTATGGATTGTCCAAATTACTATGCCTAAAAAATTAATGCAGGACGTTATGGTGGGAACAGAAAATAAAGAAAATAATCGCATGGCTGAATTAATGAGATACAGCAAAACTGATATTACACCGGATGCCGCAGCACAAGAAACAGCCCAAGGAGCTCCTAATGCCGAACAACCAATGTAAACTACTTGAAGGACTACGCTCCGGGGACCTTTCAGAATACGTCTCTGAAGTTTTTACCATAGACCAATACAGCAGCAAAATGGGCGAAGATCGCGACGTTGTTGTCCTTGGCTTTAGAGTTAAAGAAAAACACCCAGCAATTGATCTAATGGAATTTATTGAAAAAGGCTACAACTTTGTCTTAGACGCTGATATGAGCCCTGGAGAAGAACACAACGGCGATTATCAAGTATTCGTAGAAATAGAAAGAACACCTAATCTAAAAACACAATTGGGAGATCTTATAGAAGGTCTTAGTCAAGTTACTAATAACTACGATTGGAAATTTAGATACCAAAAAGATTCTGCAACAATTGAATTCAACGAAGACACTGTCTCGACTAACGTTCCACTAACAAAAGAAGATTACGATAGAAAAGTTTTAGAATTTAAAAATACCGACGTTCAAGAATTTTTTGATCAGGGCGCAGTAGACGTTATGGTCGATGAAAATAATCAAATGACTTTTAAACGTCCCTACGCCGGAGATATCCAAGCAAAATTTGTTGCTATTGGCGATTATGAAAATGTAAAAGAAATATTACCAGGCGCATTGGATCTAAGTGAAAGCAGTCAAAGTCAAGTATTTTTCTTAAACAAATACTTGGGCAACTACGATATTAATAAAATAGGCAATAAGTTTTTAATTAGAAACGGCAATAGAGCCATTGTTATAGAAAAGGATAAATGGTAATGTCACAATTAACATGGATGCTAGGGTTCTTACCTGGCTGGTTTTGGAGCGTATTACTAATAGTAGGATTTGGTTTAGTCATTGCAGCATGGGCACTTAAATTTATCCCCTTCGTGAGCACCTACAGATTACCCATGCAGATTGTAGGAATGATTTCATTACTAACAAGTATTTGGTTTTTAGGTGCAGCCAGCAATGAAGAAAAATGGCAACTAAAAGTTAAAGAAGCAGAAGCCAAGGTCGCAATTGCCGAGGCTGAATCCAAAAGTCTAAATGAACAACTAAGAGCATTAAATGTAAAAACTACAGTAGTAAGAGAGCAGAACACTAAAACTATTGTCAAGTATTTAGACAGTTGGATTACTAAAGAAATTACAACTACAGTTGAAGGTCCAGAAAGAATCAAATACGAAAAAATTATCGAGTATATTGAGCGTTGTCCAGTTCCTAAAGAATTACTCGATGCACACAATGCCGGAGCAAGAGGGGAGGCAATGACAAAATGAAAATTTTAATCATAGTGTTTTCTTTGTTATTAACGGGATGTGCTACCGGTGTTCCCATAGCTCCAAAATTTCCCGACCCATATACAGTTGGTGAGAAAAAGGAAATGCCAAAGTGTGCAAAATTAAAAGAACAAGCTGGGGATAATGTTCCCATAACAGAATTATTAAAAACTGTAGTGCAAAATTATGAATTACATTACAAGTGTTCCGATTATGTTGACGGATGGAACACTTGGTATACTGAACAAAAGAAAATATACGAACAGGTCAAAAAATGAAATTTGTGTTTTTGTGTCTAATCTTTCTAACAGGTTGTGCAACAAATAACAATTATTCAATATATGCAGATGCTAATAAGTCACTGTCAAAAGATAGCACGATGTCAGAAATAGCCTGTTATAACGCCATAACAGAAACAATGAGAATGAGCGAAAGTGCTGTAAAGCTTGCTGCTATTAAGATAATTTCTCAATGTAAAAAACCACAACCGGTTATACAACTACCAAAATAAAAGGAATAATAATGTCAGAATGTATTCTAACTAAAGACCAATTAAAAAAAATGATACCCGGCAATCAATATGTTAATGAATGGTATGAAGCATTAGCACAACTATTGCCAGATTATGATATTAATACACCACAAAGAATTGCTGCATTTATTGCCCAATGTGCCCACGAAAGTGCAGGATTTAAATTCTTAAAAGAAAATTTAAACTATCGTGCAGAAAGCCTCATGCGAGTTTGGCCTCGTCATTTTTCAAATATAGATATTGCTCGTCAATATGCTAATAAACAAGAAATGATTGCTAACCGTGCCTACGCTAATCGTATGGGCAACGGGGATGAAGCAAGTGGCGACGGTTGGCGTTATTTAGGTAGAGGATTAATACAACTTACTGGTCGTAATAATTACGAAGCATTTGCCGAAAGTATAGAAACACCAATTGAAGAAATTCCCGAATATTTGGCCACATTTGAAGGCGCTGCCCAGAGTGCTTGTTGGTTTTGGGAAACAAATAATCTAAATAGATTTGCCGATGTTGGAGATATAAAAGGTCTCACTAAAGCAATTAATGGCGGATTTATTGGATTAGAAGATAGAATTAAACACTACAATCACGCATTGGAAATTATGCTCGGACACTAACATGGATTCTGATAATAACTTCATAAACAAAATTATTCTCACAGTTGTAATAACTTTGTCTTTAATTTGTTTTTCAGTAGTAGCAATACTATTACAGGGGTTATTTGACGATAATGTAAACAACGATAAAATATTTGAAATTATTGGACCAGCATTCAACACTGTTATTGGGGCATTTGTTGGATTGTTAGGAGGTTTGTCACTAAACCGATCTAAATGCAAGGACTAAGGAGCGACTATGAAAAAAGTAACAAAAAAAGAAGAAGACTGGATACAGAAAAAATGGCGGCCTATGATGGCCATAATGTATATGGTTGTTTGTATATTTGACTTTATTATATTCCCAGTAATGTTTACTATTGTTCAATTTTGGGAAACAGAAGCATCTAACGATGCTTTCCGTCAATGGCAACCTTTGACCTTGGTCGGCGCTGGACTATTCCATATGGCCATGGGTGCTGTATTAGGTATTACTGCATGGAGTCGTGGACAAGAAAAGATAGCAGGTGTTGCTACAAGCAATAATTTCGGAATGCCAGGAGGGCAACCAGCAATGTATGGTAACCCACAACCGATGGGTTCCTACGGTGCAACAAACTACACAGGATACGAATCAAGTTATGAAACTATGTCAGTAAGACCTGTTACAGGCTATAAAGGTAAAAAAGCGCCTGTTCAACCCCCAGAACCAGAACTATAAGGAGAACGTTATGAAATTATTAGCAACATTGATAGTCAGTTTGGCGCTTGCTACTTCAGCATATGCCGGTGGAGAAATGAAAGAAGTTTGTAAGGACAAAAAAGATAAAGCAGGCAATGTAGTAAAAGATAAAGACGGTAAGGCTGTCCAAACTTGTAAAAAAATAAAAGTCCATAAAAAATTAGAAGGAACAAAAGTTCCAGATCAGAAGAAATAATTTTGTTGACTTTTTAAATAAGGTATAGTAGAATTTACTGCTATACCTATTTTTATGACTGATCCATATAAAATTCTCGGCGTTGACCGAACTGCAACACAAGATGAAATTAAGACTGCTTATAGAAAATTAGCAGCACAACATCACCCCGACCGCGGAGGTGATACTAAAAAATTCCAAGAAGTCCAAGGAGCTTACGATACACTAAGCGACCCTGAGAAACGAGCAGAACACGATAATCCTAGACCCCAAGGATTCCCAGGCGGATTCCATTTCCATAGTAGAGGATTCCCTCCGGGCATGGAAGAAATTTTTGGCGATATGTTCGGAGGAATATTTGGACAGAGAATGCAAAAGAATAGAACACTAAACATCCAAACATCTATTACATTAGAAGAAGCATTCTTTGGAAAAAGCATAATTGCTAATCTAAAACTACCTTCTGGTAGAGAACATATCTTAGATGTAAAAGTCCCACCTGGTATTAATGACGGTCAAACTTTAAGGTTTGCAGAAATGGGTGATGATAGTATCTCTAACTTACCGAAAGGAAATATTCACCTAACGATTAATGTTCAACCACATAATAGATTTGAACGCCACGGTGATGACCTTGTTGAAAAATTAAATCTAAATTGTTTAGATGCAATTGTGGGAAAAGTTATTAAGGTCACTACAATTGATGGAAAAGAATTAGAAATACAAATTAATCCAGGCACACAACACGGACAACTACTATCAGTCCATGGACATGGAATGCCTAACATTAGAGACCCTCGAATGCGTGGTAGACTACTATTAAACGTAAATATTGTAGTGCCCACAGACCTTTCTGATGAAGATAAAGAAAAAATTAAAAGTATATTATGTTAAACATTGTTAAATTTCCAGATAAAATTCTTACAGAAAAAATGCCAGAATTTGATTTTAACAATCCAATTATGGATCCTGTTGAATTAGAAAAGTCTATGATAGAAACTATGTTTTCCCACGACGGCATTGGCCTAAGTGCAAATCAAGTTGGCCTAAGGACCAGAGTGTTTGTTATGGGGTATAAAGAAACACCTGATACTGCTAAAGCATTTTTTAATCCAATAATTTTAAGAAATACAGAGTCTACAGAAGAATTAGAAGAAGGATGTTTGAGTTTTCCACGAATTTATGCTAATATTAAACGTCCTAAAAAAATTCAAGCACGTTGGCAAAATAGTCAAGGTGAATGGGAAGAGGGAGAATTTGAAGGCTACAATTGCAAATGCTTCTTACACGAATTCGATCACTTGGAAGGGATTACCTTTAAAGATAGATTGAGTCAAATTAAATGGGCATTGTCAGTTAAAAAATCAACAAACAACAAAAGGAAATTTAAATAAATGTTACAACCACATAAAGATTTAGAAAAGATTTTTGAGAATGCTGTTATATTAGCAGCAAAACATAGTCATGAATATGTTACTCTGGAACATTTTTTATTTGCACTACTGCACGATGATGGCTTTTCTAAAATTTTGCTAAACTTTGGAACTAACATTGACGATCTTATCAACGAATTAGATACTTACATTCAAGAAAATCTTAAAGAAATTGTTAACACTTCAGTAGAAAAGCCAAAGAAAACAACTACAGTAGATAGAATGCTGAATAGGTCATTCACTGCTGTATTGTTCAGTGGTAGACAAATTATCGAACCAGTTGATTGTTTTATCAGCTTATTTTCAGAAAAGAAAAGTCAAGCAGCATTCTTACTGAAAAAAGCTAACATTGATAAGGATAAATTCCTTTCGTTCATCCATAAAGAAATACAAAAAGAAGATGTAGACGAAGTTACTGAAAGCGGACAACTACATCCTCAATTAGAAAGAATTATTAATCAATTCTGCACCAATCTAACTGCTAAAGCAAAGAGCAAAAAGATTGACCCTGTGATTGGAAGAGAAAAAGAACTTGAAGAAGTTCAACTGGCCCTTGCACGGAGAAATAAATCAAATGTTCTACTAATCGGTGATCCAGGTGTGGGTAAAACTGCAATAGCAGAAGGATTGGCTAAGAAAATTATAGATAAAGCTGTTCCTACTTTCATTCAAGACCATTATGTCTACAGTTTAGATATCAGTGCGTTATTAGCAGGCAGTAAGTATCGTGGCGACTTTGAAGAAAGATTGAAAGCAGTTATTAATGCTCTTGAGAAGAAAAAGAAGTGCATTATTTTTATCGATGAAGCACACATGATGAGTGGTGCTGGCGCTTCGAGCAATGGTAGTAACGATATGAGTAACATGCTCAAACCTACTCTAAGTCGTAGCACATTGAAATTCATCGCTTCTACCACTTGGGAAGAATATCGCAAGCACTTTGAAAAGGATCGTGCTCTAATGCGTCGATTCCAGCGTGTCACAGTTGATGAGCCAGATGAAGATACATGTATTAAGATTCTAAAGGGTCTTAAGAAATATTTTGAAAAACATCACGGAGTGAAAATTACTAATCAAGCAATTATTGATTCAGTTCACTACTCTGTAAAATACATGACTGATAAAAAATTGCCAGACAAGGCCATTGACCTAATTGATTGCGCCTGTGCAAGATTCAAAGTTAAGGATGAGTTAAACGGTGTTGTTGACCACGATGAGATTGTTTTTGAAGTTGCAAAAATTTCTAATCTGTCACTTGAACAAGTAAGCTCAAAAGAAAATAAAAACTTAGGTAATTTAGAAACAACGTTGAAGCATAAGATCTTTGGTCAAGACCGTGCTGTGGAAAGTTTGTTAGAAAAAATCTTTATTGCTCAAGCAGGATTGAAATCTTATAACAAACCCATTGGTAATTTCCTATTTACTGGTCCAACTGGTGTAGGCAAAACTGAGTTAGCCAAACAGTTAAGTATTGGGTTAGGTGTCAAGTTAGTAAGATTTGATATGAGTGAATTCCAAGAGAAACATGCTGTGGCTAAATTTATCGGAGCGCCTCCTGGATATGTAGGTTTTGATGACAATGCTGGTCAGTTAATTACAAGTCTACAAGAAAATCCAAATTGTGTTTTATTATTAGACGAAGTAGAAAAGTCCCATCCTGATGTATTAAGTGTGTTATTACAGTTAATGGATAATGGATTTATTACTGGAAGTAATGGTAAAAAGGCCGATGCACGAAATGCTATTATCATCATGACCAGTAACTTAGGTGCAGCAGATGCAGAACGCAATGCAGTAGGGTTTGGCTCATTAGAGCGTGACGGTGATCCTAAAGATGCTATTAATAGATTCTTTGCTCCCGAATTTAGAAATAGATTAGACGGTATTGTTAAATTTGGCAAACTTGATCATATTAACATGGTCAAAATTGTTAAGAAGTTTATTGATGAGCTTAACAGTTTAGTCAAAGACAAAAATATTCATGTCAAGATGACTACTGAAGCTGTTGAGTTTCTAATTGATAAAGGCTTTAATAGTAAGATGGGTGCAAGACCTTTGCAAAGAACTATTGATGAGCATATTAAGAACCCAATGAGTAAAGAAATCTTATTTGGTAAATTAACTAATGGTGGTGTAGTCGAAGTAAGTGTAGAAAAAAATAAACTTAAATTAAACATTATTGATATATTGCCAGTAAAGAAAGTAACCAATGAGACCTCCGAGACTGAAAACCAATAAACTATTTTTTAAAAAATGGCCTTACAAAATTAGTTGTGGCATAACTGGTGCTTGGCTAATTAGAGCATTCGGGTCTGCCAAAGTAGCCAACATGACTCCAGATGTCTTGGAGTCATTTACTTACCGCAATAACTTAAATCATATGCAAAAAGCATTGTTAAAGGAATTTGCTGAACTTACTTCAGAATATTTTAAAAATGAAAGTATTAGAACAAGAATAGATTCAAGATCAGTAGACTTTTATCTTGAAAATTTGAATCAGTGCGATATTGTTTTAAACAAATTAGAAAAATTTGTAATCTCTGTAACCGAGCCAAAATCCAATGAAGTAGTAGAGTATTTGAAAAATAACACTAATCAAATAATCTGTAACAAATATCCTTTTGGAAAGTATCAATATAAAGTCACATTTAAAGAAATGCCCATAAAAGTTCGAAACAATTTAATTGAGTGGGCTGAAAAATATGATAATGATGACATACACATTAAAGAAAGCACCAAAATACATTTTAAAGGTATAAAACACAGGTGGGGTACTCATTATTTTTATGTAAAAAACAATAAGATTATTACTTTAATTTCTTTAATTGTTGCTGGATATATAAGTAAAACAGAACAATTTGTGATCAAAAAGTTTTAAAAGCTGACATAAATACATTATTATGCCAGCATTGAGCCAAAATTTATTATTCCAAGTAAACAACGGTGGAACTTTTACTAATACCGTAGTAGTAGATTATCCTAACACAGGAACAACTACTTTTATATACACCAGTGATAGGGTCAAAGGTGACGGGTATTTTGGAGGTAGTGACGGATTTCATACTGTAGCTTATACTGCAAGTAG
>Ga0209229_10000321_pt1 | contig 19105 bp, 18 predicted proteins | sample SanBayMetagenome_FD_187466 | JGI IMG/M metagenome (GOLD analysis project Ga0209229, IMG submission 187466) | Freshwater and sediment microbial communities from dead zone in Sandusky Bay, Ohio, USA (SPAdes) (version 2) | ecosystem: Environmental > Aquatic > Freshwater > Lentic > Sediment... | reverse complement strand
GAAGGACGGAACGAACTTGCCCTTTTCCACCGTGCCCAAGTCGCCACCATTGGCAGCACTCATTGGGTCGGCCGAATGCCTGCGCGCAAACTCGCTGAATGATCCACCCTTGACGATTGAGTCGCGGATGCGCAACGCAAGTGCTTCGGCTTCCTTGTTCTTTTCAGCCGAGGGCTTGACGTACTTCACAATGTGGTAGAGATCAACACGCTCAGGGATCGATGGTAGCGAATCGCGGTACCGCTCGTAAAATCCCTCAACATCAGCACGCGTTGCCTTGATGTCGGCAAACTGCTTCTGCTGCATCTTCTCGACAAGTAGGCGCTTGCGGATCTCGTCGCGAAACTCACGACGGATGCGCGCCATGCTCATGCCATACATGTCTTCAATGCGCTTTTCAGAACCGAACTGCTGGATCAACGATTGCAGTTGATACTCCATGCGCTGCGTGATCTCATCCTCTGTCACCTCGACACTGTCCTCGATGGCCTTGGTCATGATCAAACGCTCGTTGATAAGCTGATCAAGCACGGCTTGACGCAACGCGGGATCCTTGCGGCTGACCTTTGGATCGCGCTGCGCCATGATTTCCATCTGTCCATCGACGTCTGACTTGAGCACAATCTCACGTCCGACAATCGCAACAATGCCCTCCATGGAATCCTGCGCACGCCCACGAAGTGTGAGAATGCTCAAGAGGATGATCGTTACGATGATGAGATGGGTGCGCATGGTGTGCCGACGTAGTTAGTTCTTCGAACGTGATGTCTTCGATGCCGTCCAGATGCCGTCGATTGTCTTTGTGTTGTACACAACTGGGTGCTTGACACGCACGCCCGACAACCATGCTTCGGTGAGACGCTTCTGGAGTGCGTCTTGGTATGCAGGCGCAAGCTCTGTCAGCGCGTCGTCGAACGACTTCTGCTGCGGTGCTACCGGACCGTCGTATCGAATGACACTCCAACCGGCATCACTTGGGAATGGACCAATGATGTCGCCAACCTTGGTTGTTGCAGTGACCTTTTGTGCAAGCTTCGATGACTTCGGTGATTGCGCGAGCAATGAGCCCTTGCGATCACGTGCGCCCTCACGCTGCGTGTACTCTGCAGCAAGCGTTGCAAGATTCTCGCCCTTGCGTGCGCGATCGGCAATTGCCTTTGCCAACGAGTCGTTCAGGAGATAACACTCCGTGAGATTGACCTTTGCTTCGGTCATCCAACGTGCACGCGTTGTGTCGTAGAACGCACGTGCATCCACTGTGTCGAAACGCAGCTTGCTCCACACTTCCTTCTCTTCGACCTTGAAGAGAAGAATGCCGTCGTTGAACTCTTGCATCAGCGATGCAAAGTCTGGATAGCGAACTTCGAGATCCTTCGTTGCTTGCTCGAGTGCAAGCGGGTCGCCAATCTTGTTGATGGCACGATCGAGTCCAGCACGATTCAACGTGAATCCACGCATGTCGATGCGCAGACGCAGTGAGTCGGTGAACTGTCCGATCGTAATTGGACCGCGTGGCATTGTGTAGATCACCTTGTCAGACATAAACGGTGTGACCTTGCGTGCCCATGTTGTGTCTTGCGTGTTCTTCGTTGAGTCGATCGCTTCGAGGAACATGGCAAGCGCCTCAGGCACCCAGCGATATCCAAGGGCGTTCTTTACCGAGTCGAGCACCATGCGCTTGTCTTCTTCGAAGTACAGTCGACGGTACGTGCGCTTTGCAGCATCGCGCTCAACGCTTGCATCTGCGCGCTTTGTAGAGTCGCGCACGATGATGTGTGTTCCAAAGAGCGTCTTGACTTTACCCGAGATCTGTCCATCCTTGAGTTGGAAGATCGCTTCTTCGAACGCAGGCACGAGTCGCTGTCCGTTTGCTTCCATGCCCCCTGAGCGCGAATACGTGCTACCCAAGAAGCCACCCTTTGCAGCTGATGCCTTGTCGTCTGAGTATGCCTGTGCGAGATCTGCGAACACATCGCCCGTGCTTGTGACACGTCGCGCATTGAGTGCAGCTTGCTGTTGTGCTGGCTTCAGCGCAAGGATCTGCAGCAGCGAATCTGCAAGCGCATCCGTTGCAACGCTGTCACGTCCGTCCTTTGCTTGAAGTAGGATGTGTCGGAACTTCACCTGCTCACGTGGCTCTTCACGCAGAACCTTTACGATGAAGTAGCCAAAGCGTGAAGGCACTGGCTTTGGTGATACCTGACCTGGCTTGAGCGCGTATGCTTCGTCTTCAACGGCCTTGATGATGGTTCCGCCAGAAATCCATGGAAGCATGCCGCCATCCTTGGCGGTTTCCTTGTCGTCCGACGAATCGCGCGCAAGTTTCTCGAAGTCTGCGCCTGCATTCAAGGCAGCGATAAAGCGCTCAGCCTTGAGGCGGCTGCCAGTGGTATCCCACTGACGTGTTGCGTGATCAGGAATCGCCGAGAGAATGATGCCAATCTTGAGTTCCTTTAGGCGGCGCTGTGCGAGCAGCTCAACGCGCTTGTCAACGACAGCTTTGTCGTAGAAGAATGTCTCAGAAAGCAACCGACGGTTGTTTGCGAGATCGACCTTGACGGCTGAATCCTTGTGAATGCCGCGATCCTTCGCATCTGCTACCTTCAAGCGGTAGTTCGTATACAGACGTAAGAATTCCATCGCTGTATCGCGGGGTACCGACGCGAACGGTGTCTCGCGACGTGTGAGGTTCTTCTGAAACGCACGTTCTACGTCGCCGAGGGTAACATTCTCGGAGCCGACGGTGGCGAGTACTGTTGAGGGGGCGATTACACGCGAGGCATTCTTCTTCGCCTTCTGCGCAGATGCGCCAGAGGTAAGAACAAGGACGCTCAACACGAGCGTTGCTACACGAATCGTCGTCATGGCAGACTTCGTCATGAAATGTTGCACGATCTAGAAGTGATGGAAAGCAGACGTCCAAGACGCCCGAACGGCAAATTTAGTTAGGGCAGGCTTAGCGCACGCCCAGACGGTGGCTAATCGACGAGGGCGGTGGCCACTTTGTGAATATCGCCAGCCCCCATGGTCAGGACGACGTCGCCCGGTTGGAGCATGCCCGAAATCTGTCCGGCGACATCCACGACGTTGGGTACATAGTGCACGCTGGAATGTCCAAGAGCGCGTGCAGCCGTGGCGAGAAGCTCTCCCGTGATGCCTGGGATTGGCTGTTCGCGCGCTGCGTAGACATCGGTGAGGAAGACGACATCGGCCTCGGCACAGGCACTGGCAAACTCGCCCACGAAATCACGTGTGCGTGTATACGTATGCGGCTGGAACACCGCCACCACTCGACGTCCTGGCCAGCCGTTGCGCGCTGCGTCGATGGTCGCGCGAATCTCCGTTGGGTGATGCGCATAATCATCGATAACAAGCACGCCGTTGCGCTCGCCACGCAGCTCGAAACGACGGTAGACGCCGCCAAAGTCAGCGAGTCCGTCGCGAATCGTCTCGAACGCAATCCCGCAGCGAAGCGCCATCGCGCAGGCCGCCAGAGCATTGCGCACGTTGTGCTCGCCCGGAACATGCAGCATGATCTCGCCGCGATCTACACCATTGACTGTGAGCGTGAAGGTCGTATTGCGCTGCGTATAGACGATGTTGGTGGCACGCACCGTCGCGTCGGCCGATGTGCCAAAGGTCATGACCACGCGTGAGATCGACGGAAGAATATCACGAACGCCTTCGTCGTCAATACAGACGCAGGCCGTACCATAGAACGGAACCTTGTTCGTGAACTCGCAGAACGCTTCTTTGATGTCGTCGAGATCGCTGTAGATATCGAGGTGGTCTGCTTCGACGTTGGTGATGATGGCGATCGTGGGTAGAAGCTGCAAGAAGGATCGATCGTACTCATCTGCTTCGAGCACGATCCAATCACCGTGACCGAGCCGAGCATTGGAGCCCCCTAACCCTTTGAGCTTGCCTCCAACGATGACTGTTGGGTCCATGCCGGCCTTCATCATCACCAGTCCACACATGGATGTGGTGGTGGTCTTGCCATGCGTGCCCGCAATGGCCAGACAGTACTTCAGGCGCGACACCTCGCTGAGCATTTCTGCACGACGAATGATCGGGATCTTCCGGTCGAGCGCGGCACGCGTCTCTGGGTTGGCGTCAGGGCGAACAGCACTGGAGTACACAACCACTTCTGCATCACCAAGGTGATCGGCGCTATGTCCAACACAAATGCGAGCGCCCAACGAAGCCAAATGGTCTGTGACCTCTGTACGGTGGAGGTCCGAGCCGCTAACGCTAAAGCCCTGCGAAAGCAGGATCTCGGCGATGCCGCTCATGCCAATGCCGCCGATACCGACGAAGTGAATGTGCCGTACAGAAGAAAAAACCATGGGCGAAGTTACGGTAGCGATGCTAACTCAGCATCTCCAAAAGCACAGGAAGCCATAGCTCCTCGGAGATCATACCCATAGGGCGAATGAGCCGCTGTTTGTCAATAGCACGCAGTTGGTCGAGAAGAATCAACCCTCGCTTCCGCTTAAACGTCACTTCGGGTCGACACACAAGTGGGTGAGATTTTGACGTGAGTGGAGCGATAATCACACGCGGCAGCGCCGCATTCATGTCGCCTGGCGAGATGATGACAGCTGGACGTGACTTACAGATCTCTGTGCCAATGGTTGGATCGAGGTTGACCCACCACACTTCGCCTCGTTGCAGCGATGGAGTGGCATTCCTCATTCCCACTCCCACTCAGGTGCGTCGTCGTCAATGCGGATGCTCTCGAGCTCCGATGCGTCGTTCACCGCAGTCGGGAACCATCCCTGCCGTGGTGCCGAAACTGCAGTAATCACAATCCGATTATCGACGATATCAATCTCGACTGTGTCGGTCATGTTGCACTCTTTGAGGAATGATGCTGGAATGAGCACACCGCGGCTGTTGCCGATCCTACGTAAGGTGGTTTTCATGGTGCGAAACGTGACAAGGTGAACGAGACTGCAAATGTACCAACAATGTTAGTACATGTCCTCGCGCCGATCCTTGAAGATGTCGTTGATGCTGTTGAACGCCTTATCCCGTGTTTGCTCGGGATGGAGTTCGGCAATCACGATTGCATCGCCCTCGGCAGGGGCATCGGCCAGCACGCTGCCGTTGTACCCATAGATCGCGGATTGTCCGTTGAATGCTACGTCCTCGCCTGCGTTGTGTTCAGCCCCAGTGCGATTGGCAACAGCCAGGTAGACCTTGTTTTCGAATGCGCGCACAGGCATGGCCATGCGCCAGATGTGCGTGACGAGGTTCGATGGACATACGATGAGGTCGGCACCCTGCAGGGCGAGCGCGCGTGCGCTCTCCGGAAAGCGCCAATCGTAGCAGATCATGGTGCCGATGGTACAGTCGAGATGCTCGATGTAGACGGTGAAGAACCCACTGTTGCCAGGGGTAAATCCGAGGGTTTCCTTGTAGAAGAGATGCGTCTTGCGATACACACGCGGTTGTGCGATGCCTTTGCCTGCGATGAGTGCTGCGTTGTACATCATCTCGCCATCGCGTTCGGCAAAGCCGCAGACAACGACCTTTCCGGTGCGAGTTGCAGTGTCAATTATTCGCTGCGTTGTTGGTCCACCGAGCGGTTCGGCAATGCGTGTTACCTCGTCATGTCCCAGGTGAAAGTACCCGCTCGTTGCGAGTTCAGGGAACACAATGACGTCGGCATCGATCTGTTCAATGTCTGTGACGATGCGCTCCGTGTTGGCGTCAAGGTTGCCAAACACTGGTGCGAACTGAACGCATGCGACACGCATCAGAACGTTGTTGTGAAGCTGAAGATTGGCGTGTAAGGCGTGCCGCTCAGACCAAGTGCAGTGTTCGAGCCGGACGCTGGCAGGATTGGATCGGCGAGATTGAAGATCTGGCTGCTGAGCAGGTGTACGCCGTAGGCAATGCCTGCACCGAGTGCATAGCCCGCCAATATATCGGTGAGGAAGTGCACACCAAGATTCATGCGCGCGTAACCAGTCCAGAGCGCCCAGCCAACAGTGGGAACGATGACGTACCACTGTGGATAGCGCAAACTCATGGTTGTTGCGAACGCTGCTGCGCCGGCGGCGTGACCCGATGGCATGGAGGAGAAGTACTTGTCGTTTCCTTCTTCGCCATTAACAATCATCCCAGCATACTTCTGATACGGACGCTCCCGGTCGATCGCCATCTTGAGTCCGAGTACAGCGCCATATGTGATGCCCAGCGAGATGAACTGCTGCAGACCCGTCTCTGCTATGTATCGCTTATCCGAAGATGGTGCATCGATAAGTGATGCTGCTACGCCGTAGACGTACATCGCAGAAGGGATGGCAACGTATGCAGGCATAGCTGCATCAGAGACAAATCGCGATGAATTCTTCGTCGATTCAATCTTGTTGAGGTCGTACCCAATCCTACCCTCCCAGCTGAATGGGTCGATCGATTGCGCAGAGATGCTCACGCTGGCCAGAATGCAGATGCTAAGGAGGAGTGTCTTCATGCACGCAAATGTATGATGCGACGTATTTTCGCACGTGATAAATGTTGCCATTGTCGGTGCCACAGGTCTTGTCGGCCGCACCATGCTTCGCGTGCTTGAAGAGCGCGCGACCCCCATCTCGTCGCTCACGCTCCTTGCGTCTGCGCGCAGCGTTGGCACACAGTTGCCATTTCGTGGCGAGATGCTCACAGTGCAGGAACTCTGTGCCGACAGTTTCGCTGGTATCGACGTTGCGCTGTTTAGTTGCGGCGGCACGCTCAGCACGCAGTTCGCTCCTATAGCTGCAGCCGCGGGCTGTATCGTGATCGATAACTCAAGTGCGTGGCGGATGCATCAAGACGTTCCGCTTGTGGTGCCTGAGGTAAACCCAGCCGACGCATACACGCACAACGGGATTATCGCGAACCCTAATTGCAGTACGATCGAGCTTGTCGTTGCCTTGCAGCCAATCATCCAACGATGGGGTTGCCGACGTCTTGTTGTAAGCACGTACCAATCGCCAAGTGGTGCTGGACAGCAGGGGATAGATCAGCTGGCAGCTGAACTTGCTGGACGTGAACCGGAACGTCGGATCACGCCGCATCGCCTAGCAGGGAACACCGTGTTCCATACGATCAACGCCATCGACGAATCCTCGGAAGAGGAACAGAAGATGATTCGCGAAACACGTCGCATCCTTCACATGCCGGAACTGCGCATGGCAGTGACATGTGTCCGCGTGCCTGTTGTGGGTGGACACGGCGAATCGATCGCGATTGAAACCGAGCAGCCGTGCACTCCCGATGACGCACGTGCACTGCTCGCATCGTCACCCGGCGTTGTGGTGCGTGATGAGCCGCAGAACGGCGTCTACCCAACACCCGCAGAAGCAGATGGAACCGATCCCGTATACGTCGGACGAATCCGTCGTGATGATAGCGTCGAGAACGGTCTGCTGATGTGGATCGTCGCCGATAACCTTCGAAAGGGCGCGGCAACCAATGCCGTGCAGATTCTTGAACTCCTTCAACACACTACATGAATTCCTACGTCGTGATCATGGCGGGCGGCTCTGGTGAGCGCTTCTGGCCGTTGTCCAGGATGCGCAAACCGAAGCAACTCCTCGCACTCACATCATCGTCTATGATGATTGAGGAAGCAATTGATCGTATCTCGCCGCTGATCCCGCATGAGCGAATCCTGATCATCACAAGCGAAGTTCTCCAACAGCCATTGATTGACGCGCTGCCGGGAATTCCGTCCGAGAATGTGATTGCTGAACCAGCAAAGCGAAACACTGCACCGTGCTTGGCGCTCGCATGCAGCGTGATCCGTGCACGTGAGAACGGCAATGATGCCTTGATGGCGGTGTTAACTGCCGACCATTTCATTGGCAATACCGATGCGTTTCGCGCTGATGTGTCTCGCGCACTCACATTCGCATCGACGTACGATGCGCTGGTGACGATTGGTATTCCGCCGACGCGACCTGAGACAGGCTATGGATACATTCATGTTGGCGAGCCAACGGTTGTCTCCGGTGTGTCGCATGTTGTTGAGTTCAAAGAAAAGCCAGATTTGACCACAGCCCTTGAGTATGTGCGCAGCGGACGTTATGTGTGGAACAGTGGAATGTTCTTCTGGCGCACCGAGACTCTTCGCTCTGCAATGCTGAACGTGTTGCCCGATGTTGGCAATGCAATTGATGGACTAACCGCTGACCTTGCGGCTAACGATGCAGGGCATATGTCGGAGGTATTCCACGCACTGCCCGACATCTCGATCGATTACGGCGTGATGGAGCGCTCAACCAACGTGCATGTGGTACCAGCGACGTTCCCGTGGGATGACGTTGGTTCATGGGATGCGCTCGAACGAATGCGTCCGCTCGACAACGCACAGAACGTGGTCGACGGCGTGGTTACTGTTGTTGACACCGAAGGTTCGATCATTGTCAACGCACACGGACGCGCGCACACGGTAACAACCGTGGGGCTGCGCGACACGGTGGTTGTCGTGACTCCTGATGCTACGATGGTGTGTCCGAAAGATCGCGCGCAAGACGTGAAGCGCATCGTTACTACGCTGCGTGCACAGGATCGTCATGACATCCTCTGAGGACGATATCCAGCGTAGCGCGTCTGCGATCATTGCTCGTGCGTTCGATCTCGACATCGATGAGCAAGATGCGTATCAACGTATTCGCGAGCAGGTGCTCAATCGTATCATCGAACTGCTCACACGTAACCCTGAAAAGCTGATGGCGATTCTCTATCGCATCGACGTCCCAGAGCCGCTGGTCTCGTCGATCTTCGCTACATCGCTCCCACCGGATGTGCCCGATCAGCTGGCAGACCTTGTCATGGAGCGACAGCTCGCAAAGGCACGCACGCGTGCCGAGCACACTCGCGCAGCGCGTAATGAATCGCATGGCGATACTGAGGAATTGCAAGCATGAGTACGGCACTTGTCAACGTTGATTCACTCGTCACGATCAATGCACACGGAGCTACCGAGAAAATCGGTGCTGCGATGCGTGACATTGGTGAGATTCACAATGGTGCAATCGTCTTCGACGACGTGATCCGCTGGATTGGTCCGTCGAGCGAGGTGGATCAGCACATCACAGATGACACAGAGGTGATCGATTGCTCAGGCAAGACAGTGCTGCCAGGGTTTGTTGACTCACACACGCATATGGTGTTTGCGGGCTCTCGCTCGCACGAGTTTGCTCGACGTCTCGCTGGTGCAACGTATGCTGAGATAGCAGCCGAAGGCGGCGGCATTCTTACCACCATGCGTGCTGTGCGCGAAGCAGATGTCGAATCACTGCTCGATGTTGGCGATGCATTGCTTACATCGGCGCTGAATCACGGCACAACAACGGCGGAAATCAAGAGCGGTTACGGACTCGATACCAACAGCGAGCTGCGTCTGCTGGAAGCAGTCGGTGAGTTGCAGCGCGGACACGAAGCGCGGGTGCTCGGTACGTTTCTTGGTGCACACGCCGTGCCTCCCGAATGGAAGCACGATCCCGAAGGCTACGTTGATCTGGTGATCAACGACATGCTCCCGCGTGTTGCAGAACAGGGCATCGCTTCGTTTTGTGACGTCTTTGTTGATGCAGGCTTCTTTACCGCAGAGCAGGGTGAGCGAATTCTGCGTGCAGGAATAGCGCACGGACTTCGTCCGAAGATCCACGCCGATGAAATTGCACTTGTTGGTGCTTCGCAGATGGCTGCGCGTGTTGGTGCAATCAGTGCTGATCATCTCGAACACAGCACAGCTGCGGAGATTGCTGCATTGCGTGATGCGGGCGTTGTCTGCACACTCCTGCCCGGCACTGCCTACACGCTTGGATTGCCGTTCCCCGATGCTCGAACGATGATTGATACCGGAGCCGTGGTGTGTATTGCCACCGATTGCAATCCTGGCTCGAGCTTCTCAGAGAACATGCAGATGATGCTCTCGCTCGCATGTAGAAACATGCGCATGAGTGTCGAAGAGGCGCTCGTCGCGTCAACGTTGCATGGCGCACGCGCCCTCAATCTTGCAGCACACCTTGGTTCGCTCGAGGTAGGCAAGTGGGCCGACATCGTCGTGTACGACGTCCCGTCGTACAAGGACATCGTCTATCACTACGGCGTAAATCACGTCTGGAGCGTGTTTGTTGGCGGCAACGAAGTAGTCTGATAGCCCACTGCAGTGGTACTTTTGTACATGATTCGTCTGTACAACACCCTCACCAAGTCGATTGATCCCTTTGCTCCGCTTCGCGACGATGGAGTACGCATGTATTCATGCGGACCCACCGTGTATGATGTGGCGCATATCGGGAACATGCGTGCATTCCTCTTCCCAGATGTCTTGCAGCGCACCTTGCGCGTGATAGGGGGCTACCCAGTCCGTTGGGTAATGAACGTGACCGACATCGACGACAAGACGATTCGCGACAGTTCGGTTGGGTCTGCCCGGTGGCGCGCAGAAATGGGCGAACAGACATCAGATCCGATGGAGAATCTCCGTCGCTTCACATCGTTCTTCACACGCGAGTTCCTTGCCGACCTGCAGACCTTTGGTATTGAAGTTGATCGCATGACGAATCCGCGTGCGACTGACTACATCACACAGATGCAGGAGCTCACGCGCGACATCCTCGCCGCAGGCTATGCCTACGTGAGCGATGGTTCGGTGTACTTCAATGTGGCGGCGTACTCCGCAAACCACACATACGGACGCTTGTTTGCGATCGATACGCAGAACTTCCGCGAAGGTGTTCGCATCGATGCTGACGAGTACGATCGTGAGTCAGTGAGTGACTTCGTGCTCTGGAAGGGGCGCAAAGACGGCGAACCATCGTGGGACTTCGAGATCGACGGACAGAATGTTCCCGGACGTCCGGGATGGCACATCGAATGTTCGGCGATGTCGCAGAACCTGCTCGGACTGCCGTTCGACATTCATACGGGCGGCGTCGACTTGCGATTCCCGCATCACGAGGATGAACTCGCGCAGTGTACTGCTGGATATCATGTGCATGACCAAGCATCTTTCTGGATGCACAACGAGTTCCTCGAAGTCGAAGGCAAGAAGATGTCGAAGTCACTCGGCAACTTCTACACGATGCGCGATCTGATCGCACGCGGCATCGAGCCAATCGACGTGCGCTTTGCCATGCTACAAGCACACTATCGGGCCGTGTTCAACTTCACGTTCGACGGAGTAACTGCCGCACGCACTGCGCGTGCAAAGGTGCAGGACTATGTGTATGATGTTGTCGATGTAGCTGGTTCGTTGCGCGCTTCAGTATCAGACGGCGTTGGCCAGCAGCTGACCGACACTGTTAGTCAGGCGCTCGCTGACGACGTGCATACACCTCGCGCACTTGCTGCGTTGTTTGTGTTTATGAACGAACACCCTGCGCGCGCACTCACCCCAGCAGATGCAGCATCGGTTGTGGACGCATTGCGTGTTGTCAACGAGGTGTTCGCCGTTATTGCAATTGAAGCACGTCCAACACTTGTTGTGCCTGATGACATACGTGCGCTCGCAGAAGAACGCTGGGCCGCACGAACAGCGAAGAACTGGTCGGAGAGCGACCGTCTGCGTGAGATGCTGAGTGCCAGCGGATGGACGATGAATGACGGCAAGGATGGCTACACACTTGAGTCTTCGAAGTAATGCACTCCATTACCATCATCGGACGTGGTCGCGTAGGTGGTGCACTTGAGCAGCGCTTGAATGCCAAAGAGTATAACGTAACTGCCGTGGATCGTGCGTCATTCGCTACGTGGTGCAGCGCTTCCGAACCACTCAGTGACATTGTAGTGATTGCAACAAAAGACGACGTGTTGCCTGACGTAGTCGCCGAGATTGCTCGCGCAAAGGCAAGTGCATTGCATGATGTTGTAGTGATGCACGTGAATGGGTCACTTGGCGTGGAGGTGTTAGCGCCCCTGCGAGCATGTGGTGCGCGATGTGCAGCGGCACATCCGTTCCAGACATTTGGCTCGAGCGATCCAACGGCGCTCGACGGTATTGGGTGGGGCGTCGAGGCAGATGATGCAGCGTGGGGACGTGTGCGGGATCTGATTGCGTCGCTCGGCGGTGTTCCGTGGCGCTTCACAGACATGACGCATGAGCGTAAGCGTCGCTATCACGCAGCAGCAGTTGCAGCATCGAACTTTACCTACGCAGCATACGAGCTTGCGCGACGTCTTGCAGCGTCGGCCGACATCCCTGCTGATGTCTTCCTTGTGCCGATCATGCAGCGGACATTGCAGAACGCTTCGACCGCCATTGCCGACAACACGGAGTTTGCTATCACCGGTCCGCTGATGCGAGGTGACATCGACGCTGTGCGACGTCAGTTAGAATCAATCCCTGCGTCCGACCGACCGTTGTATTGTCATCTCTCGCGAGCATTGCTCGACGTTGTGGGGGCAGGGTGGGATGCAGACAAGCGTGCGGCGATGGAGCGTGTGCTCGGAGGTTAACGAGCGACGGCTTCGCGCATAGCCTTGAGATTGTCAACGACGGAACCTGAGAACACACCGCTTCCCGAGATCAGAATCGAAGCACCGGCATCTGCAGCACGACGTGCATTGTCGATCTTGATACCACCATCAACTTCGATCTCTACATGGGAGCACCCACGAGTATCGAGCCACGAGCGAAGGCGCTCGCAGCGGGGAAGGAATGACTCGATGAATTTCTGTCCGCCATACCCTGGGTTAACACTCATCAACAAGATGAAATCGGCTTCTCCGGCTGCTTCGAAGGCGTATTCAAGAGGTGTAGCTGGGTTAAGGACAAAGCCAGCTCGCTTGCCAAGTGCCTTGATTCGCTGAAGCGTGCGGTGTGCGTGGATCGTTGCTTCTGCATGAACGCTGATCCAGTCGGCCCCAGCTTCGGCGAATTGCTCAACCTGATGATCCGGATTTGTTACCATCAGGTGTACGTCAACAGGGAGATTGCTTGTGCGTTTGATCGCACGTACGAAGTCTGGACCGTACGTAATTGGTGGCACGAAGTGTCCATCCATCACATCATAGTGCAGCAGATCGGCGCCCCCTGCCTCGCAAGCGCGAATTGCATCGCCCATGTGGAGAAGGTCGCAGGAGAGCAGTGAAGGAGCCAGTTGAATCATGATGCACCGTGAAGAAGCAAGTTGAAGAGATTCATCACCGTCCGCCGAAGGTAAGTCCGACCAACACGCCATACGGCGTGCGTCCGCCCTCGTTGGAGTAATGCGAACCAATAATCATACCATGTAGGTTTACCCAGCGTCCTACTTGCCACGTGCCGGCAACGCCGATAACCGAGGCAAGACCAAACGTCAGTGTCGGATCGGAAAACACATCGAACCCCGTGATGCCGCGTGTCGAGCCCATGCCAAGTCCAGCTTGGGCGAATGCAAATGCACCGAGCTTCTGGTCGCCAGCGAACCACCACGTTGGACCAAGTGTGAGCGCCAGGACGTCACGTTCCCACACGCCCATGGCACGAAATCCGAGGCCAAACCACCAGCGGCGATCGTCATCGGTTGCAAACGACGACATCAAATTGAACCCGCCATTCGGGAAATCCCGCTCTTGAGGAGTCCACGTCCGCATGATCGAGATTGTTGTGAACGAGGTGGTCTGACCACCAGTACCGTCGAGTTCATCCTGGGCAATTGCTGCCTGTGAAGCGAATGCTGCGGCTGTGGCCAAGAGCAGGATGGAACGAAGTATCAACATCATGCTGCAAAAATGCGTCATTCCGACATGCACTCGGTATTTTTGCTTCACGTATGGAACCTACCGCACAACCTCGCAAGATTATCCTGTCGGGCATGCAGCCGACAAACAACCTCACCATCGGACAGTACTGTGGGGCGCTCCGCAATTGGGTGGAGCTGCAGCATCAGTACGATTCGTTGTTCTGTGTTGTTGATCAACATGCAATCACTGTGCGTCAAGAACCAGCTAAGCTGCGCAAGCGCACGCTTGACGTAGCTGCGATGTACATGGCAGCAGGGATTGATCCAGAGGTTTCGACGCTCTTCGTGCAGTCATCAGTGCCCGAGCACACCCAACTTGCGTGGGTGCTGGAGTGTCTCGCGGGATTCGGAGAAGTTTCGCGCATGACGCAGTTCAAGGACAAGAGTGCGCAGCATGCTGACAACGTGAATGTAGGATTGTTCACGTATCCCGTGTTGATGGCGGCGGACATCCTCCTGTACAATGCCGATCTCGTACCAGTGGGTGAAGATCAACGTCAGCACCTCGAACTCACGCGCAATCTTGCAGAGCGGTTCAACTTCCATTATTCGCCGACGTTTACGGTGCCTGAGCCCTACATCCCAAAGGTTGGTGCCAAGATCATGTCGCTCCAGGAGCCAGAGAAGAAGATGTCGAAGTCGGATGCCAACGAAAAGGCAACCATCTTCCTGACAGATTCAGATGCGGAGATTCGTGCGAAGATCAAGCGTGCCGTAACCGATAGCGGCACTGACATTCGTTTTGATGCTGAGCGACGCGCAGGCGTTGCAAACTTGATGACGTTGTATCATATCACAACCGGTGCGTCGATCGCAGAGATCGAGCAGGAGTTTGTCGGGCTTGGGTATGCGGAGTTCAAGGAGGCAGTTGGCGAGGCAATCGTCTCGTTTATTGCTCCTGTTCGTTCGCGCTACGAGGCCATCCGTGCAGACGAGGACACGCTCAAGGCAACACTTCGTCGTGGTGGCGAGCATGCGCGTGATCGCGCGCGCAAAACACTGCGCAAGGTGTACAAGAAAACCGGATTCGTTGAATTGTAAGGAATCGCTCGACGATGCCAACCTACGACTATGCATGCACCACCTGTGGTGCAACCTTTGAAGTGTTTCAAGCAATGAAGGACGCGCCCCTCACGACGTGTCCGCTGGATGTGTGTACACAAGCCGATCCCGGACATGGCGTTGTGGAGCGTCGTATCAGCGGTGGTGGAGGTGTGCTCTATAAAGGTGGCGGATTCTACCTCACCGACTACGTGAAGAAGTCGGGATCTGGTGGAGAGGGCGAATGACCCTTTCCCTTACACCGATGGGTGATGGTTCGTCACCTGCAGGTGAACTCCTCAATGGCCTCAATCCATCGCAAGCAGAAGCTGTTCGCACCACAGAGGGTCCGGTACTGATCATTGCCGGCGCTGGTAGCGGAAAGACGCGCGTACTCACATTTCGCATAGCCTATCTCCTGCGGTCTGGAGTTAACCCGAACCACGTCCTTGCACTGACCTTTACCAATAAGGCCGCGCAAGAGATGAAGGAGCGCATCGCGCACCTCGTCGGCTCCGGGACAGCTCGCGGCATCTGGGCTGGCACGTTCCACTCGATGTTTGCGCGTATTCTGCGGCAGTACGCCGATCGTATCGGGTACACATCATCGTTTACCATCTACGACACCGACGATCAAACGGCGGCGATCAAGGCCGTGATGAATCAGCTTGGCGTGTCGCAACAAGTGCTGCCGCCAAATGGCGTGCGCTCGCGGATATCAGGTGCGAAAAACTCGATGATCTCGTGGCAAGAGTACTCGCGTAATGCCGACTCAATTGCAGAGAAGCAGACAGGACAGATCTTCGAGGAATACGAGAAGCGTCTCACGCAGGCCAATGCGATGGACTTCGATGATTTGCTCTTGAACACCATCAAGTTGCTCGAGCATCATCCCGATGTTCTTGAGTTGCTCCAGGATCGGTTCCGCTATCTCATGGTTGACGAGTATCAAGACACTAACCGTGCGCAGTATCACGCTGTGCGCATGCTCGCACAGAAGTACCGTCATGTATGTGTTGTCGGTGACGATGCGCAGAGTATTTACCGTTGGCGTGGCGCTGATATCCGCAACATTCTCGATTTCGAGCGCGACTATCCCGAAGCAAAGGTTGTTCGACTCGAGCAGAATTATCGATCGACGAAGACAATTCTTGCTGCCGCCGACAGTGTGATCAAGCGCAACACGACGCAGTTGAAGAAGACGTTGTTCACCGACAACCCAGACGGTGAGAAGATTACCGTGCTGGCATGTCGTGACGACCGGGAAGAGGCCGACATGATCGCACGCGCGATTGCAGCACGTGTGGCCAAGTACGGGTATTCACACAAGGACGTTGCCATCCTCTACCGGACCAATGCGCAATCGCAGGCATTGGAAGACGCGTTGCGCCGCTCGAACACTCCGTACCACATCGTAAGTGGTGTAAGCTTCTACAAGCGCAAGGAAGTCAAGGACGTACTGGCGTATTTGCGACTCCTGGTCAACCCAAACGACACAGAGAGTATTCTTCGCATCATCAACGAGCCAACGCGCGGAATCGGAGCGACCACGCTCGAACGTGTGCAAGAGTTCGCCCTTCGAACATCTACGCCAATCTTCGAGGTGCTGTCGTCGATTGAGTCGGTTCCAATGATGCAGGCCCGCACCGTGAAGGCCGTGCAGGACTTTGTGGGGATTATTCGGCGCTATCAGGAGATGCTCAACGAGCTCGCGCCTGCGTCACTGGCACAAGCATACATCGAAGCAACGGGCTTGCCACAGATGTACCGTGTGCAACAGTCGGAAGAAGCACTCGATCGGTGGAATAACATCGAACGGTTGCTCGACCATATCGCAGAGCAACAAGAGCTCGACGATCAGATGACGCTCGTGACCTACCTCGAGCAAATCTCGTTGTTGAGTGATGCCGACGATCCTCAGCTTGGAACAGAGCGCATATCGATGATGACCATGCATGCGGCGAAAGGACTTGAGTTTCCGCTGGTTGTTATTGCTGGACTTGAGCAGGGTTTGTTCCCGCTTGCAAAGGCCGAAACCGATATGGCGGAGCAAGAAGAAGAACGACGATTGCTCTACGTCGGCATCACGCGTGCACGTGAACAACTGATCCTTGCGTATGCAGAGCGACGCTATCGGTTCGGCGAACTTGTGTTCTCCCGTCCGTCAATGTTCCTCGGTGAAATCGACAAGGACACGCTTGCACCATCAGCGCGGAGCATGGCAGGCTCGTCGCCATCACAAGCGCCACAGCGTAGCGCAGCAGCAGGTGCGCAGCAACCGCGTAGCAATCCATACTCGCAAGAGTCTGGTGGATCGTCGTACTCACAGCTTCCAATGCCCAAGCGCTACACAAGCGCATCGCAACCAACCAAGCGTGGTGTGCAGGGTCCGGCACCAAGTGGTCCAACCACCGTCAAGGTTGGACAGCGTGTCAAGCATCCAATGTTTGGCACTGGTACCGTAAGCGCCGTCAGCGGCACGGGTCAGTCGGAGAAGGCTACAGTGCTGTTCGACAACGGACAGCGCAAGCAGCTGATGGTAGCGTTTGCTCGACTCGAGCAGCTGTAATCTATCGTACGAAGTAGACGTCATTCTGGCATCGTTGATGTCATGGATCTGCATGACTTGTCAAATAATGTCGTACGTGTATTTACCTACGTGAAACTTCATATGTTTTCATCGAGACGTCTTGTCTCGATTGTCTACCTCATTATCAAAGGTGGTTGTATGAAGCAGATCGCTACGACGTTGGCCGTTATCATCGCGTTTGCGTTGAGCACACTACAGGGGGTGTGTCAGGTTGAGAGCAAGCAGGAGCTGATCAATGAGGAGCGTGGATCGCCATGGGCCTCGCATACAATGCAAGTAGAACAGGTCCCGCTCAATACAGGCAAGCAGATCTCGCTTGTCGCTGAGTACTCGATTCGCACATCAGCTGGAGTGTGTGAGGTGTTCCTCGATCGAGTGATGGTCGACGTTCGGTCCATGATTCAAGGGGCCATTCTTGGTGAGACATTCTACAGGCACATTTATACGGCAATCGCTCGTAATCACGCTGGGACAGGACTCTATCCGTATGCGTCGGAGTTGACAGCTGAGGTTGCAACGAAACCAACGCATGTGTTTACGCGTGGCATGATGATGTCGTGGATTACGCCAAAGGGCTCACGGTCGGTATCCATCGAGCCGCATCCAACATCGGCACTTTGTGCGAGCTCGTATGCATTCCGCAAGAGTGATGCTGGAGTGCAGGCTACAATCTTCGGAATTGCCTACAACGTTAAGCACACGCCAGAGACATCTGTGTCGGAGGTACGCTAATGTGCATACCCACATGATGCGTAACGCGTACGTCTGCACGTGGGAGCGACACAAGTACAGTCGTTCCCACGTGTTGGACGGAGTGCAGTGTGAGTTTTCCGCCGTGGAGTTCGGTGAGACGCTGCGCAATGGTTAAGCCAAGTCCAACTCCCTGTTGTTCGAGCGAACTCCGTCGGAACTGACGATATGGTCCGATTGACGCGCATTCGTCATCGGACATCCCTACGCCGCAATCGGTCACGCGCAACGTGAGCGCGTCGTCGTCCCAATCCATCGACACACCGATTGGCGCCCCAGCCACACTGAACGCACACGCGTTGTCTACCAGCTCGCCAATGATGCTCGCGAGGTACTGTGGCATGATACGAGCCGAAACCCCATGACAGATGTTGTGAATTGTTACATCTGTTTCGCGCTCGCGCGCCTGGATGCGCTCACGAATAGCATCCTCAATGACGCTGCCACTGCATGGCGTTGAGAACTGCCGCATGCGTTGGATGTGGAATGGACTCTCCCCAAGGGTTTCGAGCTGGGCGAAGAGCAGGAAATTGTCGGTAATACGCAGAAGCCGCTTCGCCGATCGAAGGATGTCAGTCGAGGAGTCGCGGATCTCGTCCGACGTCATCTTGGTTGCATGACCATGTAAAAACGCCGATTGGCCGATGATGTCCGTCAGCGGGGTGCGATATTCGTGCGGTAGGGCATAGAGGAGCGACGTCTGTGTTGCTGCACTCATTGCTCCGCATGAGGCCGGCGTGCTATCAATAGGTGCAATGTTCTGTACCCACTGAAGTGCTGTCGGATCTGAAGGACTGCTCTCGTCAAGGACAAGGAACGGCGTGTCAACATCGAGTCCGTGCATACAGAGACCATCTCGAAGGCTTCCATGGTCGTTCGTTTGCGCGTCCAGAACAACGGCTGCTACACGTTGCTTCTTGACGATGGATTGGGCTGTGGCAAGGTCTGGCGCGAGGAGCACAGACACGTGGTGCTTGCTGAGTTTCTCAGCAAGCAC
>Ga0209229_10000320_pt1 | contig 19156 bp, 11 predicted proteins | sample SanBayMetagenome_FD_187466 | JGI IMG/M metagenome (GOLD analysis project Ga0209229, IMG submission 187466) | Freshwater and sediment microbial communities from dead zone in Sandusky Bay, Ohio, USA (SPAdes) (version 2) | ecosystem: Environmental > Aquatic > Freshwater > Lentic > Sediment... | reverse complement strand
TGACAGTATCTTCCAACAGTCGGGAATCTTCTTTGAAGGTTCCTGAACCGCAGCAAGATGCCTTTTTCAGTTCAATTAGTTCAATACCTAACGCTTGGGTGAGAACTTGCGTAGACTGATACAGTTCCCGACAAGCTCCCTGGGCTACACAACCCGGAAAATAGGCATATCTCAAGGATGGCATAGAAATAACCTTCTCTACGAACAACAGGGGCATGGAGAAGTGTCCCTTATCTTCCATCATCGCGTGTTGTTAACGGGATGGGGAGGAATTAACAATTAAGAATTAACTCTGAGTTCCCTGAGAAGTTAAAGTCTCACCCATTTTGCAATATCGGGGGTTTTGTCATAACGATAGCTCAGACCATCATTGCCAACAATCGTTTGACCTCGACTGGCTTTATTCTTAATGGTACTTAAGCTATAGTTGGTCAGTTTTTGCATTTCTTGATGGGTAAAATTGTCTTGATTGTTGATTTCAGAGACAATTTCTATCGTTTCATAAACGGTTTGACCGTTGTGAGAATGAGTGGCGGTTGTTGATGAATAATAGTCTTTCATCGTCATTAACCGCCAAGTAGAATCCTCGGAAAGTTCCAAAACCTTTTGATGATAGTTAAACAAACTTTCTCGATGTCCGACACTAATAAAGGTTTTTCCAGTTTGTTGTAACTGTTTATATAAATGATCTTCATTTTTTAAATCTAAAGCACTGGTGGCTTCATCTAAAATCACAAAATCCGGCTGATTTACAAACAGTCGCGCAAAGGCTAAACGTTGTTGTTCTCCCAAAGATAAAATATTTTCCCAAGCTACTTCTTCATCAAAATTTCTAATCCGATTAAGAACATCTTGCAGGTTAACTTGTTGTAAGATTTCTTTTAATTGGGATTCACTCATCTCCGTTGTCGTTTGAGGATAAATTAGCTGTTCGCGCAAGGTTCCTAAAATGATATAAGGACGTTGGGGTAAAAATAATAAATCGTCGAGGGGAGGTCGGACTAAATGACCTGTTCCTGTATTCCATAACCCAGAAATAGCCCGTAAAAGAGAGCTTTTTCCTCGACCACTGGGCCCAACAATTAATAAACCTTCACCGGGTTCAACGGACAGTGATAAATGTTCGACAATCACTTTAGCAGCATCGGGAGTTTGTAAGGTGACATCCTCAAAAGTTAGATTGTTATCTTCAATAACTTTAATGGTAGTAACCGGGTTGGTTTGTTCGCTGACGGTATCTAACGCTTGGGAAAAACCTTCTAATCGTTCAATATAATTAATAAACTCACCGGAGCGTCCAAATTCATCCACTAATACCGATAATGCCGTTGAAACGAAATAGCAACAATAGCTGGCTTGGTTAACCTGTCCAAACTCAATTTCACCACTAATATATAAAGGGGAAACAATTAAGAAGGGGAAGATTTGAACCATCGATTGGTAGCCTCGGTTAAAAAAATCTTGGGTTCTTTCCCAATTAATTCTTTCAATGATGATTTTAATCACTTGATTGAACTTCCTTTGAATAATATTTAACTCTTTTTCTTCCCCTCTAAAAAATGCAATCGATTCGGCGTGAGTCCGAACATGAGTAATAGCGTACTTATAGGTTCCTTCCGCTTCTAATTGTTGTTTATTAACTTTATTTAATTGTTGATTAATATAGGTGGCAATAATGTTTCCAATAATCGTATAAGCCAAAAGCACAATAGAAATGGTTTTAGAAATTGACCAAAGAATGACAATAAAAACCAGCATCTCCATGAGTTTTTCGACGCAGGTTGTTAAAAAGTCCATCGTTGTTCTGGCGATGGGTTGAATTTCTTGGGATAAACGTTGATCAGGATTTTCAATACCACCTTTAAAATTGATTTGATAATATGCCCGATTTTTAAAATATTTTCGCAAAATATTATTATTGATCCATTGATACCAATCCAGCGCAATTAGTTTTTTAAGAAACTTAGACAAACCTGTGAAACAGGTCATACTGGCTAGAGTGATCCCATAAATAATCACAAAATGAGTTAATTTTTCTGCATCCTTAGCTTCTGTGACGCTAATTAAGTCTCTAAAAACGAAACTATTAAACGCATTAAGACTGACTAATCCTACTAATGAAAAAAACAATAAAACGATCATTCCCCAGGATCGAATAATCTCTGAAAAAGCTCTATCCTGGGGTTCTTTGGGATACCAATAAACTTGAATAAATCTTAAAAATTCTTGAAGAGATCGATTGAAAGTTCGGACATCTTCTTTGAGATTGATGCTATCTGAGGTTTGTTCTGCAACATTCATGGAATTCTCCTCGCGCTAAAATGGGGGCCTTATAACTTTTAATGGCTATCTATTGAGTTAGACATTAATTCAGCATACCATAGGGAGGTATCATCAATAGTCAATATTCAGAATCAGCATGATGATCACAGATTCTATCACTGCTATTTTTTGGATTTTCTACGAATTAGGAATGAATATTAACCTATTGTTTAGGAATTGCTTAATTGTCGTAATTCTTTGACAACTTTCGCTGGATTACCAGCAACTACAGTAAAAGGTTCTACATCTTGTGTCACAACCGAACCTGCTCCAATAATTGCTCCTTTCCCAATCGTAACCCCTTTAAGAATCGCAACATTAAATCCAATCCAAACATGATCTTCTATCACCACAGGTGCAGATTGTATATCAACATCCTTAGCATCCTTAATCAGATTATTCAAAATGACGACTTCCACAAATTCTTTGTGTCTTAAAACATAATTTAATGAATGAGCATCAGTATCATAAATATTGACATCATCGGAAATCAAAACTTCGTTTCCAATTTTGATAGAACTTGCTGATCTAATTCGAGTTTTTTCACCAATATAACAATTTTTACCGATTTCTATTTTTCCACCATGAGCAAATAAAAACAATTCACCCAATATTACGGTATTTTCTCCGATAGTAATTAAACTTTTATCTCCCCTATAATTTTCACACTTTCCGATAAATTTGACGGAACTGTGAAACGTGGCATTATCGGAAAGTTGTTTACGTTTTTCGATCCGTTCTTGTTCTTCTAAGAATTTTGAAATTAATAAATATAATTTCTGTTTTAAGTTAAACATAATATTTTACTCGTGGAATTGATAGTCTGATTTTTGGGAATCAGGGGATGAGATAAGCTGGTGCTATTCAGCTTATGGGGTGTGATGAAATTGATCATTTATTTTGTTAAAAACCCACTTTTAATAAAATGTTCAAAATAAGTTTTCAACAATTTTTGATCAATAGGGGGAAAATTAAACGCTGTACCCTTTAACCCCATTACCGTATTTTGAGAATCAAACTGGGGGGGATAACCTGCTGATAAATTTTCATCTGAAAAGTTATCTAGCACAGGAGATAAAGCATTATCTGTATTAATTTTACATTGTTCTGTTAAATGCGATCGCCATTTTTCAAAGGAAACCAACTCCAACGGATAACCCATTTCCCGAACACAATCAAATAACTCACGATTTAAGGTTGGGTGAGAATTCAACAAATGAAATGCTTTCCCTAAAGAGCTTTCTTGACTGGCTAAATGTACAATTGCACCACTCACATAATCAACAGGAGTTAGGTCTTCTGTACTATCGCCAAAATCAGGAATCATTCCTAATTGAATACACCCTTTAATCATACGACAAAACAAATCTTCTGTATTACAAATTCCCGTCTTACTATGTCCAATAATTCGAGACGCTCTGAAAATCGTAATCGGAAGTCCCCGTTTTCGAGCTTCCATCATTAATTTTTCGGCAACCCATTTACTCTGAGTATAACCCGCATTCAGTCCATGATTGATACCAAGAGGATCAGATTCTTGAATTAAATTCCCTTGAGCATAACTCGGAGAAAAAACAGAAATTGTCGAGACAAAATGGACTGGTTTAGTTTTAATTAAACAGGCTAATCTTAATATTTCTTCTGTCCCTAAAATGTTAGTAGGTTTCAGCATTGAATAGGGATAAATGGCATTCACCCAAGCTCCATTATGATAAATTACATCAATTTGATTGGCTAATTCCAGAAAATCAGGTTCACACATTCCTAAACGTTTTTGGGATAAATCACCAATAACAGGAATAATACGAGAGCTTTTGTGTTCATCCCATAATTGAAAGGTTTTTAATTTTTGGTAAATTTTAGCTTGAGCTTTTTCTAAACTTTTGTCTCGAATTAAACAATAAATATTAGCTTCTGTTTTGTCTAATAATTCAGCTAATAAATGAATTCCGAGAAAACCCGTAGCTCCTGTTAGCAAAATATGAGCAGGTTTTTGAGGAAAGAAAGTCAGAATATTCGGCGGTTGAATGGTAGGGTCTAGGGCAATTTCAACTTGCCAATCTGGGCTTTGATCACTCTCAATTGCATCAGATAAATTAAAATCTAAATTAGAAGATAATCCCGCCACCGTTGGTTCTGAAAAAAGATAGTTTAAAGGAATATTAATGGATAATTGTTCTCGCAGTCGAGAAATCACTTGAGCGGCTTTTAAAGAATGTCCGCCTAAGTCAAAGAAATTATCGAAAATACTAATTTGTTTTAACCCTAAAACATCTTGCCAAATCTCAGCAACAATTTTTTCTGTAGCTGTTCGGGGTGCAATAATCGTTTTTTTATCCTGACTTTCGGTAGGTGCAGGTAAAGCGTTGCGATCAATTTTTCCACTACTCATTAAGGGCAATTCTTGAAGCTCTACAAAGAAAGCCGGAATCATATAATCGGGTAATTTCTGTTTCAGAAAACTCCGTAATTTTGCAGGATCGATGGATTGCGCTTTAGGGACAATATAAGCTACTAATTGTTTATGATTCGTTTGATCTTCTCGAACAATTACAGCCGTTGCTCTGACATCCGGGTATTCAGTTAATACGGCTTCAATTTCGCCAATTTCAATACGAAACCCTCGAATTTTAACTTGATTATCAATTCGTCCTAAAAACTCTATATTTCCATCAGGTAAATAACGAGCTAAATCTCCAGTTTTATAAAAACGTTGATCTTCAGATGAATTAAAAGCATGAGTAATAAATTTTTCACGGGTTAAATCATCTCGATTGAGATAACCTTTGGCTAAACCTAAACCTCCAATTAACAATTCTCCGGGTATTCCAATGGGGAGTTGTTGCAGATGGCGATCGCAAATATAAACCTGTGTATTTGTAATCGGTTTACCAATGGAAACAGAATGAATTTGATCAGTTTTTTGAGTCAAATTTGGATTAAAAACAGTGGTGGTTATCGTGGCTTCTGTCGGGCCATAAGCATTCAACCAAGTGATATCTTCTCGTTGACTATTTAATACTATTTTTTGCCATAATATTAATCGCTCTGGTAAGACTTCTTCACTTCCTGTAATCACTAAGCGTAAAGTTTCAGGTAAAGTTATTGAAGTTTGAGATAAATCTAATACCCATTCATGCCAATAAGTAGCCGGAAGATTAATGACCGTTAAACAATTTTGCTGAATAAATTGAGTAAAATCAGCTAAAGAAGGGAACATTGATCCAGGACGCATAACTAAAGTTGCACCTGTTAAAAAGGTTGGATAAATTTCTTCCGCCGCTACATCAAAGGTAAAAGAAGCAAATTGTAAAATTCGGTCACGACTTGTTAAATCATAGGCTTTAATAATTCCTAAGCTATGATTAACTAAACTTTGATGTTCAATCATAACTCCTTTAGGAGTACCCGTTGAACCGGAGGTATAAATAATATAAGCTAAATGATTTGGATGAATAGCATTAACTAAATTGCTTGAATTTTGACTCGCAATTAAGTTGGCTTCAGCATCCAGACAAATGACTTCCGCTTGATGATCACGGAATAAATCAACCAACGTATTTTCAGTAATTAATACCGAGACTTGAGCATCATTTAAGATATAGTTTAAACGCTCTTGGGGATAATTAGGAGCTAGAACAATATAAGCAGCACCCGCTTTAAGAATTGCCAATAAACTGATAATAATAGATACAGAGTGTTCTAAACAAATCCCCACTAACGATTCAAGTTTAACTCCCTTTGATTGAAGATAATGAGCTAATTGATTGGCACGATGATTTAAGTCTTGATAGGTGATTTTTTCATTTCCCCATTCTATGGCGATCGCATTTGGGGTTTTTAAAACTTGATGTTCAAATAATTCATGAATACAAACCTTTGGATTCTCAGCAATATTAGTTTGATTCCATTGCGCTAATAAATTTTGTTCTGATAACGGTAGAATCGGTAATAATTCAATTGATTGTTCAGGATGAACGGCAATTCCTTCTAATAACGTTTTAAAGTGGGAAATCATGCGCTCAATTGTGTCTTGATTAAACAACGCACAATTATAATCAAATGATCCAACTAAACCCTCCGCCGTTTCTTGCATGGCTAAAGTTAAATCAAATTGAGCAATTAAAGCATTCATCGTGACAGGAGTTAATTTTAAATCCGCCATCGAAAAATGATCAATGTGCAGCATATCTTCCCAAGAAAACATGACTTGGAATAAAGGACTATAACTCATATTCCGTTCAGGATTTACCGCTTCTACTACCTTTTCTAAGGGTAAATCTTGATGTTCATAAGCTTCTAAAACGACTTGTTTAACTTGATTTAATAAAGCTTTAAACGAGAGATTTTCTTTAAACTGAGTGCGAATGGGTAAGGTATTAATAAAGCAACCAATTAACGGTTCAATTTCAGGAAATTGTCGATTTCCACTGGGAATTCCAATCACAATATCTTCTTGACGGCTATAACGATAGAGTAAAATATTAAAAGCCGTTAATAGCGTCATATTCAGGGTGGCGGCTGACGTTTGGCTAATATTTTTCAGGTGTTGGCTTAATTCTGAACTTAGTTTAAATGTACAATTATTGCCTTTAAATGTTTGTATGGGAGGACGAGGATGATCAGTTGGAATTTCTAATAACGGTGGAATTCCGGTTAATTTTTGTTTCCAATAATTAACTTCCTGGGTGAGTTTATCCCCTTGTAACTGTTGTCTTTGCCAAATGGCAAAATCACCATATTGAATGGGTAAATCAGGTAAAGGATTGGATTCTTTTTGCAAGAAAGCTTGATATAAACGAGAAAGTTCTTGCAGTAAAACTTTCATTGACCAGCCATCAAAAATAGAATGATGTAAACTCAAAAATAAAAGATAAGAATCAACTTTTAATTTAACCAAAAAAGTCCGCATTAAGGGAGCTTGGGTTAAGTTAAAGGGAGTATAAATTTCTTGTTCAGTTAATCGTTCTAATTCTTGGGTTTGTTCCGCCGCAGATAAAGACTGTAAATCCACTAAGGGCAAATTTAACTGAATTTTTGGGTTAATAATTTGTCGAGGAATTTCGTCAACTTCTTGAAAACAGGTCTGCAACACTTCATGACGTTGCATAATAGTTTCTAAGGCTTTTCTAAAAATATTAATATCCAAATTGCCGTCAATTTGAAAGCGAAACGGCATATTATAGGTATAGCCTTGATCTTCCAATTGATACAAAAACCAAAGTCGTTCTTGAGAAAAAGAAAGCAGTACCAGTTGAGATGGATCTCTAGGCGGTATTGTATTCGTTTTTAAACCGATTCCTTTTTTTTGTAGTAATAGTTTGAGTAATTTTTGTTTATCTTGAAAGTTATTAGTCATTTTTAAAATAGATTTAATAGGATTTTATTGAGTAATTTTAGGTTGTTTTCATAACAAAAATCAACCTAAAAATTGTTTAATTATTGATGCTAAATAGCGGTATAACCTCCATCCACCATTACAATTGTTCCGGTTACATAAGAGGAAGCTTCAGAAGCTAAAAACACGACGGGGCCAATTAATTCTTTTAAATCTCCGGTGCGTTTCATGGGTATTCTTGTATATAATTCACCCATTTCATCCGAAGTTGAACGTAAACCTTCTGTTCCTTCCATCATATTATTCATATAGCCCGGTGCAAAAGCATTGACTCGAATTTTGTGACTAGCTAATTCTACCGCTAGGGATTTTACTAATTGATTGACACCACCTTTTGCGGCGCTATATGCTCCTGAATATTTGGGAACAGCAACGAAAGCACAGATAGAAGAATTCATAATAATTGAACCTGCTGTTCCTTGTTTGATCATTTGTTTGGTTGCGAGTTGAGCGCAATTAAAATAACCTTTTAAGTCAACATTAATAACCTGATCCCATTCAAATTCTTCTAATTCATCAGTGTTTTTGAGAATTGCAACTCCTGCATTACAGACCATAATATCGAGTTGACCATAATGAGCAACCGCCTGGTTAATTAAATTCTGACAAGCTTGACGTTGACGAACATCGGTCTCAATTGCGATGGCTTCGCCTCCTGCTTCTTGAATCAGTTGAACCGTTTGTTCAGCACCAACTTGATTAATATCACCAATTACCACCTTAGCTCCAGCTTGTGCTAATCCTTGGGCTAATACCCGACCAATTCCTCGGGCAGCACCAGTGATAAGTGCAACTTTACCTGTTAAATCAAAGAGATGATTTGTCATTTTTTTCCTTCAGTTTAAATCAATGTCCATTATATAAAGTTTAATTCATTTAGGTTCAGCTTTGAGATAATAAAGCTTGAACTTCTTCTGGTGAAAGTCTAGAAATTTCTTGAACTGTTACGGCAATTTCATTCAGTAACCCTTCATTCCCCACTAATTCAATCAAAACTTGAACTAATTGACTAATTGTAGAGTGATTGAAAAGTTGACGCACAGAAATTTCGATTTCTAAGGTTTGACGGATTTTACTAATCAGTTGAATCGCTTTTAAAGAATGCCCACCTAACACAAAGAAATCGTCTTCAATGCCAACTCGTTCAACTTCTAAAATTTCTGCCCAAATTTCCGCTAACACTTCTTCAATTGCAGTGCGAGGAGCAATATAATTTTGAGTTAATGATAAGGGGTTTTTATCCGGTATTGGTAAGACTTTTCGATTAACTTTACCATTCGGGCTGAGTTGAAAAGATTCCATCGCAACAAAAGCAGAGGGAATCATATAATCGGGTAGCCAGTTTTCAAGGAAATCACGTAATTCGATAATATTTACGGTTTCACCTAGACGGGGAATAAAATAAGCGGCTAAATATTTTTCTCTAGCTGTTTCTCCCTGAACTGTAGCAACGGCTTGGGCAATTTTAGGATGTTGATTTAAAATCGCTTCTACTTCCCCTAATTCAATTCTGTAACCTCTAACTTTCACAACATCATCAATTCTCCCCAAATATTCGATGTCTCCATTGGGTAAATAACGAGCTAAATCTCCGGTTTTATACAGCAATGAATTCTCGCTAAAAGGATTAGAAATAAATTTTTCTTGGGTTAATTGAGAATTGTTGAAATAACCCCGCGCTAAACCTCCTCCCGCAACATATAATTCCCCAGTAACTCCAATAGGTACGGGTTGAAGATGGGAATTTAAAATATAAACTTGCACATTAACGCCCGGTTTACCAATAGGAATATACTTCGGCCAAAGCTCAGGATTGGCGTCAAAGGTATAACTGGTAACGATATCCGCTTCTGTCGGGCCATAAAAATTGTAAAGCGTACAATGTTCGAGTTTCTTGAATGCAGAAATCATCGCTGGGGTAATTTGTAATTGTTCTCCGGCTGAAATAATTTCACGCAAGTTAGCAAATAAATGGGTTTCCTCGCTATAGGTTTCGATTAATTGTTGTAATAAGGTGACGGGCAAAATTGCTTTATGAATTGGATTGTTAGCGAACAATTGACTTAATTTAGCAAGGTCTAAGCGGGCATCTTCTGGAACAATAAATAAGGTTCCTCCTAAACACCAGGCTGCAAACATTTCGTGATAGCTAACATCGAAATTGAAGGGAGCAAATTGTAAGAAATTTCTCTCCGGTGACATTTTCGCCTGATGATGCTCAATAATATTGGTTAAGGATTGATGCAGGATCATAATCCCTTTTGGCACACCCGTAGAGCCTGAACTATAAATAATATAGGCCAAATCCTTTAAACTCACGGGGTTGTCAAGATTAGTCTTGGGTTCTAAGGCAATTTCTGACCCTTGTTCATCCAATAAAATCCGTTGAGAAATGGTTTCACTGTTTAAAAGAGATTGACAATCTTTTTGGGTTAATAAGGTTTTGATTTGGGTGTCTTGCAGGATGTAAGAAAGTCTTTCTTGAGGATAGGTTGGGTCTAGGGGAACACAAACACCGCCTACTTTTAACACTGCTAAAACGGCAATTACCATATTAAGAGATCGTTCTAAACAAATCCCGACTAAGGATTGGGAACTCACCCCAATTTTTCGTAAATAATGAGCCAGTTGATTAGCAGATTCATTCAGTTCTTGGTAGGTTAATTGTTGCTCTTGAAAAACAACGGCAATGGCTGAAGGGGTTTTGAGGGTTTGTTGTTCAAATAATTCATGAACGCACTGTTTTAGGAGTTTTTCGGGTGCAGTTTGATTCCATTCAATTAATAATAATTGACGTTCAGCTTCCGTTAATACAGGTAAGTCTTGAATCCGACGATGGGGATTAATAGCGATTCCTTCTAATAAGGTTTTAAAATGACCTAATATCCTTTCAATGGTGTCATTTTCAAATCGTTCTTGAGGATAAATAATTTTAATACTTAAGGCTTCTCCAGGGGTGACAATAACCGTTAAGGGATAATCAGCATTGCCATAATCTTGCATTTCACCGACTTGTAAACCGCCTAAATTATCACTATCATTTTCGCTAAAGGGTAAATTTTCAAAGACAACAAAACTTTCAAAAACTGAATGAGGGGACGGAATTTCACTCCATTTTTGAATATCAATTAGAGAACTATAACTATATTGCTCTCGTTCTAAATGCTCTTGTTGTAATTGTTGAAACCAAGTTAATAATTCAAGTTGAGACTCAATTTGGATGCGAACGGGTAAGGTATTTAAAAACATCCCCACCATCGATTCAATCCCAGTAAAATTGGGCGGTCGTCCCGAAACGGTTGCCCCAAATACAATATCAGATTCACTACTATAATGATGCAATAATAAAGCCCAAGCTCCTTGAATTAGGGTAGAAAGAGTAAGGCGATATTCTTGGGCGAGTAATTTCAGACGACTGGTAATTTCTGGAGAAAGTTTTAATTTTTGATCAAGATAATTTTTACTTTGAGTAACAAGAGGATTTAACGGTTTATCAACGACTAATGGAGTTGGAGAGGTAAAACCTTGAAGATTTTTTCGCCAAAATCGTTCGGCTTCAGTTTGATCTTGCTGTTGTAGCCAATTAATATAGTCTTGATAAGGGCGGGGTGTGGGTAAATTGACGGGTTGATAGTTGATGAGTCCAGCGTAAAAATCGAAAACTTCTTTCAACAGAATTGCTGTTGCCCAACCATCTAATAAAATATGATGTCCAGTATGGATAAATTCATATTTTTGATCTTCAAATCGAATTAAATGACATCGAATTAAGGGGACTTTATCTAATTCAAAATATTGCTCTTTATCAGAGGTTAATAATTCCTGAAATTTAGTTTCTTGTTCGGCGGGAGAATGTGATCGCCAATCCTGATTAACCCAAGGCAAGGTGACATTTTTTCTAACCACTTGTAAAGGCTGTTTGGTTTTTTTCCAAGCAAAACAAGTCCGTAAAATACTATGTCTATCTACTACTTTTTGCCAAGCTTGTTGGAACGCATTAATATCTAAATTGCCTTGCAAGGTGATTTGAATTTGTGATAAATACGTCTTTGATTCTGGATTATATAAAGAATGAAACAGCATCCCCTGCTGCATGGGAGAAAGGGGATAAATGGATTCAATATCTTTTTTACTAACCCTAGATTGTTGAGGTGTTACCATTATTTTTCCCAATAGATTAAATAAAAATGTGCGTGAGTTTATTGAATCAAATTTTATTCAATAAATACGATAAACTTAGAACGAATTACCTTTAACGTTGACTAGACCACTTGAGTTTAAATTTGTTAATTTCTTCATCGGTGTAAAAATGACGCACTAATGGTTGATCATAAATCTCTTCTAAATATTCATCACTAAAGGTCAGACTCTTTCTTAAATTATCATAGATGAGATAGTCATCCGCTTCTAAAAAGTCTGCTCGGTCAAATCGCTCACAATCTAAATTTTCAATTCCTAAAAAAGTTTCTAGGGCTTCTTTTAAGCAAGAATCGAGTTTCTCTAATTTTAAGACTAATAAGTCAATATTTCGGTCTGGGAAATTTGCGATCGCATAACCTTTTTCTTTCGGAAAATCAATGGAAGCGATATCAATGCCGAAAACTGGTTGCAATTCTTCTTCAAACCAGTCAAACTGCTTTCCATAAACAAATTTTTGAGACCAAAATTTTTTAATAATTTCATCCATTGTGATTAATCCTTCTTGATATTTTATGAAAAATTCAGGAAAAACAGATTGACAATGAATGACTTGAAAAAACCAAGAAATATTACGGGCGATGGGTTCTCGGACTCCAGTAATAATTTTAATATTTTTTTGATTTTTAATTTCCTCAATGTGTTCGCTTAAATATTTGGTCATACAGGAATGCCCAAAGGTAAAAGCATGATAATGTTTCTCCAGTTGCATTGTTTCCCAAATTTTTGAGAAATGTTCTGAATTCAGATTATGAATATGATAAATAGCTTGATTTTGCAGATGTTTTTTTAGGGTCAAATAGGTACTCATTGAACCGACTTTCCCCATTTGATAAACAAATATGACTGAAGAATTATTGAGAAGTTCTTGTTTTAATTTTCTTTCTGTATTCCACATATTAATCCTATTATTCATATAGGAATACACGGGAAAAAACTGTTTATCTGCGATGGGATAATAGTTAAGAGCTTGGTTTGAGAGTTTAGTTTGTGTGTTCATGATGCTTGTTGATGATGCTGGAGGGTTGAATTTAAAATGCTGACGAGGATAAACCACCATCGATGGGAATAGTAATTCCCGTTATATAACTCGCACATTCTGAAGCTAAAAATACAACGAGATTAGCAAATTCTTCAGTCGTACCAATCCGATTCATGGGAATTGTTTTTAGAATTCCTTCTCGGATTAAATCTGGGGTTGTTCCTTGCTTTTTGGCATAAATTTCTAAATATTCTCGATGTCTAGGGGTGTCAATAACGCCGGGGTTAACACTATTAATTAAAACATTATAGGGGGCGGTTTGTCTAGCTACTGATTTGGTAAAATTCATTAAAGCTGCATTGACAACACCCGATTTAACTAAACGAGGAGATGGTTCTTTTCCCGATGTCCCAATGATATTAACAATTCTTCCCCAATGTTGTTTTTTCATAATCGGTAACACTAAATTGGTTAATCGAATATAACCCATTAATTTTCCTTGAAAAACGTTTAACCAATCTTCATCGGAAAGGTTTTCAATTAAATTCTCAGCAAAGTTAGCTCCTTCAGAATTATTTACTAAAATGTCAATTTTGCCATATTGATTTAAAGAGTTCTGTATTAATTGTTCAGAATCTTGAGCTTGATGGACATCAGCCACTAAACTCAGAATTTCTTGGACAGGATAAGCTTGAGCCAGAGATTGATAAGCTTGTTCTAAGCGTTGGGAATTGCGACCACAAATAATTAAGTGACAGCCTTCTTCTGCTAATTTTTCAGCAATAGTAAACCCAATTCCCGCACTACTTCCCGTAATCAAAGCCACTTTATCTTTTAATCCTAAATCCATAAACTTTGTCCTAGCATTTTGAGGTTAAACTTAAAATCATAAAACGAACTAAATTAAAATTTTAATCAAATTAATATCTTGGTTCGATGAATTATATCCCTTTTTTAAAACTTTTGAAGGAGCATAATAAATTTGACCATATTCTAAACACTGTTCTTCATTTTCTATGAAAATTTCTAATTTTCCATTCAAAATAAATCCGATTTCTTCTTGCTCACCTTGATGTGGGGGAATGGAATAACCAGAAGGTATTTTCATCATCACGATTTCAAACCAAGAACCCTTAACCGATTGACAAGGTAAATGAGTGATTTTATCTTGGTTGTTTGATAGGGTTAATACAACGTCTTCTGAAGGAAAAGAATAGGTAATCCGTTTAAGATCAAATCCAATCATCGCTTCGGACAAGGGATTAACAAAACCATGAGAAACATTAGCATCGGCGACATGAATATCTTGTAAAGCTCTCAAAGGTTTAATCACATCTTTAATATACAGTTCCAGTTCTCCTGAGAGTACCATGCCAATTTGACTTTCAGGATGTTGGTGGGATTCAAGTTTAGCATTAGGAGCTACAGCGGATAATTGAAAAATGGTATTTTGGCATTGAAAAACCTCTAATTCTACATGAGGATTGAGTTTAAGAGGATCGGGAATTGGGAAAAATTCAGACATGATTTTAGGGTGCAGGTTCAAAATAGGATTGAGATATTTTTTGATTTTATAAAGACAAAATTGATTGACTGATATGCCTATTTTTTAGGTGTGTCCAGGTAAATAAATATTTTGAATCATGCTGTTTTCCTTTTTGTGGAATAAAGACCAACTCATCTCAATTTTACCATATTGTGAAATAAATTCTAAATCATATTCTCGGAGGGCATTTTCATTGGTAATGGCTAAATCTGCTAACCCTTGTTTAACTTGAATAGCGGCAACACTGGTAGAATTGACAAATTTGATTTTAATCTTGTTTTGATTCAGGTCGCCCGGTAATAAATAAGGAAGTAAAGGAAGAGGAGCGGGATGAGTGACCAGGGTACAATTTTCTAAAACGATTTCTTCATTTTTTCGCTTGGCTAATCCGTAAACAGGTGTGGGATAGGTAAAGATAAAACCTAGTTTAAAACTCGGTTCCATATAGAAATCATTAATTCTTTCATAGGCATGGGGAACTAATGCCAAATCTACGTGATCTTGGAGTAAAGATTCCTTTAACTCTGTAAAGCTATCAAATAAATGGCTATTAACCGAAATCTGCTGTAATTTCCATTGAGAAATTAGATAATTTAAGGTTTGTTCACTACTGGTTTCTTTTGGCCCCAATGTGCCAACGGTTAAGGTTTTGACATTCGGTTGGGGATAACACAATTCCATGGAAAACTTTAACATAGTTTTAATACTCCTGAAGTTTTAAGGGCGGATAAATTAGGATTTCCAGTGCAAAATAGAACAATTTCAAGTTCAGCAATTAACAATTTCACCAACTCATCAACGGCGACTTCTGATTCAATGGCTGCTACCAGAAACGGTCGAGTCCCGATTGCACCCATTCTTGTAAAGGATTGAGATGGAGAATTAAGGCATCAGCTTCTAATAATTCCACCAGTTTTAAACAGTCTTCTAAACCGCAGCCGTAATTTAACTGTACAGCCCCTAAATTTGCTAACAGGAGAATATCTGGCGCCAGAGAACGGACTGCAAAGGTCGGCGCTAATTCCGGTTGTTCGAGTGCAATGCGTTGAGAACCGACTCCCATCGCTAAACCATAGCGTTGAGCGACCGTTGCTAATCGGGTGTTGACTAAATGGGCTAATTCGGTTCCTCCGGTCATGGAAGAGATCAGAATTGGAGCTTTTAGAGATTTCCCTAAAAAGGTTGTCCCCAGTTCAATATCGCTACGGTCAAGTTCAGGAAGACAACAATGGGTAAAACGATATTTTTCTAAACCGCTTGTAAGTTGTTGAAATTCTACATCTTCTTCGATACAAACTCGCAGATGTTCGCTTTTACGATTTTCAATTTCACTGGGAAGATTAGGCGGTGACATAGTTGTTATCAAGCATGAGGGTTAAACATTAAATTGAGTTTAAAAATCGAGTTCTGAAAGCAGTTCATCTAATTCTGCTTGATTCAGATCAGCATCGGGAAAATCCGATGGGGTATAACCTCCTTCTGCTGATAAACAATGGTTAATTAAGGTTTCTAAAGAATCTCGATAAGCATCAGCTAAATTTTCAATCGTTGTTTGATGATGAAAATTTTCACTATATTGCCATTCCATATCAAGTTGCCCATCAACCACAATTCCATGAATCGCAATTAAATGGGAACGTTGTCCCAAAGGACTATGAATGGAACCACTGGATTCTTGAGATAATTTCCAGCCCATCTCACCGATTTGATAGCTGGTAAATTGACCTAAATAATTAAAGCTAACTTGAGCTTTTGGATAATTTTTTAACGGGGATTGAATCGTTAAATCTGAGTTCAGATAATATCCAATTCCATAATCAAATCCTCGATTCGGAATTTGTCGTAATTGCTCTTTAATAGACTTGAGACATTCACCCGGATGGTCAAGATTTTCTAAGGTCAAAAAGACGGGAAAAATACTGGTAAACCAGCCCACAGTTCGAGATAAATTCACGGATTCAATTACATTCTCTCTTCCATGACCTTCCATGTCAAGCAAAAGCTGATAACTTCCTGTCCAATGGCCAAAAGCTTGGACTAAAGCGGTTAATAAAATATCATTAATTTGGGTATTATAAGCTTGAGGAACCTCCTGTAAGAGTAAGCGGGTTTGTTCTTCGGTGAAGGTGAAAGAAACCGTTTTGGCATGGGCAACACTGTTAGATTGGTCATCCCCCTGATGATCCACAGGAAGAGGAGAAACGGATGAAAAATCACGGTTTAACCAATACTTGAATTGAGCGTGAAATTCTGGGGTTTGAGCATAGTTTTGGAGTTCTTCAGCCCAAGTTTTAAAGGAACTGGTTTTAGGAGGAAGTTGCAGGGGCTTTTGGTTTTCTAATTGCTGGTAAATAGTGACGAAATCTTCGAGGATAATCCGCCAAGAAATTCCATCTACTGCTAAATGATGAATTACAATTAACATTTTTCCACTCTCACCCAAGGCGAAGAAAACCACCGCCATTAAGGGACCTTCCTCTAAGTTGAGTACCCGTTGTTGAACCTCTGCAATTTCCGCCATCTGGGTCAATTGTTCATCGGAGGATAGATGGGATAAATCTACTGTTTTAAAGGCAAAATTATTACAATCATCGCTATTATTTTGTTGCCATTGTTCCCCTTGTTGAACAAACCGTAACCGCAGCGCATCATGGTGATAGAGTAATTTGGAAATGGCTTGTTTTAATAAATCTGGTTTTAGATTATTAGGAACTTCTAACAAGATAGATTGATTAAAATGATGACGTTCGGGCAAATTCTGTTCAAAAAACCATTTTTCAATCGGTGTTAAGGGGACTTCACCTGTAACTAATCCCTGGTCAATTTCAGTGATAGCAGTCGTCTCCGCTATCATCGCTAATTGAGCAATGGTTTGATGGCTAAATAACTGTTTAGGAGTAATTTGTAATCCCGCTTGATTCGCTTGAGCAATGATTTGAATGGCTAAGATAGAATCTCCGCCTAATTCAAAAAAGTTATCGTTAATACTAATGGTTTTAAGTCCTAAAACCTTTTGCCAAATTTCCGCAAGAATGCGTTCTGTCTCTGTACCTGGAGTGATATTTCTGGCAGTTTCATTCTCTAATTCTTGTGCAGGTTGTGGGAGCGCGCGACGATCAATTTTGCCATTAGCGGTCAGGGGAAAAGCGTCTAACAAAATGAAGAAAGCAGGAACCATATATTGAGGTAGCTTTTCTTGCAAAAATAGACGCAATTGAGAAACAGTTAACTTTTCAGAGCCAATCACATAAGCACATAGACGCTTAACGCCTGGTTGATCTTCTCTGGCAATAATAATCGCTTCTTTAACTTGGGGATGTTGATTGAGAACGGTTTCAATTTCCCCTAATTCAATTCTAAAACCTCTAATCTTAACTTGATGATCAATGCGACCCACAAATTCAATTTGTCCATCGTTTCCATAACGAACTAAATCACCCGTTTTGTAAAGACGATCGCTATTTTTTTGACTCAAAGGATTAGCAATAAATTTAGCATTTGTTAACTCTGGACGATTCAGATAACCTCGTGCTAATCCTGAACCGCCAATGTATAATTCCCCTGGAATTCCAATGGGTACAGGTTGTTGATATTGATCTAAAATATAGACTTGAGTATTGCTAATCGGACGACCAATAGGCGGTGCTTTTTCGGTTAATAAATCCGGTGTTATTTTAACCGATGTTGTAACAACAGTATTTTCAGTTGGGCCATAGTTGTTAACTAATGTAAAAGGAATGGAAGTAGGAGGAAAATCATTAAGTTTATCTCCTCCGGTTAACATTAATCTTAATGGACAATTGGTAGACAAATCTAGGGGAATTAAGGTTTCTGCGAGGGGAGTAGGTAAAAAAGAAACGGTTATTTTTTGACCAATTAACCATTCTTGAAGTTGATTCGGTGATGTTAGCAAATCTGGGGGAACAATTGCCAAACACGCCCCGGCTGTTAGATAAGGCCAAATTTCCCAAACTGAAGCATCAAAGGCAATTCCAGCTAATTGAGTGGCTCGATCAATTGTTGTAATATTAAAAGCGTTTTGATGCCAAGAAACTAAGTTTAATAAACTTTGATGTTGAATTAAAACTCCCTTTGGTTTTCCGGTGGAACCAGAAGTATAAATGACATAAGCTAAATTCTCAGAGGTCATCGGATGGAGGAGATTATCGGGCGGATTTTGCTCAAGAATTTTCCAATCCTGATCTAAACAAAATATCGTTCCTGAATAGTTGGGTAAAGTATGAACTAAGTTTTCCTGAGTTAATAACACCGATACAGCAGAATCTTCTAACATATAAGCTAGACGTTCTGATGGATAGTTCGGATCTAAAGGAACATAAGCTCCACCCGCTTTAAGAATGCCTAAAAGTCCGATGATCATCAAAGCAGAACGTTCGATACAGATTCCTACTAAGTCCTCAGTTTTAACGCCTAAGTTTTGCAAATAATAAGCAAGTTGATTGGCTTTTTGATTTAACTGTTCATAGGTGAGAGATTTTTCTCCATCGATGACCGCTATAGCATGAGGTGTTTTAACAACCTGTTCTTCAAATAACTGATGAATACAGTAATGATGAGGATAATACGTTTGAGTTTGATTCCATTCTACTAATAATTGCTGTTTTTCCGATTCAGTCAGTAACGGTAATTCCCCGATGGTTTGCTGAGGATTGGCTACAATTCCCTTTAATAAAGTTTGGAAATGACCTAC
>Ga0209229_10000319_pt1 | contig 19171 bp, 17 predicted proteins | sample SanBayMetagenome_FD_187466 | JGI IMG/M metagenome (GOLD analysis project Ga0209229, IMG submission 187466) | Freshwater and sediment microbial communities from dead zone in Sandusky Bay, Ohio, USA (SPAdes) (version 2) | ecosystem: Environmental > Aquatic > Freshwater > Lentic > Sediment... | reverse complement strand
CGACTACTTCACGGTGTCGGCCAACATTGCTGGTATTCCGGCGATAAGCTTGCCGTTTGGCAGCGATGCAGCTGGACTTCCCATCGGGATGCAATTGCAGGGTCCGATGTGGAGCGACGAGCTCCTCATGGCTACGGCCGGACGCTTAGCACGCACGGCGTAAGGCCATACGATTAGGCTTGACCGACGAACGTGATCGGCACCTGAATCGCTTCGGAAATGCTCAGCTTTACTGGACATGTCGTTACGGCATTCGTAAGGATTTTCAGGGCCTGGTCATCCATCTGCGCTGGCAGTCGAATCTCCACCGACAACCGTCCAATGCGACGTAGCGGGTCAGCGACCATTTCCTTCTTCACCGTGATCCGCGTGCCCTCGAGCTTCCACCCATGCTTGTCGGCAGCAAGTCCGACGTAGGTAAGCATACACGAGCCCAGTGCCGTTGCCAGCAGATCTGTCGGCGAGAAACTCTCACCACGTCCGTGATTGTCAACGGGGGCATCGGTGATCAGCGTTGTGCCCGATGGACCGTGTGTGGCAGCGCAGCGGAGCTGGCCTTCGTAAACAAGTGTCATTTCAACCACTGAAACCTCCTGTTATCGTCGGGTTATCGTCGGTTTTGTCCGTATTTTTGGAGTCTATCCCACAAAGGACAACTCACTATGAGCGTATTGGTCAACAAGAATTCCAAGGTCATCGTCCAAGGCATCACTGGCGGCGAAGGAACCTTCCATGCATCACAGATGCTTGCCTACGGCACACAGGTCGTTGGTGGCGTTACACCTGGCAAGGGTGGTACAATGTACGCCGGGAAGGGCGATGATGCATTCACACATGCCGTGCCGGTGTTCAACACTGTTGCTGAAGCAAAGGTTGCAACTGGCTGTGATGTGTCAATCATCTTCGTTCCAGCCCCAATGGCTGCCGACGCGATCCTCGAAGCGATTGCTTCGGATATCAAGGTGATTGTCTGTATCACCGAGGGCATCCCAGTGCGCGACATGATCCCAGTGCAAGCGGCGCTTGAGAAGTCAGACTGCCGTCTGATCGGACCAAACTGCCCTGGCATCATCACACCAGGTGAGTGCAAGATCGGCATCATGCCGGGCTTCATCTTCACTGGTGGCGGTCCTGTTGGCCTTGTATCGCGCTCAGGCACACTCACGTACGAAGCTGTACGCCAGCTTTCAGACGTAGGCCTTGGTCAGACCACATGTATCGGCATCGGTGGCGACCCAATCATCGGCACACGCTTCATCGACGCGATCAAGCTGTTCAATGACGACCCTGCAACGGAAGCAATCGTGATGATCGGTGAAATTGGTGGCAACGCAGAAGAAGAAGCTGCGGAATACATCAAGGAGCACGTCAAGAAGCCCGTCGTTGGTTTCATCGCTGGTCAAACAGCACCTCCTGGACGTCGCATGGGCCACGCTGGTGCGATCATCTCGGGTGGTAAGGGCACAGCTGCAGACAAGATGGCAACGATGCGCGCCTGCGGCATCACCGTTGTTGAGTCGCCAGCTACGATCGGCGTCACCATGAAGAACCTGCTCGCAAGCAAGGGCAAGTAATTCCCTCTCTCAGAAATTCCCGTTTTACCAACGACAACAGATCACAACAATGGCAATCGAACGCACCCTCTGTATCATCAAGCCTGATGGCGTCCGCAACCAGAACATTGGCAACATCGTTGCAATGATTCAAGCAGCTGGCTTCCGCATCCTTGGCTTGAAGCTCACACGCATCTCTCCAGCAGTAGCTGGCGAGTTCTATGGTGTTCACAAGGAACGTCCGTTCTACGGCGAACTTGTCAACTTCATGTCAAGCGGCGCAATCGTTCCAATCGCTCTCGAGAAGGAAAACGCGATCGCTGACTGGCGTGCACTGATCGGCTCGACAGACCCAGCAGAAGCTGCTGAAGGCACGATCCGCAAGAAGTACGCAACGAGCAAGGGCGAGAACGCTGTTCACGGCTCAGATTCGGTAGAGAATGGCATCAACGAGGTTGCATTCTTCTTCGCTGAGAGCGAACTGATCAACAACGCCTGATAACACGAATTCACCTGTACACACGTTGGTGATGAACGACGAGGGCGGCTTCCCGCCCTCGTCCTGTTTCTGGCAGTTTTGTGGTAGATTCCTACGGTTATTCCATGCGCACGAACATGACACACAGAAGCTTTTTCTTGAGCACATTGATTGCATTGTGCTTGGTGACCGTTGCTTCGCACGCACAAGAATCTGCAACACCTCCAGCGCGACGTGAGTATCGCCTCCAGACGCTGTACCGTGCAGGTATCGCGCAGAATTACGAAGTGGTGGAGCAGACAACCGTCGAACGCATCCACAGCGATTCATCGAGGAAAACGTACGAGCGCACAGCGACGTATCAGATCACGGTGCGCTGCATCGAATCACTTGATGGGATTGCGAAGCTTATCATCAACATCGATTCGCTTGTCTATCGCTTCAAAAGTGCCGGCGTTGAGATTGCGTACGACTCACAAAAGGACATCACGCCAAAGAACTTTGCAGACCTGAACAACTACGCCGGACCGCTCAATCGCACGTTTGAGATTACGGTGAGTCCATATGGCGAAGTCACAAAGCTCTCTGGCGAACAGATCGATTTCTGGCGCGACTATCTGCAGCAGAACGCCGCAGATCTCGACTCAGTAGTGTATACGATCTGGATGCAATCGCTTGATCGCGAAAATCTCCTCCAGTACGGTGATTTGCAGAAGCGTGTCATTCCAGGTACGCGCAAGGGTGTCGACTCCACGTGGCGCCACGCATACGCATCACGTATTGATGGCGTGATCTACGAAGGAACAGTCACCTCGCGTTTGGCCAACAACAGCGGCGGACTCTACACGATCATCACGAAGGACACGATTGCGGCTCGCCCACAGCAGCCAATTCACGTCTATGGCATTCCTTACGTGAGCAATGTGCGTGACGGCGGTGCAGTTATCGACAACGAGCTGCTCCTCACCGCCAATGGCACAATCAACGAGGTCAAACACGTCGCAAAGAGCTGGTTCCGTGGTGTTGTGAAGAACGAACCCTTCACACACAAGGTCACGACCACGACAATGTGGAAACTCACGGGTCAGTATCAATGGTGAGATCGTTTGTTCGCGAAGCACTCCTGGCCGTCATCGCGCTCGCGATATGGTCGTGTTCCGCCGATACTCCACCACAGGACGTAACGCAGGCCGATTCAACAGCAGTTGTAACAGCGAGCGATACCGCACAGGCCACGACGCTCACGCTACAGGAAGCTGCTCTCGATACGTTCGCTGTTCGCTACAAGGTTGGCGATGTGCTGCGCTATCGCGTCACTCAGGCCTCAGAAGCAGTCCAGGATTCATCCATCGCACAACAGCGAAGCTCACACGTATACACAAAGACTGTTCGTAGCGTGAACCCCGATGGTACGTTCACCGTCGCGATGCGCTTCGACTCCATCAACGTTGCGTTCACTGCACGCAATCGTGCAAGCGGAGCAACGCTCGCCAACAAGTCATACGCGTCGTCAGATTCCACACAACGTTCGAGTGCAGAGTTCACGCAGTACAACGCGCTACTCGGCGAGAGCGTAGACCTTGTGATCGACCATCGTGGTGGCATCGTCCGCGTAGGCAGTGTTTCGAAGATTGTTGATCAGCTGCTCAAGAGCGTTGGACAAAACCCACCGCCTGGTGCGAAGGAACAACTCACGGCCCAAGTTCAAGGCGCGATCTATGGCGCGTTTCATGGACAGGAGATCATCCCGTTTCCTGCGAAGCCCCTTGACTCAACGGGTACATGGACAAATGCAATGACGACGCCAATTGCTGAGCTGTTCACCGTTGCAACAACAGCAACGTACAAGGTGACATCCGTAAAGAAGATTCGCGATCATCGCATCGCAACAATCGATGCGGGTGTTACAGGCCGAATGAACGTACGTCCACTCCCACGCGAAGCAGGCATCAGCGTGTCGATCGATAAGTCGTCGATCAACGGCTCATCAGCAGCACTGCTCGACGTTGATGGTGGCTACACGATTTCAAAAAAGAATACAATCTCGATGAATGTCACTGCAACTGTTCGTGGTGGACAGCGCGGTGAACGTCAAACTGTTTCGATGTCGCAAACGATGCGATACGAAATCGAACTCCTTCCGTAGTGCGTATGCCGAAGCAAAAGGTAGATCTTCGAAGTGTGTTTCAACCAAGCGACTCGATCATTTTCTTAGTGATCGCAGTTGGCTTGTTTATTGCAATCTATCTCGACGAAATGGCAGTGCGCCTCATCGGCATCTGCATTTCGATCCTTGGTGGCGTTGCGCTCTTCATGATCGTGTCACCACGACTGACCGATCTCCAAATCATCGCACCGATTCGTCCGTCGCAGACGCCGGACCTTGGCTCACGCATTGTTACTGACGGCAAGAAGACTTCGCAAACGTTCGATCCTGATGCATATCGCAATTCATTCGGTCTCACTGAAGGGGGCGATCCATCCTTCGTTGATGAGAAGCAGATCGACTTGTTTGAAGGGCATACTGATCTGGTGCAACACCCTGCCATCGAGCCTCCGGCACCGGTGGTGGTGCGTCCGGTAACAGCGCCAGCAGCGCGACCACAGCAGTTTATTGAGCATACCGACTCAGAGTCCAGCATTCGCATTCTTGGCACGAAGAAGTCGAAGTCAGCGACAGCTCCAAAGCTTGTGAGTGAGCTACGTCAAGAGAATCGCAAGAACGCTGAACTAAGCGCAGAGTTGAGCCCTGAGGCTTCGATCGAAGAAGCGACATTCTCGTCAACGACGGCAATGATCACTGGTCCGGTCACAGATGAGATTCAACTCTCGGAAGACATCATCGTCCGCCCTCGCTCCAAGTCGCGTGCCACGCCTCCTCCACCGCCTCCTCCTACAGTAGAGGAGCAGCCGGAGACAACCGAGGCCGATCTCAGTGAGTCAGTGGACACGGGCTCTGAGCTGATCACATCAGCACCAAGCAATGAGGTTGCGGAGCCGGTTGAAGACATCGTAGCGGAAGAAATCGTCGATGAGCAGCCGGAAGAGCGCATTGAAGAGCCTGCGGAACCTGTTCGCACAGGCGATGACATCTCGGACCTCGTAAGCGAGACATCAAAGCCGCGCGAAACGTCGCGACGTTCACCTGCTGTGTCGCTCGCAACATTTGTGAATGATGACGAAGAAGACCTCACTTCGCAAGAGCCACGCAGAGAATTCGACTTCCTGCTCAACCGCGTGTTGATGGTTATTCGTTCGGCAACGAACGCTCGCACGGCGGCCTTCTTGTGGGTCAATAGCGAACGTCAGCAACTCGTGGTCGAAGCGAAGATCACAGAGGCTGAAAGCGAGTTCACTCCTGAGCGCAAGATCCCAATGGGCTCCGATGCCGTGAGCCAGATTGCACGTGAGGGTCGCCCTGAGATCATCACGCAGATCAGTTCAACAGCAGAACTTGATCTTCTACCGTACTACGTGAAGTCGGCACAGACTGTGTCGTTCATCGGTGTGCCGGTGTACTACGGTGGCAGTGTGGTTGGTATCCTATGCGCCGATTCGAAGATCGAGGATGCATACTCTGATATCACGGTTGGCTTCTTCGGACAGTTCACGAAGCTGATTTCGGGTCTGGTTTCGTCGTACACAACGCGGTATGACCTCATGCAGGCCTCAAGTGTTGTGGAAGCAACACGTCAGTTCCGTGAGCACATGGGTGGTACTCCTTCGAACACGCAGCAGATCGTGCGCGCACTCTTTGCGACACTCATCCAGCACATGGATATCAGCCGCATCGGCGTTGTTACGTTCAACCGTGAAGCCGGAGCATGGACGCTTACCGATGCTCGTTCAGCTCTTGACGATGGGTATCGCCAAAACGTTGGCGCAACCGTTGACCTTGTCACAACTGCCGTTGGCGAGTCGATTAACAGCGCAGCAACAGTTGTGCGTTCTGCCGATGACGAAGGTACGCGCGTTCTTGCGAATGAGCCATCACTCGAGGTCGGACAGTTCGTTTCGGTTCCACTTTCTACGGCGCTTGAATCATACGGCGCGCTCTTCATCGAGAACGTCGTTGCCCCTCTCGCGCAACAAGAAGTTGCCCTCGCTGCTGCGATTGCTGAGCAGGCTGGTGCATTGTTCGACCAACTCCGCAAGGAAGACGATCTGCGTACAGCAGCGCTGCTCGATCATGGTACCGGCGTCCTGAACGAACAAGGATTCGAGATGCGCGTCCGTGAAGAGTTCGCGCGCGCTGTCGATTACAACCTGCCACTTACGCTGTGCATCGTGCACCTCGATCCGTCACGCGCCTCAGCTGAGCAGCGCGAGCACGCCGTGCTCCACATTCTACGCATGATGAAGCAGCAGCTTCGTGAGTACGATATCCTTGCTCGCCTCGATGCCGATCACCTCGCACTTGGTCTGGTTGGATACAAGTCGCAAGAAGCGCATAACTGGACAGAGACGATGCGCCGTGACATCGCGAGCACACCGGTCGATGTCGAAGGCAAGCGTATGTCGTTCACAGTGTCTATAGGTCTGGCGCAGGCCGAGCCGCGCGAGACATGGGACGACCTCATTGCGCATGCAAATGCGGCACTCGAGGTTAGCCGTCGCTCGGGCAATCGCGTAACAGTGTTCGCGTAATCAGTCGTTATCAGGTCCAGCCGTCGAGAAGCGTACGATCACCGGACAGTGATCACTGACAGCATCAGCCATTTGCGGCTGTAGGAACGTCCGCGTATTCTCCATACGCTCGGAACCCTTCATCACACGCTCTTGCGCTGATGTCGATACAACCACGTGATCGATCGTTGTCCAGTTGTCATTCTTACAGCTCTTGAGTGCACCTGTAAGAAACTGCATCGACGAGCTCTCTAGCAGCGGTGTGAGCGTTGCATTCTGACGTCGCGATGTGAAATCGTTGAAGTCACCAACGATGATTACATCGCGCTCTTTCCCCGCAGCAATCACGGAGTCTGACCATTTCTTGAGGAGCGCCACCTGCTCGAGGCGAATCTGTCGCGATTCATCGCGCAGTTGATTTGTACTGTCATGTCGCGACGTGCTCTTCAAGTGCACTACCATCATCACCCAGTCGAACGATCCCTTGGTGCAGCGCACAACGTAGCCAGGACGCAATCCCTTACGACCAAGTGTCAGTGCTTCGTAGGTACCAAGTGGTGTCACATCGACACCCTTGCGCACAATGATGCCAACATTTTGCTTGATGCCAGCATCTGCGAGGTAGCCTGTATAGCCATCGAGGTAGCGTGTTACACGACGCAGCGCGGCGTCGTTCTCAACTTCCTGTACGCCCATCACATCAACACCAGTGCGTGCGATAACATCCGCGACCAGCAAGCACTCAGAATCGGTCCGTGGCTTCATATCCGACGCGCCATCACCAAGCCACTCGATGTTGAACGTCCCGATCGTCACCGTTGTATCGGGTGCACCCTGCGGCGTCTGACACGCCACAACGAACATACAGGCAACCACACCAGCGACTACGAGAGCGTTCTTCATTATCGTCCTGTTAGTACTGCTTTAGCAATGTAACCCGCCACCTTAGGATTCTCCTTGAGTCGACGCGTTGAGTACCCGTACCAGTCTTCTCCGAACGGCACGTAGATGCGCATACCATGACCAGCCTTGATCAGCGAATCGCGACGATCCTCACGCACACCAAGCAACATCTGGAACTCGTATCGCGATGTATCGCAGCCGCGCTCACGTACTTGACGTTCTGCGTCGGCGATGAGCTCTTCATCGTGCGTTGCGATGTGCGTCCGACCCTCGGCTGAGAGCAAGATTCCAAGAAGCTTCTTGTAGTTGGCACGGATCTCATCGGGATCCGTAAACGCGTGCTCAGGCGATTCGACGTAGATGCCCTTACAGAGGCGCACGGATGGAGCGTACTCAAGGAGTGAACGAATGTCCGACTCAGAGCGACGCAGATAGGCTTGGATCACGACACCTACGTTGTTGCGACCATCACGGCGGAGTCGACGGTAAAAGTCGAGCGTGATGTCGGTGTAGGGGGTGTTCTCCATGTCCATGCGGACAAAGATCCCATGTCGTGCTGCCTCGTCGACAAGCGAGCAGAGATTCTGGTATGCGAACTCATGATCAATGTCAAGTCCGAGCGACGTGAGCTTCACACTCAAGTACGACGACAACTTGTGCTGCTGAATGGCGGCGATCACAGATGCCTGGGTGGCTGTCTCGTGCATTGCGCGCTCGCGCGACTCGACGAATTCGCCGAGCACATCAATCGTCGATGTTGCACCCTTTGCCATCAAGTCCTTCGTCACCCGGACGGCATCAACGAGCTGTGGCCCAGCGATATATCGCTGAGCCACGATTCGAACAATACTCTTCGGGATGATGGGAAGACTGGCAACAACGAGGCTATTAAAGAGACTCACGTCGTCAGATCCTTCTGTAGTTATCGAACAATTGCCAGTGGGGCAACGATCATGTGCGAACCAACACGGACACCAATCTGATACGATCCTGATGCCACTGCGTTGAGAGGAAGTTCAAGTGTAGTTGTCCCTTGAAGAAGCGCAACACCAGCACGGAGAACAATCTCACGTCCATCAGTTGATACCAAAACCACTGTTCCATTCTGTTGCGCGTTGGCAGACGTTACATTGAGTCGAACAACAGACGTCGCAGGATTAGGCGAAACGCTTGCGATTGCAAACCCAGCTGCTGCTGCATCCTCTTGAACTGACACCGGCGCATCGCATGAATCAAGGCGAAGTGTCTCGCGAGTAGCAAGCACTTCTTCTGATTGCGCATCAATCACACGGAGCTTGATCGTTGTTCCTGCTGGAACGTTGTTCATGTTCACGTTGCGACTAAAGATCTGCCAGAGTGACGTTTCAATCGTTGACTGTTGCGTTGCCGTGCGCCAGTTTGAACCGTTATCGGTTGAATACTGGATACGGATTGACGGAACAAAGTCGGCACTCCAACGGAATTGGTTCGGCTGGTTCTTGCACATCGATCCACCCTCAGCTGGAATCTCAAGTGCGAAGCGACGAGCGCCGATTGCAAACGGCTGACTTGTCGACGGGACATTTGGTGCGCTCAACGCGCTCACCTTGATACGAGCACTCTCGGTCAACACCTGCGGAACTGTCCATGCAAACGATGTTGCAGATGAAGACTCCTGGAGCACTTCCCATGCCGTGCCGTCTGGAGCAAACTCCAGCTTAACGTTTCCAACGCCCTGACCCTTGGTCCAGCGAATCGTGAAGCTTGATCCCTGACCCAAGCGTTCTCCACCCTTCGGTGCGTCAAGCGTAACAGGGATACTGATGCGATAGCTCGCGAGTGATGTGTCATTAACCGCTGGATTCGATGCATCTTCGGCGCGAACCCAGAACGTCGTCACGCCAAGTGCTGGGACGCTCCACAGATACTGGCGATCCGCTGCATTCACATTTGGTGCAAACGTCGTCCATGGTCCACCCTCGGTTGGACCCCATGCGAGATTGATTGCGGAGACGCGAGCAGATGCCCAGCGAATCGTCATCTTCTCGCCAAGGCTGTACGCATCTGTACCGCGCGGCTCTGTGATCGTGATCGTTGGCTTTGTGACCAGTGGCGCACATGAAGCTGCGGCAATCCATCCGCGCATGCGCTCTGCTACACGTGGACCGAATGTAAGTGGGGTGCGGCTTCCGTTCGCAAGGTGACAGTAGCTCATGATTGTGCCTGGCACAACGCGGCGCAACGATGGGTCGCTATAACATCCATCAGTTCCGTCGATGCTCAACTGACATGTGTCAACAGGCGGACTCCAGTAGCAGTTGTGCGTGTGGAAGGCACCGATGTTATGTCCCATTTCGTGTGCAGCAACAAACACGTCCCACACGAATGCGTTCGAGCGATTCGGATCGCCTGGAATTTCGTTGGCATTCAGATATACTGTCGACACGCCATAGCCACCACGATTCTTCTTGTTGCAGAGGCCGTTGAGGAAGGCGATGCCACCAACAAACGAACCACCAACCGGACGGATGAGCGCGTAGAGGTGCGCTACCGTGCGATCAACGTTATTCATCCGACGTGACCAGTCGAGAGAGAACTCACTCAGCAGCTCTCCAGGATCGCGGCCATCGTAGAAGTAGCCCGACGGTTCGTCGACTGTGAATTTCTCGAAGTAGCCCATGTAGAGCAATGCGTCGAGCTCTTGCTCATACACTTGCGCCATCGCGGCAACAACCTTGATGAAATACTGTGCGATCTCTTCGTCTGTGTCACCGCGACGCTTCATCACGCTGTCGATGTCCTCACGAAGAACAACGGCAATCTTGAACTCGCGGAGGTAATCTGCCTGCGCACCTTCAGCAAGCTTTGCCTTCGATGGAATCGACATTTGTCGCGCGGCATCATCGGCGTCAATTGGCAGCTGTTCGTTACCGCAGACAAAGCGCGAAAGTGGATCAACACCGAACATCACTGCTTCATCAGCAATTGTGTGGAGCGTTGCATCTCCCTGGCGAGCAAGCGAGTAGTCGCGACCGATCACTGTACGCTGTCCATTTGCCGATTGAACAAAGCCCGTTACGTTTCCATCACTGTAGTGAATCGAAACGTTCGTTGAAGGGTCACCGTTGACCGTACCACGATACGAAATCACCGGACGCACCTTCATCGCAACCTTGCCCTGCTTGGTGTGCGTGTAGAACTCAGTGTTGGCATCAACAACGCCACGCGTACGCTCGAGAACGAGCGTTGCATTCTCGTTCCACACCAACGGGAAGTTGGTAAGCGTAATGCGCTGCTCGGCGATGTCGAACACCGACCGTGCTACTGCATGTTGCATCATTACCGGACGGGCGAATCCCGTCTGCTGGACGCTTGTTTGGTTCTTCAACGTTACCGGCACAAACATTTGTCGTGCGTCTACGGTACGCTGGGCTGAAAGAGGCGTTGCGACGATCCCTGAGATCATCACGAACACCATGGCAATAAACAGGTTACGTGTCATGGGCCACTCGATGTGAAACGGACGGTAAAGATACACAATGGACGTGACGCAGGAGTTCCCTACAAGGGCCTACAGGGGCAACGATGTGCGGTCTCGAAGCACCCGCAAAATGTCGTCGTGGATGGCAGCACGATCCCGAGCGCCATCAATAACAACCATTCGTGCTGGGTCGTCCTTGGCAATGGCTAGGTAGCCTTCGCGAACGCGCTCGAAGAACTCCCGTCCAGCGCGCTCCATTCGATCTGGTTCGCCAGCAGCTGTATCAAACTGCATACGCTGTTGCGCCTGCTCGAAGGCCACATCGATGAAGAACGTCACGCTAGGCATGACCCCTCGGGTGGCAATTCGGTTACAGGATTTGACGCTATCCATGTCGAGCATGCGACCAAACCCTTGGTACGCCGTGGTGCTGTCCACGTATCGGTCACAAAGGATGACTGTGCCCTGTTCAAGGGCGGGCTCGATCACTTTTTCAACGAGTTGTGTGCGAGCGGCACTAAACAACAGAAGCTCTGCCGTGGGGGTAATGGTCTGCTTTGTGCTGAGAAGGATCTCGCGGATCGACTCCGACAACAACGTCGCACCCGGTTCGCGGATCGTCATCACCGTCGAGCCTGACTGTTCAAGCACGTCGCGGAGGAGCACAAGCTGTGTGCTCTTTCCACTTCCATCGATGCCCTCGAACGAGATGAACATTACGAAGCCCCCTGCAATGCCGGCGCAACCATCACCACAATTTCGCCCTTCACGCCGCCGCGTGCGCGAAGTGCTGCAGCTACGTCAGCAGCTGTTCCACGAATGTACTCTTCATGCAGCTTCGAGATCTCACGCGCCACAACAACTTTTCGCTCAGCTCCACCCATGTGCGCAATATCGTCGATCAGCTCCTGCAAACGATAGGGTGATTCGTACATCACAACAGTTCCGTGGTATGCGAGATGCGTCTCGAGGAACTGCGTGCGCCCCTTCTTCTGCGGTGGAAACCCTACGAAGCAAAACACATCAGTTGGCAAGCCCGATGCAGCAATCGCCGTTGTGAGCGCCGAAGCACCAGGCAGCGCAATCACGCGGCAGCCAGCTTCGATACATGCCTGCACGGCGCGGTACCCGGGATCGCTGATGCCAGGCATACCTGCATCGCTCACGAGTGCAACCTTCTGTCCTTGTGCAACGCGATATGCAATCTCCATCGCACGCTCGCGCTCGTTATGCTCGTGATAACTCAGAAGCGTCTTGCGCGGCACATCATACTTTTTGAGCAAGGGGCTTGTGTGACGTGTATCCTCACACACGATCACGTCGGCTTCGCGAAGCGTCTTTACAGACCGTAGCGTCATGTCCTCGAGGTTTCCAATTGGTGTTGGAACGAGGTACAATGCGCCCGACGTGTTGGGAGCTCCTTGTTGAGATTGTTCAACCTCTGGAGCATCATCGCGCTCTCGTTGACGTGCAAAGAAGTCGCGCAAGAGCGTGCTGCATTCTTCTTCGCAGATTCCTGTGCGAACAGTTGCTTGGTGATTCAACCGTGGATCATCAAGGAGTTCAAACACACTGCGGCATGCACCAGTCTTCGGATCTGCAGCACCATACACAACGGTTGGTATGCGAGCGAGCAGTATCGCACCTGCACACATCGAGCACGGTTCCAGCGTGACGTAGAGCGTGCAGTCATCGAGAAACTTCTCGCCAATCGTGCGCACGGCTTGTTCGATGGCTACGATCTCTGCGTGACGTGTGGGATCGCCCATGCGCTGGATTTCATTCGCACCACGTCCGACGATTTCGTCGCCACGCACAATGACGCAGCCAACAGGTACATCGCCCAAACGCCCGGCCTCTTCGGCGAGCACAAGTGCTTCCTGCATGAACTGTTGATGTTTGCGGGCGACTTCCGACACGTTACTTACCCTGACGGGCTTCCTCGTACTGTTGAGTTTTGCCCGGATCGAGGAACCGAAGATCGGCCCATACCTGAGGGTTTGCGACACCCTTAAAGATGTCGGCAATCTCACCAGACTTCGCATCGAAGTATGCCTGCAGCACAACACTGCGGTTGGAGATCTTCGTGCGCTTGAATGTAGCCATGTCGTTGAGCACTTGTGCGAGCGCTGTGCGCCCTTCTTCCTTGTTCTCGGCGTAGATATCAACGGCTTCGTGATAGTCGAAGAACAACCGGCGCAGTCCCTGATAGCGCATGTCGTTGAGCTCAGTTACGAGCGCCATGCGCGTGAACTGTCCTGGCTGATAGACTGTGCTGAACTGACTTACTCCCTGTGCGTTTCCTGTCTGCGCAATGGAGAGTGCTGCCTTGTACATGTCTGCGCCACCGAGGTCATCGTACGTGTCCATGTCGAGACCGATCGCAATCATCATGTAGAAGTCGAGCACGCTCGTGAACTGATCATAGCGTAATGGCTGATAAACCAGCGTTGGACTATTCGACCACTCGAAGGTCCAGTCTTGATCGAACACGCGCAAGAACCCACCGCCAGTGCCAGGCACATTATTCACCAGACGCTTGGTCACGATTGAGAGTCGAGCCGAGTACATGTTTCCATTGCGACCATTGAGATAGATCGTGATGTCGACAGGAATACGCGGTCCTTCCCAATCCTCGCCTGTATAGCGGTTTGAATTGAGGTAGTTCTTGACGGTTTCAGCCATCAACATCACATCCTGACGTTGGTCAAGCGTGAGTGGCTGCATGTCGACACGTACCGTTGCTTCGAGTTCTTGCGCCGTGGCCGTCACGAACGGCGCACATACTCCCACAAGGAGGGATAGCACGAGGACTAGGATCTGGTGGTTCATGAGGTGTACCATTCAAATACAGTGGTGGACGAATCTACGGACCATCGCGCTGATCGCTGCGATCTTCCTGAACACTTGCCCGCTGCATGCGCAATTGAGCGCATCTGGTTGCGGCACAATCAGCGAGGCAGACGCAGCGGAGGCGCCCGCATTGCCCGTGCGCTCGGCACTGAGTGTTCGCATTCGGCCCGTGCCAGTGGGTCTGCCAGAGCTCTCGACTCTTCGCATTGGCTTCGGTGTGGCATCACAGCAATTGGGAGGGTGGATTGATGGTCGTGGCAACAGTGACTGGACGGATGTGACTGTAGGGTCGCACATGCGATGGACCATTGACTCTGCGTATGCCGTGGGCATCGCACCGAGGTTTCGATCGCAGTGGTTCCGTGGGTTTGCGTCGAAGCATGCGATGCACTGGGATGTGCAGGCAACAACCACATACAATTCACTGACAGTTGGAATTGCACTGCGAGATATCCCAGTGGCAGCTCCCGTACCCCGTCCGTTCCTTCACGCAAGCATGATGGTTGATGTCTCTGAGCTTCGTGTAGCACTCGACATGGGAATGAACGCCGAAACGGAAGTGTGGATCGGCGTAACCGCCGACGTGGTGATTGGCGATGAGCTTCGCATCGTTGGATCACTTCGAACACAACCAGCCGTAATGCTTGCAGCGATGCGCTGCGCAGTCGATCCAGACCATTCCATCACCGCTGCCTGTTCGTACCGACCCGACATAGGCATCACATCCGAGGTAGCCTGGATATGGTCATTCAATCCCTGGCAATAGCGGTGATCATGCTTGTGGTTACAATGGCAGCGCAAGCGCAGGATGACCAGCTTGATGGACAATGGCTAGCGCCCACACTCGATGCATTGGAGCGTTTTCGCGAAGATCCATTATGCCTTCGCTGTTCCCCCGCTTCAACGCTGACGCAGATTCCCGGCATCTCGTCACGAACGGCACGTCGTATCGTTGATGCCTGCAGATCCCCATCGATCACATCGATAGACGAACTCTCCGACTCGATCTGCGCATCACCAGAGCAGTTTCTTATGCTCACATCATGTACGACACTCCAATGCTCTTGCGTTACCGTACTGCGATCGCTCCGGGTTCGCACTCGAACACGTTCGTCGCCTAGACAAGCCGCCACCGCGCGCATCGATGCTACCTACGCCTACGGGATTGCTGGGATATCTCTGCAGCGAATCGACGAACAATTACTCCCTTCGGCATGGATTACGGCATCGCTCAGCACACTTGATCTGTACGTTGGAGACCTTGCGTTTCAGAGTGGCACTGGCTTACTTCTCGGCATGGCACAGACGCTTATGCGACGTGGTGTTGATGTGCTTCCTGGATCGACATCGCTTCTTGTTGCACGTCCGTGGCCTTCGATAGCATTCGAAAATGCACCGCGAGGTGCCGCCGCGATGTGGCAGAGTACAACACTGCCGCTCACTCTTGGTGCAGTTGCATGGATAGATCGTGCATCACCAGAGACGCGTCCGCGATCATCTATTCACATTGGTTCGAAGCTCTTTGGCATCGACATACACACAACGCTCCTACGCGATTTCAATCGTTCGCAGTCTGGCGATGCTATGTCGCTATTGTTGAACTACGAGAACAAGCACCTTCATGTTGTTTCGGAAGTACGATTACGCGTTGATGCACTTGAGGGTTGGCATGTGATGGTCGGATATGGCGATCGTCGGACTGATCTGGTTGCATCGGTCTGGCTGTACGCTCCATCAATCAATCTGGAATACGGTACGTCTGCGTTGGGAGGAAGTCAACCACTAAACCAGCACGGATTCCACATCGCTGGATATCACCGATTCGCGTCTCGTGTCTCACTTGCTGCCTCGGCAACGCTCCTTCAGCGTCTAACCCGCACCTATCTCGATCCGCTTCCACCTAACTCAACGACACTGCGTGCTGATGTGGAGGCACGCACTGCCCGATCTACGTTCGTGCGAGCACAGCTCATGCATCGACGCTCCGTCGAGAGCCAAGCATCTGACGATGGACGTGTGATGAACGTTCATGCGAGCATGCGTGCGCGCGTTGATTGCGAGCATGAGATGTCGCGTGCAACATCGATCCGTGCTCGTATCGACCTTGGTTATGCCACTGCTGACCGTCAATCACCGCAACATGCCACGCTCATCGCATTCATGTGTCGCACACGCATTGCATCAGCGATCACACTGAGCGTGCAGCTAGCTCAGTGGCGTTCATCATCATACGATGTGGCGCCGCGTATCAGCACACTCAGCGTGCCTGGTACGTTCGACATGCTCGTATGCACTGGTGTTGGTCGAGCAGTGCACGCGCAGATGCGAATTGCACTTCCGTACGGAATAGGTATCTCGGCACATCTTCGGCACGAGATACGATCAGCCGAACTCGCAACCGAGTGGACAATCCAAGCGGAATGGCAATTATCGCGGACGAATCAGCGAGCGAAACGCGTCAGCTTCGTGCACGAAGTGCTGAGCGATTGAGCCCGACATCGGCATATCGAATGCCATGCGCTCCGGGTGCCACTGCACACCAAGCAGGAATGGCTTGCCACCAAGTGTTGCGTCACCCCACTCAAACGCTTCAATGGTACCATCAGCAGAGCGCGCAGAAACCGTGAAGAGCTGCGCAATGTGATCAACTGCCTGATGATGCGAGGAGTTCACTGTGGAGTCCATCACGCCACAGATGTATTTCAAGATCGAACCTGATTCAACATGTAGATCATGCGTTGCATCAACGCTGTCGATGGATCCATGCTGCTCTTGCGAAGGACGTTGCGATGGTATGTCAGCTACAAGTGTTCCACCGTAGGCAACATTGAGTACCTGTGCACCACGACAGATTCCGAGTGTTGGCAGTCGGAGATCGCGCGCACGCTCTACGAGCGCGAACTCCTTCGCATCGCGTTCATCGTCGATTGTCTGACACAGAGGCCGAACGTCTGGCTGCTCATACCGCTCAGGTGCAACATCAGGTCCACCGGTCAGAATAAGGCCATCACATGTATCCAGCGCAGCTACCGCCTCTTCGACCGAGAGGGGCTGACAGTCCACAATGCGGATCGATGGATCAACTGCGTGAAGCCAGGCAGCATAGTTCGTGTAACTCGGACTTCCCGAAGCTTTTGAAATCGCAATTGTGATCATGCAACACCTGAACGTAATGCGTCAACGACGCGGTGATCGGATATCTCTGCGCGGATGCTGATAACATACCACGCTGGGTGCGGCATAGACGAAGAACTATGCTGAACAAGTTTACAAAGGTCTTTTTCCGTCGTCACGAGTCGTGCTCCGTATCTACGAGCCGTCTCGACGCAGCGTCGCACATCATCGGCTGTATACTGGTGATGATCAGGGAACAGGCACATCTCGCGCACATCGTACCCAAGGGCGGTTGCCGATTGGCGGACGCGCTCTGGTTGGGCAATTCCAGCTACGATCACAATTGGCTCGTCGAGTGGAAGCACATGGTCGCGGTCGCTGGAAAGATGTATGCCCTTCGTGACAACCTTGCACGATGCAATGATCGTGTCGAAGCGTGTGTACTCACGACACTCTTCAGGTGAAACATCCCCCATCGTAAGCACTATGTCGGCACGGCGTAGCGATGTGAGTGGCTCTCGCAACCGTCCTGCTGGCATGAGCGAGCCATTGATCGTTGCTCGATCTACGAGCACAACATCAATCGCGCGAGCCAGCGCGCGATGTTGGAAGCCGTCGTCAATGATGATCACGTCGCATGGGATGTTGCGAGATATGTACTCGGCTGCTACCGACTTCTGCTCGTGAACTACGACGGGAACATTGCATAGCTGCGCATGGAGATAGGCTTCGTCGCCCGCTTCGTCTACGCTGCAGCAAATCGCAGTTCCATCATGCACAACCCGAAGTCCACGTCCGCTACTGCGATACCCTCGAGCAACGATTGCGGGTCGCATGCCGAGGTCCTGATAGATGCGGACAAGTTCATGAACAACTGGCGTTTTGCCGGTTCCGCCAACAGACAGGTTGCCGACGCTCACCACTGGCACAGCGGTACGTGTAATCGCACGACGTCCATTGTCGTATGCGGCGTTGCGTGCCGCTACGATACGTCCGAACAACCGTGCAACCAGACCTAGCATTGCACTGATCCCAGGTGATGAAGCTGCTGCGTGACATCGTCAATCACTGCGCCGATTTCTTCGCGTGTTGCGTGCTCGGGGATATCGATTGGCATCGAGACATGAAGCGTGATGTGACTGAACGGCAACGGCAATTGGAAGCGATCCCATGAGCGATGGAACACCTTTGCTCGTGTCGCACGCATTCGTGCTAAGATCAATGGCACACCAGCACGGTGCGCAGCAACGATGGCTCCTGGCTTTGCTATATGGGCCGGACCCCGCGGGCCATCGGGTGTGATGAGCGAAACATGATCGCGCGCCTGATCAACGATCACCTGCAACGCTTCACGTCCACCTCGTGATGAGGATCCTGTGACAACCGTATACCCCCAATCACGAAGCAGTCGTTGGAGGAGAGCACCGTCGGTGCTTGGACTTACCAGAGCAACAGGACGCAACGCACGGAACGCGAACCATACGGGAAGCATCTCGCCGTGCCAGAATGCTACCACACATGGTCCCGTTGGAAGACGTCCCTCGATTGACACATGCCATGTGCGAGCAAGTGTGCGAAGAAGCAATGATGCAAGCCATGCCTTCATCGTCGAAGTGCCTCCACGATCAATGATGCGGTGCGCTTGCTTGCCCCCTCACCAGAGAGCATCTGTCGCACATCACGCATTGCAGTTGCAAGCTCACTGCGACGTGCCGCATTGTCAAGGAGATCCTCGATCTCTCGAGCAATCTGCTGTGGCGTTGCATCATGTTGGATGTACTCATGAACCACGTTGCGATCAAGCAACAGATTCATCATTGTTACGGACGTCACGGTGACGAGACGTTTGCTGATTGCGAAGCTGAGGGGTGACGTTCTGTAGAACGTTGCAAAGGGCAGTCCGCGGAATGCCGCCTCAAGCGTTGACGTACCTGCCTTGATGATTCCCGCGGAGGCGGTCTGCATGGCCGCATGTGCATCATCGACGCACGCTACGCCACGTGACAGAAGCGGCTGCAGTGCGCGACGATCGATGTTGCGAGCTCGGGCGACGACGAACGAGACGTCAGATCGACGAGCACGCACGGCATCGACAACGTCGGCAAGTAGTTGAACGTGATGATGGAGCTCTTGCGCGCGTGAGCCTGGCATCAGCAACACCTCGCCTTGGACGCGCTCCGGTAT
>Ga0209229_10000318_pt1 | contig 19198 bp, 13 predicted proteins | sample SanBayMetagenome_FD_187466 | JGI IMG/M metagenome (GOLD analysis project Ga0209229, IMG submission 187466) | Freshwater and sediment microbial communities from dead zone in Sandusky Bay, Ohio, USA (SPAdes) (version 2) | ecosystem: Environmental > Aquatic > Freshwater > Lentic > Sediment... | reverse complement strand
GGGAGAAGTTGGGCCAGTAGCCCCCTGATCGCCCTGGGGTCCAGTGGGACCAGTATCCCCTGTTGCGCCAGTCGGGCCAGTATCACCAACGAGGCCCTGCGGGCCAGTCGGGCCCGTGGGGCCGACCTCTCCCTGAGGACCTGTCGGGCCAACTTCACCCTGAACACCTTGAATACCTTGAACGCCTTGAATGCCTTGCGGGCCAGTAGCACCAGTTGGGCCTGTGGGACCAGTCTCGCCCTGTGCTCCTTGCGGGCCAGTCGGACCTGTATCGCCAACAGCGCCTTGCGGACCAGTGGGTCCAGTGTCACCAACAGCGCCAGTCGCACCAGTAGGTCCAGTCGGTCCTTGAATGTTACCGACATTCTCCCACTCGGTTCCGTTCCACACGTAAAGATTGCCACCAACAAGGTACGCATCTCCAGCGTTGCCCGTCGGGTGAGCAGCCTGCAGCGCAGCAAGACTCTCGTAAGAACCAAGAATGGTTACAGACGTGCCATTTGCGCCAGCAGGGCCCGTGGGACCCGTGTCGCCAACAGGACCCGTGGGTCCTGTGTCTCCAGCCACACCCTGGGGACCTGTGGGGCCAGTATCACCCGTAGCTCCCTGAGGCCCTGTGGGACCAGTTGCACCAGTCTCACCCTGAATACCCTGTAGACCCTGCTCTCCCTGTACACCTTGGGGACCAGTCGGGCCAATCTCACCTTGTGGTCCAGTAGGTCCAGTAGCGCCAACCTCACCCTGCGGGCCAGTTGCACCAACGGGACCAGTGTCACCTTGCAGGCCCTGAGGTCCGGTAGGGCCAGTATCCCCAACCGCACCTTGGGGACCAGTAGCACCAACTGGGCCCGTAGGGCCGGTGTCACCCTGAACTCCCTGCAGGCCTTGAAGACCCTGAGGGCCCTGTGCCCCAGTGGGGCCAGTAGCTCCGCTAGGACCAGTCGCGCCAGTTGGACCAGTCTCTCCCTGAATGCCTTGAATACCCTGAAGACCTTGAGGACCTGTCGCTCCCGTTGCTCCTACCGGACCCGTATCTCCCTGAGGTCCGGTTGCTCCCTGGGGACCAGCGGGACCAGTAGGGCCCACCTCTCCCTGTGGGCCTGTCTCCCCAGCTGGGCCGGTAGCACCAGTAGCTCCTGTAGCTCCAGCAGGGCCGGTTGCACCAGTGGCGCCTGCGGGACCCTGCGGGCCCGTAGCGCCAACAGCCCCAGCAGCGCCAGTGGCGCCCTGAGGGCCTGTCTCACCAACTAGACCTTGAGGTCCAGTAGGACCCGTAGGTCCAGTAGGACCAGAACCACCCTCAACTGGCGGGTAAAATAGAGGCATTACTCAGCAACCTTTCCTTGTACGTGAAGCTTCCAAAAAGCCTTAGCATTCTTGCGAAAATCTGAAGCGGGATATAGTGTGTCGTTCTTGCGGCCAACAGTGGGCAGCGTAGTTGGGCTGACTCCCGCGGTTCCATCAGTCCAATCCTTGTGGTTGATCAGGCGCTTGAAGGTCGGGAAAGATTCCTTACCCGCAACCTCACGAAGCGCACAGTCAATGGCAGCCTGAGCTTTCCACATCTCAGGGGTGAAATCAGGTTCACGGCCCCAAGACTCGAACTCATTCTGCCAGCAGTACAGGTGCGCTGAATCCTTAGGCACACCAGCGGCAGCCCAGGGACCGCCAGTGCCAGAACCCCAGGCAGACAGAGCAGAGAAGATAACGATAGTTCCGTCGCGGCGAATTGCGGCATTGCAATACGGGTACGAGCCATCGCGTGCAGCCATCCACTCTAGGGCGCCGTCCCCAACGCCAGCCCAGTGGTGCTCAACAACGCCGCGAATCCCGTACTGCCAGGCTCGGCCACGGGTTCTAGCGCCGGAATCAACCACTACGGGCACGCCAGCAAGCTTAGCCCACTTCTTGATGGACTTGATTACTTCACGTGCGGTAGGCTGCTTCACTCTTCCTCTTTCCTGTACTTCTTCGGTGTATACTTCTTACGACGATCAAGCTCAGTCTTCAGTGCGTGCACCTCAGTCTCAAGCTCGGTGACCCTTTTACGGAGGGCCGTGTTCTCCTCAGCCAGCGTAGCTGTTGCTGACAGCTGAGAGCGAAGCTTTTCAAGCTCCTCATTCTTGAGAGAAAGTTCCGACCTTAGCCACTCGATAGACTCCCCTTGGGCCTCTACAACTGAAGACAGGTTGTCGATTGCTTCCTTCAAGCTATGAGGCGTTTCGTTGAAAAACGCCTGTATGGCTGCCCTGATTCTAGTGAACTTCACCGCGCCTACAACGGCGCTGATGCTACCTAGTATCAAGACCAGAGCTGCAATGATCTCGTTGATGTTGAAACCGTCCATTACATCTCCATTATCATCCCGCAGCGGGGCGCGGAGCGTTGCCACTCCTCGCCACCTGCAACACAGTCTCTAGAGGGGCACCGCTACGCAGAGCACCCTCAAGCCACTTAGCATCAACATTCAACTCAAAAGCAAGATCGTTGATTCTCTGCTGAATGTCTCCACTCAAACGCTCCTCACGGGCACGCACCTCGCCAACGGCCTGACGCTCAGTCAAAGTGGAAACGGGAAGACCAGCAAACTGTGATAGGTAGTTGGTCAGCATACGGTCACCTTGGGTGCCACGACCAGACAAACGGTTGATAACGCCAAGCGGAGGCAGCAAGTCAGTAGCAAGGTTGACTGCCTGGGATGGGACCATGGCCTCGCCAGTCTCGCCACGGAAACCAATGCCAGGAACCATGAACGGTACAGGCTCGCCCTTGTCGGAGAAGCGGACACCAGTGAATGTGTCAACCCCAGTTGCGGACTCAATCAGCGCCTTGAACAGTGGGTTAGATGCGGCTACTGCTTCCTTCCAGGTGGCCTCCGCACCCTGGGTGGGTGCGCCAAGAGTCAAGTAGCGGTTTAGGTCGAGCGCAGGGGACTCAACACCGAACACGAGAGGAGCGCCACCCGCAGTAGTTAGACTGGTAACAAAGCCAAGCTTGTTGCGCATCCACTCTGGGACAACGTCAGCCATAACAGTCTCGTCACCATCAGCACCGAACTGCGTCTGCAGCTCGTCCTGTGCAAAACCAAGCTTGTTGAACTTGCCAGGCTGGTTGAACAGAGACCAGAACTGCAGCGGCACGTTGCGGCGAGTCCACACGTAGAACGGAAGGACGTTCTTCAGCACCTGGCGCTCAAAGTCAGACAGGTCCTGGTAGTCAAAGTGCAGACCCTTTACCAGCCAGTTGGCTGCCTGACCGCCATCAGTAAGGCCGTAGGTGCGCGCACCACTAATGAAAGCAGCAAGCCGCACATAGTTTTCAGACAGATCGGACGCCTGAGCAGATCCACGAAGAAGTGACCAGTTAGCTGACTTGTTCAAGGCAGTCTGCACCTTGTTCAGCTCTGCTCTGCTCTTACCCCTGAAGAGGTTGATGAAGTTGGGATCCTGCAGGACGTCAGCAACCTGCGAACCCTCGGCCCTGGCCTCCATGCGGATCTCGTTCAGCGCTCTATTAGAGCGCATAACGCCCTGATCCGTGGCAGCAGCAAACACGTCACCCAAAGTTGACGAACCAACCTTCACCTTGTCAAGGCGCTGCATAAGCATAAAGTTGGCAAGCTGGTCAACCTCGTAATCCAGAACGGCAGTGCCTCTAGTTTCGGCAAGGCTAGCAACATACTGCGCAAGCTTGTCCTCGTCCCCAGCAAGACCGCTAGCCCTACCGGCCAGTACATTGTCCACCGCAGCCTTTGCTTCGCGCTGTGTATCAAACACGCCCTTCAGCACCATTGCGGAAAGCTTATGGTCCCCACCAGAAATGTCACCCAGGTAGTTATTCCAAGCCGCACCAATAAGGTTACGCACATGGTAACCACCAGGACGGCCGATAGTGGCATAGGTCTTGAACAGGGTGTAGTAAGGCATGTAGACATTGTCGAAGAACTGACGCACAACACTGTTGCCCTTGGTTTCCACCTGGAAGTACTTCTCAACAGCGTCACGCACAGCCTCGCTAGCGAACATGTTCGACATGCCCCTGGGCATGCGAACGTCCCGCTCAGCTCCGATACTAACCAGGCCCTCAGCTAGAGCAGCCTCAGCCTGAGTCGTGGTGACGCGTTCCTGAATGAGGTTAGACTTAGAGAGAAGCTTCTGCTTCCTGCCTAGAGACACTGGTGCGCCAGCAGCCTCAGCAGCAGACAGGGCCCCCTTCATGACCTTCACAAGATTACCGACAGACTTCAACGACTCTGGGCTAGTGTCAACAATACCACCAAGAATGGTTTTGATAGACTCGTCGCTAGCGGCAATCTTAGCGAGAGCCTCGTCGATAGCCTGGATCTTGCGGGGATCCGTAGCAGTGCGCCGTGCCTCCTCTAGACGATACACTAGTGTCTCAATGGTGCCACGGTATTTCTCAAGGCGCTTGTCAATCTTCTTGACGTTAGCAAACTTTAGAGTCTCGGGAGTGACCTGAGTCACAAGGCCAGTCTTGCGAAGGTCCGAAACCAAGGTGAGTCGACCAATGAACTCAGAGTAAGAAGCGTACTGCTGTGCCGCAACCTTCAGGGGGTCAGTCTCAAACACCTTACGGCCAAGGCGCTCGTTCATCTCCGCGGCAGACAAGCTGCGGACGCTGCCGTCAGGGCGGTACACGAAACCAAACTGGCGCGGATCCTGCGCGCTGTACGCTGAAGCGTCCACGCCAGCAGCCTTACGCCTGGCGATCTCTTCGGCTGACAACGGGCGAGGAATGTAGTTGTCTGCAAAGGTGCGCAGGTTACCAATCTCTACACCAGCTACGCCGGCCTCTGATACGATTTCGTCAAACATGCCCTCGGCATGGTTGCGCAAAGCTGATGCTGCCTCAAAGCCGATCTGCTCAGACTGGCTAGCGCCAGCGCGAAGCACCATATCGTCACCCATCTGGAAGTACTCGTCAGCAGCGCGTGCTGCCTCCTCTGGAGATGGGGCCGACTCAATCATGTTCTTAGCTGTAACAAGCACAAGGCTAGCCGTTTCGTCCCTAGCAGCGAGGCCACGAATCATACGGTCCTCTGCACCAACAAGCTTCTTGTACTCATCGTAAGTAAGGCCACCCTTACCTGTGGCGTTCTTGATAACGGCAGCGTACTCTGCACCGAAACGGCCGTTCATCATGCGGGACCAAGACTGGTACATGCCGCTGGAACGGTACTGGTTGTAGAACTTGCGCGTACCCTCAGCGAAACCACGCAGGCCAAGACTGTCAGTCACCTCGCCACCACCAGGAGTGAGGTCGAGTAGGCGCCGTGTTCTAGCGTCGCGTGCACCAACAATGTTGCCAGCCTCGTCACGACCAATGAACGGCACCCTGACACCAATACCGCCGCGAACCTCACCAGTGGTGCGGCTCAGGATAGAGCGAGTAAGCTCTGCTGCCTGCTCTGGGCTGTAGCGCTCCTCCAGGACGCGGCGGATAGAATCCCGCATACCACGGCCACCACCGATAATCTGACCCTCTGCAGCTGCCGCAGCAATGCGGTCAGCAAAGTCGTCAGGAGCCTGCTCAGGTGTGCGCACGGGGGCCTCAACTTCGGGGGCCTCAAGCCTAGGTGCGCGAGCAGCAGCCTCTGGTGCAGCCATGGTTGGGCGTGACAACGTGGGCGTTGTGCGCCCCTGCCCAAGGGGAACAACAGGCTGTTGCGTAAGGTTGCGGATACCGCCCTGAGCACGAGCCGCCGCAGCCTCAGTAGCTGTAGCAGCAGTAACGGGAGGCGCAACCTGTGCCTGCGTAGTGGGAGGAATTACCTCACGAACAGCGCGCCCAACCTGCGCCTCGGCCGCACGCGCAGCACCAGCACCACGCAGTGTGCCACCACGACCAAAAGTCAAGTAGGTCAACGGATCAGTAGCTACATCGATGCCAAAACCAGCGGCCCCGCGAATTAGCCTCTCGGCAATGCCAGCACCTTCAGGGGCGGCTCCAACAATGTCGCCCCCACGGAACTGCTGCGCTCCAGTAAGACCAGCCATGAAGCGAGAGAACGAATCAGTAGGCTCGCCAGCCTGGGCCATGCCAGGAGTTAGAGCACCAATAACTGCTGAACCTGGGCGTGACAGGTAGTCTAGTGCGCTAGTGAGGAACCCACGAGCGCCAGTGCCCTGCACGTCACTGATACCGAGCTGGGCTGCCTGCGCCTGCAGGGTAGCGAGAGATGCTAGACGGCGGTTCGTTTCAGCAGTGGCACTGGTGGGTTGTGCCGCTTGGCGCTGGAATCCTCCAAATGCGCTAGCTGGAAGATACTGTGGTTCTGGTGATAGTACAGACACCTATTATCCTCCCTAGAACGGTGCTTCGCCAAATAGTTCAGTGTAGGCCTGGGCTGCTGTGGTGGGAACCCCAAGCTGATTGAACCAGTTCAAGTCAAGATCGGGATTACCGTAGAACTGAGCAAGAGCGTTCAGGGCCTCAGCCTTTGCACCCTGGTTGAATAGTTCGCGTGCAACGGACGCAGTAGCGGTAAGCTGATCAAGAGTGGCGTTCACTGTGCCGACACTTGCGGGAACGGGCCCAACATCGGGAACGTTCACGAAAAGACCCTCTACTTCGGAAGTGAAGTCACCAGGAACTCCAGCGCCAAACCACGCAGGATTCGTAGCGGCAGCTCTAGTCTGGCCAGAAGCCGCAGCATAATCCTGCGGCGACAGCGCAGCAAGCTGCTGTGCACGCTGCAACTCAATGCCAGATAGGGCCTCACCCATCTGAATCTTATTCTGGATGATAGCGTCCTCGATAGCCTGACGGCGCTCGGCCTCAGCAATGAGCGCCTCACGCTCAGTCTGGTAGCGCTGCCCAAGGTAGTTCTGAGTCAACGCAGCCTGCTGAGCAGCAGCATCCTGACGAGTGGCAGCAACCAGAGCGGAAAGCTCACTACCAGTGCGGAACCTGTCGGCAGCACCAGCTGCCCCAGCGGCACCAGCGAGGCCGCGGGCAAGACCGGCACCCGTGATAGCTCCACCACCAACAGCGGTATCAGAAACCCCAGCAGCCTCAGCCATAGCTGCCGTAGCTGGGTCAAGGCCAACACTCATGCCCTCAAGCCCACCAGCAGCCGCAGCGTAGTCGGCTGCCTGCTGTGCCGCGACCTCTTCCATAAGTGCGTCTGCCTGGGCCTGGTAGCCAGCGATATCGCCAGTAGCTGCAGAGTACTCAGCGGCAATAGCCTGCTGAGCCTGCTGATACTGGGCATCTAGACTAGCAAGGGCCTGGGCGAGGTAAGGATCTCCGGTCTCAAGGGCGCGAAGCATCTCCTCAACTCCACCGTAAGTGGCGGTAAGCTCATCGACAGCAGCCTGGAATGCAGCATCAATCGCGTCTATCTGGTTCTGTGCGTCTTCCTCTGGAGTTCCAGGAACGGCAGGAGCCGCGCCAATACCAGCACCAAGTGCGGGCGGGACAACCGCAGATTGAGTTGCTTCAGCAGGAGGGGCCTGTTGTCCACCGAAAGCCGATCCGATAGCGGGAACGCCAAAGGCTAGAGCAGCAGGAACGCTAGCCACACCAGCAGCCTGGAGAGCTCCACCAGTGACCTTCTTAGCAGTACTAGCCTCAGGGGCCTTGCGCATCTTAGCACCAGACTTAGCTAGCGAAACACCACCACGAACGCCAGCAGCAGTACCAAGAGTGTACAGTGCTGCCTCAAGTACAGGAGGAACATCAATACCAGTGCTTTCCTCGAACTTCTGTACAGCTGCAGGGTTAGTCGCTACCGCAGTAGCAAGCTGAGTGTACCAGCGCCCGCCACCAGTAGCAACATCAATAGCCTTAGCTAGCGGACCCTTGCCTGCAGTCTTAGCTGCAGCAGGAGCTGCCTTAGCGGCAGTCTCTGCTGCCTTAGGCATCTGGAAACCAGAAACCCTAGAAGCCCCTTGAGCTGCTGGAGGAATGTTGGGCTGTGGTATAGTAGGACGCACCACACGAGGAGCTGCAGTAATAGCACGTGGACCAGCCGCCACAGTAGCCCTACCACCCATGGGGATAACGCGAGAAAACCCAGAACTAATAGCCTGCCGCGGAATAACCGTAGCAGCCGCGGGCCTACCCATAGTGGCAGTCATGCGGGCAAAAGGTGCAGACACTCTAGGAACAGCCATAGAAGGAATGCGAAGATTGTTTACAGTAGGTAAAATACGACCAGCGGTAATAGCCCTAGGCGCAACGGTAGCTGGCATAGCAAAAGTTCTAGCAGCCTGCACAGTAGGCATAGCAAAAGTGCGAGGAATCGTAGACCCAATAGCTGCACGAGTAAAAGTACTACCAACAGCTGGGGCAGCAACACGAGCTCCAGAAGTGATACCCTGACGTATAATAGCTGGAGCAATGGCCCTAACAACGTATGGTGCGGCAATACGACCAGCTGCTAGAGCACCATAGCCAAGGGCTGCCAAAAGAGGAATAGCCACTTTAGTATCCCATCGTCTGCGAAGTCATCATAGCCAACTGGGCCCTTCTATCAGCGTCAGCCTGACGTTGCTGTGCAGCAGCAACATAAGCCTGCCTGATGGCCTCATTATAGGCGCGCTCTAGGGCGGCGCGCTCGCCCACATTCTCCTGTACCATAGTGGATCTCCCAGACACATACTGACGCCTAGCACCAGTCACACCCTGTCCAAAGATAGCGGGAGCCCTACCACCATATATGTCTGCAGCGGCACCCTGCGCAGCCATAAGATTCTGTGAATACGCGTCGCGCAGGGCAACATCCTCTCGCCTCTGCTCAGCCGCAAGCTGAGCAAGAGCCGCAACCTTGTCAGCCTCAGCTGCCTTCACACCAGCTGGCTTGCCAACCTGCTTATTAGGAGTAATGTCGATACGTATTTGGTTTACCGCTGGTCTTCCAGCTGTTGTGTTCCCAGCAGGGGTAGTTGTTCTACCACTAGAAGGTCTAGAACCAGTGTTTCCATAAAGAATCTTGTTGAAGTTAGGATTCTGCCCAGTGTCAACTGGCTTTCTACCAGGAAGCACAGATCCACTGGTGCCAGGGTTACCCTGCGTAACATATCCATACCCAGGAACGTAAGTCTTCTTAGCCATCTAAAACATTCTCCAATATCTTGTCATAACGGGGCTCACGGTCCAGCAACCTTCAATAGGTAGTCATCTTCTGGAGTAGGTGTCTTTATGGCGTAAACAACATTTCCATCAGTATCATGCGTCATAGCAAATACTGCGGCAGCTCCCGCACTAAGACTTGCATAAGCAGTAAGCAGACTATCAGACACATTTGCTCCATCTACAGAAATCTCTACCGATGAATAGACTGGAAAGAATATACCAGCATCAGGGCCAGCAATATACTGATATTCTCCACCAAAAACTAGTTTGGTTGAACTGATTGCTCTAAGAGATCTAAGAGTAATATTAGCCCAAACAGACTGCACTCCTGGCGACGACTCATAGTATCTGCGAAATACTTCTGGATAAACTGAAACAACACCAGTATCAAGATTGATTCTAAAAAGATCATAGCTTGACACGCCAGTGTTTAGACCAGCAACATAGATATGATTGTCGTCAGTAACATTATTGCTTCTACTAGTCGCAGAAAACAGCAAGTCTAGAGACGTAAGGTCTAGTAGAAGTTTGAAAGAGGAAATGTCAATGGGATACTTTGCTTTTACAGTGTACAGAAGAGTGTTAGTAGTTGCAGTGTTACTAGCTGAAAATACAATCCAACCATTGTCAATTACTGGATGAGCTAGTCCAGTTGATGCTGCGTCAAACGCAGGAAGCAGAAAGCTATTAGCTGGAGTATTTGAACCAGGGTCGTAAAAAGCAACAGCAAAAGAATCTAGAGTAGCATTGTACCACATTGCGCATACTTGAGAACCATCTTCGGACACACCAGCTGACAGGAAATAGTAATCTGCCGCATACTGTAAAAGTGTTACTGAGGACACGGATCCACTTTGTACTATGCGGATAGTTGGAGTGAATGTAGTGGTTGAGCCAGGAATAAAAGCTACGGAGAAATTAGGACCAACTCTAATTGATCCCACAGTCCCACCTAGGGCCCTAATTGCTGCAGTTCCGGTATTGAAATTATAAATAGCGGCAGAGTTCAAACTATCTTCAATGGTAACAAGGGCTTTTATGCCAGCGCCGAATGTATTACCAGTATCTTCCTGAAATGCAGGATTTACGTTAGCTGCCAATGCAAAGTCATCATAAATTCTGACAGTGTCGGTAAGGTTGATAGTGTCTTCCAAAACTACAGGAGCGTTGTAGAACTGTTGCAAGCCAGCGGGTACACCAGTGAAGCTGGGGATGGCTCCAGTAACATTGATCGTGCTAACAACATCCGTGACAATATCCTCTACCTCGTCAAAGGTGGGGTAGTCCGTAAGGTCAACAGTGGTCTGCTTAGTGTCAATCTCGTCACGCAAAGTATCAACTTCACGCTGGATAGCCTTGTCTGCGTCAAGGCGCCCAGGCCCAAACTTGATAACAACTCGGTCGCTCTGGCTAGCCATTGGCTGGTCTGCTCGCTCTCAATCCAGAAGTCCAGAAGGACATAGACTCAATTTGTACGTCACCCTCCATCGTGATTTCGGCTGAACCTTCGGTTCTGAAACCAACACCACACTTCACCACAAACTCGTCCCTGTCTTGAATCTGGCGATTCAAGGCTGTAGTGTACGATGCCGTAGTTGCGTCAAGGGCTGGGCCAGCAATCATCTTGGCATCGCGCACGATGGCCAAAGCTGTCCTGCCCCTAGCCCGCACACCGTAGTTGAACCAGTTCACCTTAGCATGCTTGTCCTGGTCCGCAATCGTAGCGCTAGCAACAGTCAACAGCACCTTAGTGCCGTTGAACGAAGCGCGCTCAGTATCAGCCTGATTGTTACGAGACATAGCAAAACGCCACACCTGGCCGTTCATAACAAAATACATGTTGCCACCAACGGGGCAGAAAGACTTCACGTTAGCAGCACCAGTGGGAAGCACAACCTCAGTCCAAGCCGCAGTAGCACTCTCACCACGAACACCAGACAGAATGTTCAACACCAGGAGACGTCCCGCGCGCCAGGCAAACAAGTACTTGCCAAGGGCAGCAACCTCGTCATTGGGTGTGGTAACGTCAGGCATGATAGGGCCAGTCTTGTCCAAGCGGTCCGTCTCCACACCATCAGTGTACCAGATACCTCCAAGGCTATCGAGGAACACCACGACACCAGCTTCAGGCCAAACACATGATGGGCTAAGGTTCTGTGTGGCAATACCAGATTCTTGTGCTGGGCCAATACCGCCACGAAGAACGTTGATGCTCAACGTTACTTCGTTGTTCTGGAGGCGCAGGTAATCCAGTGTGCCACGGAATAGGCGAACACCGTCAATCTCGGTCTCCGCGGAAGACACCGTAATCAGGTAGTCGTCCAGTACGTGCATGCCAACAATCTGTGACTCTCCACTACCAGCGTACAGGATAGCCTGCTCGCGGAACGAGTCAGGTTCTACCTCGCTGTAGAAGAGGGCAAACTTGGCCCTGTCCCTGTTAGAGCTTGACCACGCCGCACTTGGGTTGCGGCGCTTCTGGATATCGCCAAGGATAAGCCTATTGCGCCACATGGTGCCCACGTTAGCACGCGGCATAACGTCACGTTGCGCTAAAGGATAAGTTCCTAGTGTGATACCAACACGCACAGCCGACCTTGCTGCAGCAGGGGCGTCAGCGTCAAAAATGCGAACCTCAAGAACTTGACTCAGTCCTAGAGCAGAAGTATGTGTATAAGAGTCTTTTGCTGCAACATTAGCGATAGTATCAGGAACTCCCTGAAGCTTGATGCGAACCGTATAGTCTCCATCATTAGCGATAGTCCAACGCGTACCAGTTACAGTAGAAGTAGTGCCACTAGTGAACCCAGTAATCTGAGTCCACTCTTCTTCTTTAGCATTGCCACTCCAGGCCGTGGGCTGCTGTTTATCTTCGCCGACTAGAGGATCAATAAGATTGGGCTGGTCAACTGGCTCTCTGCGCGTCCACTGACGCGCGAGAAGACGGCGGGTGTCGGTAGGAGGATCGTAGTTGTCGTTCTCATAAATTCCAATAGCGTTATCAACCTGGGTGGTAGCTGCGTTGATGAGAAGAGCGTTCACCTCACCAAGCGCTTTGACTGGAAGAAGAACTTCACCAATGAAACGATAATATACACTAGCCGCAATGGCTTTGCTATCCTCATCGGTAGTTAGCTGAGTCCATACCACAGAGTTAGCTGTAGTGTACGTAGCAGAATTAGTTGGAGCAACGCACCACCACAAGGTTCCATTAGTTTTCAAAGCGACAAGATAAGAGTTCTCGTTGCCTCGGAAACCATGAACAGCCGCAACATCGGTTAGAGAACCAATGGATTGTGCCGCCCATTGAGAGCGAATGCTGTAGTCCGTGTCAATGACGAAGCCTTTTAGCTTCGCCCACTGGCGTTCACTGAAACCCTCGGGAGCATACTGCTCAGAGATGCCGCCCGAAAAGTCTCTAAGTTCGAGACGTTCCATTACACGCTCCTAAAACGAACGTTCACCCTACCAACAGTGCGAGTGTCAACGCGAAGAATCTCCCCACCAATTTGAACGGGGCCAAGGTCATTGTCAAGAGTAAGCTGGTCAATCATAGTTTGTAGAAGATTAGCGTACTCTGAGAAGTAGAAGTCTGCGCGTGGCGAGTCATCAGCCTGGAACATCAGGGCCTTCTGGGCTGCCCTGTAAGCCAGCAGGGGCTCAAACTCTGTCGGCATAGCTGATGCCTGGGCGCCAGAGTCAACCAGACTCTGGTCGTTCTTTAGGTAAACAACGTTATAGGTTGCCACCTCTGTCAGAGCCTTAGACAGATACAACACTGCATTAGATCCAGAGGTGTCAACGCTGTAAGCCACATCGTCGTCACCGTCCACGGTCTGCACACCAAACAAGCGAGAAGGAACCTGGTAGAGAACACCGTTAGGATACTGCAGAGTAACCTCTTGAACTCGCGGATACTTAGACTGCAAGGTAATGTTGGTAACACCAATAGAAAGTGACCCAGACGCCGTAACCTCTAGCCACGGCCAGTCTGCGGCACGGTTCACCTCGCTGTACGTCTCCTGAAGCCAGCGAGTAATAAGAGCATCTGGTAGAATATCAGTAGAGTACAGGCCAGTAAGATCACGCACATACTGCCGCAGCTCAGTCAAAGTCATAGGTCACACCTTCCATTATCATGCTGACACGGGGCGGAAATGGAGAAACCCCCTCCCGAAGGAGGGGGTGTCCCCAGGTTTGCAACTAGCGCGAGTTACGCGTAGGTGCGGATGAGCTTGCCGTGAGCGCGACGCTCGGACGTGCCGATGGACAGCGTCGAAGCGATCGGCACGACCTCGTCCAGACGGCCCTCGAGGCGGTCGGACGGGTACGTCTTCATGAACTCACCAGCCAGGTAGCCGAAGCGGAGGGCCGGAGCGTGAATGAAGTACGCGCCATTGGTCGGGCAGTCGGGGTCGAGACGCACGGGAACGCCGTCGAACATGATCTCGCGGAAGCGAGTCTCAGCCTTCGTAACGTTGCCGAAGTCGTAACGGCCCTTATCCTGCAGGAATGCCTCGAACTCCTCGTAAACGTCAAACCCAGCGATGATGTGGGTAGGGCGCTTGCGGGAAGCTGCGTATATGTCGTTCACCATCGTGCGGAACGCGGCAAGGATGTCCTTACCAGTCGCACCGGAGTCAGGAATGGTGTTGACAGTGGCCTTCCAGTACGGCTTCGTGGCGGGGTCAATGCCACCAACGGCAACCGTGTCGTCGATGAGGAACGGCAGCGGGGTGAGGTCACCCGTGCTGGGGGAACCGGACCAAAGCTCAGAGACAATGAAGTCCTGATGCGATGCCGCGGCACCCTTCACGTACTCCTCGACCAGGTTGATAACCTGCTCGGGGCCACTGTTCTGCAGCAGCTCGCGGTGCGAGAGGCGGAACGGGGTGATGATCTCCTTGGACCAGTCGAAGACTGCAGCGCCAACGATGTCGTTGGAGAGAGCCGTCGAGTAGCTGCCGGAGTTGTCAGCGTAGGCCGTACCATTGACGGAGGCCGCGCGGACGGGAACAACCAGGCCACGGCCCGTGTAGCTCTTCGCGTTCTCCTTGAAGAGTTCCAGGGTCGGGTGGGTAAGAATGACGTTGTCAGCGAGCTCCTTCTCATACTTCTGGAGAGTTGAGGCGAAGAGCTGGCTGAAGTTGGCTGCGCCAAGATCTGCCATGAGTTATACTTCCTTTTCGATAGATAGATTGGTTAGAGTAGGTTCATCTCCTTCATAGTGGTCTCGATCACACTACGAAGTTCTTGCTTACCGTTGCGAACGGGTGTCACACCGCCTGCACCAGCTCCCCGCTTAGAAACCACACGGGTGGCCTCCTTGCGAGAATTAGACTTCGGAGCCTTGGCCTTTTGGGTCTTGCTCCGCTCATACGACATAGCTGCGTATGCCTTCTTCAAATCTGTGATACCCGTATCCTTCGCGTATCCCAGAAGTTCGGCGCGGAAACGCGCCTCATCTGTGTCAGACTCAAACTGCAAACCCTCGTCAACGACTATTTCACGGATCTGCAACTCAAGGCCGCGCATAGCTTCCTGAACCCTAGCGTCAGCAGAAGACTTCTCCTGCAGCTCCTGAAGCTCAGAAGCCTCACGCCGAAGACGCTCAAGCTCACTTTCCTGAGCCCACGCCTCCTTAGAGTTCTGGTCAATACCGAAGTACTCAAGAGCCTCCGGCGGGAGCAGGTCGTAAACGGCCATCTCCCGAATAAGGTAACCCAGTGACTGAGCCGGATTATCCGTCGAGCTGATAAGGTGAGTCAGAACCGTAACGGGATTCTCTGACCACGCCTCGTCAAGCTGTTGAATCTGCGTTAGAGTGTCAGAGACTTGTTCCAACTCAGTTTCGTAAGCCTCACGCTCTTCTTTCAACTCCTGCATCTTGCGAGTGAAATGAGCCTGACGCGAGTATCCGGCCTTGAGCTCATCGAGTGTAACCTCAAGCTCTTCACCGTCTACCTTGACAACGAACTTCTCGCCGTCCTCGGATTCAACTTCCTCTTCACTATCCTCGTCCTCAACGTCTTCAGACTCGTCTTCCGACTCGTCCTCTGACTCCTCCTCGTACTCTTCCTCATCGGGGTCACCGACATCATCAAGATCTACAAGGTCTTCGTCCTGCTCTTCAACTTGATTATCCTGAACACCAGGGTCAAGTTCCTGAATCGCCTCGTTGATTACGTCTGAAAGGGAACGTGAATCCATATACTACTCCTACTCTCGAATGATCTACCTATCGGGTGTCGCAGGCCAGCGATCCGACGGCTTGTCTTGTTCGATGATCGGATGATCAAAGAGGAAAACATTGTCTTCCACTATGGGCAGACAATGGGGTTTTTTAGCAGTGCAAACTGGGCGCTAGTCTTCGTGCTCTTCAAAGAACACAACAACTCCGCGCAAATCCTCCGCGGGCATAAGGAAGAAGTGCCCCTTAGGGCACCTCACCTTACCATGTTCAATTGGTCCGTCAGTGGACTCAAGCGCACCAGCAGGTTCAACATCTGCGGGAAGGCCGCACTCTGGACAGTCGCACACGATATGCATTAGCAGTTCTCACACTCGAACTCTTCGCCACACTTGGGGCACTCGCACATCTTGTCTTCCATCTCCATGCTGTCGTCCATCTCCATGTCATCGTTCTCCATCTTGCCATAGCCCTTGTCCTTCTTGGGCTTACCACCGAGAACGATCATAAGATCGATGGCCTTCATCTTATCCATCTTGTCCATAGTCACCTCCTTAGAGAGCCAGTCCACCCGAAGTAGCACCAGGAACACCTGGGCCACCGAACTCCTGAGCAACCTGATCAGCTGGAGCCATCTCCTCAGTAGGAGTGGCGCCAGCCATAAGCTCGGGAGGCAAACCCATACCAGGAATCATACCAGACTCCATAGGAAGCTCAGGCATGATAGGCTCCTCAGGCGCAGCCGCTGGCTGCTCTTGCTGCACCATAAGGAACGAGGGATCGTAACCCATGTCGCGAAGAGCCATGCGGACCGCGTTAGTCGGGTCATAGCCAAGCTGCGACAGAGTAGGAACCACAGTCTGCAGGGTTTGAATGCCACGCTGAGCGCGAGTAGCAGGATTTAGAGCGCGAGTAGAACCACCCTCAACCTGAACCTTGAACTCGCCGTAAATGTCGCTCGCAGACACAGCAAGCCACATAGCCCCGCCAGGCCCAGCGATACGAATCGCTCGGTCGTCGTCAAGGAACTCCTGGCACAGCAGCAGGATGCGCTGGCCGATACCGGAAATTGCGGACTCAACCGACGCCAGCTTGTCCTGTGCACGCAAAGTAGCAACACCGTCAACCACTGCAGCCGCTGTCGCAGACATGCGGTCTGCGCCAACGCCACCAGCCTGGAAGTCGTTGATGCCAAGAACCTGCTGCATGGCTACCTGCAGCTTGTCGTCCATCACATATGTGTCTGGTGGTGTGGCCTGACGTGCGATGGGCACAACCACTCCCTGTAGGTCCGAAGTCTCGGGGACGTCGAACACGATAACCTGGTCGGGCAGTGGTGATTCAAGCTGCTTCTTGACCTCGGGCGTAAGGTTACGCTTACGGATAGCGTACTTGTTGCCGCTACGCTTCAGATCGTCAATCTGCGCACGAGTAACCTCACCAAGCATCAGCTGAATACCAGCGATGTTCTCGAGGTCGCCGAAAGCCCAGAACTGCATACCGCCATCATTGTAGTTACGGAAGTGGACGAACGGAGAGTATCGGTGGCCGTAAGGAATGGGGCCCTCGTAGAGAGGCTCACTGCCATCCAGCTGGAATACGCACATCTGCCGAGTCACCATGTCGTAGAACTCGTACACGATAGCGTAGTTGATAACCTCAGGAATGTCAGTAGTCTGATTCTGATACGAAGACACGAGGGCGTCTGAAGCCACAGCGACGTCAACCTGAATGGGTGCGTCCTCACCGAAGCGCTCGCGCAGCTCCAGCAGGGGAAGGCGAAGCCTTTGGGCCACCCAGCGCGCCTGGTCTAGCCGGCGAGCGTCCTTGGGAACAAAGATGTCATAGGGTGACACGTACTCAACGAACGGGTCGTCAAGCTCGATGCGCTGGTAAGTGAACTGAACCTTGTCGCCCTCCTCAAACATGGAGCCATCAAGGTAAGAGTTGCCTTCCTCGTCCACAATGTCCATGCCCTCGGCCTCAAGGTCCTCAGGCTTTACTCTCTCCTCCGAGCCTACGTACTCCCAGCCCACCTTGACGAAGCCGTTACCGAGTTTGAGCATGTCCTCGGTGGCCGACTTGACGTCGTCAGTTGCGTCGGTGCGCTTCCAAAAGTACTGGAGAACAGCTTGAGCGAACACAGCGTTGGCTTCCGTCTCCTCAGTTTGGCCACCAATAGGGGTAACCAACATTTGTGGGTCGCGCGAGACGATAGAAGTGCACATCAAAGAAATGTGTGGCAACGTCATGTTGATTGTTTTGAGGACATTACCGGGAATAGGGGTAGGTGTCAGGTCGGCAAAATCTCGCGCATTCAAATCGCGGCGCATGCCTGTGCGGTAAATACCCTCAAGGACCTTCCAATGCTGATGCAAAGGGTCCATGCGTCGAAGAGCGTCCCTAATGAGGAGCTGCTTCTCGCTCAAGTCGTAAGGCTTCATTGTTCTCCAGGTTGTGATTTGGGATTGGGGTTGTTATATGTAGTAAGAACCACCAGAAAGGACGAAGGAATCCCACGCCTCCTGCTGCATAGCCTCAGCCTCTTCGATGTTACGCTGCCTAATCTCGTACATCTTCGTAAGCTTGATGACTTCTTTCTTACCACTATCATCCGCAATCGGGGCGGACAGCTCCGCGTTCTCAAACAAAACCCACATAGTGATAGCTAGAGACATGACAAGGTCGTCATGGCAGCCGTAGTCTGCGGCGTAGCGAACGCCGCCAGACGGCAGGTCCTGTCGCACGAACTGATGCAACTCTTCAAGTAGCTGGGGATGCAGGCCACGCAGAGAAGGATTGTCACTGTCAGCATTAGACAGGTACTCTGCCAGCTTATCGATCACCATGCGCCTACGGTCCTGAGACATTGGGAAGGAGAACAGCTTGTCCGACATGCGGACCTTGCGTTTGCCGGTGGGACGGTACACGTATGGGCGCTCATAGGTGAGGTTCCTGTGCAGTTCGTTGATGGGAAGCTGACCCTGACCACCCTGGTCCTCAACGGCCAGCATAGCTGGGCCGTACTTGCCAGTAAACAGTCGTCCCAGCATGTCCATGTCGTAGGCCCAGTCCACTGGTTCGATTGTGTTATCGCGGTAGAATGCCACAATCCTAGGTAGACCGTCGTCGTCCATGGTTAGCACGTGAGCGGTGGAGTAGTCAGCACCAACACCCTGTGCGGGGTCAGCGCCAATGAAATAGTCGCGGTCTGGGTCGATCTCTAGCTCAGAAAGCCACAGTGGCCCGTCGTCGTCAAACTCAAACACAACACCACCGTCTGTCTCTGACAGGCGACCCCTATATTGGAACTCGTCAACCGTGTACGGCAGGCTCGTGAAACGAGGCCTGCCTGACTCACGGAAAGCCTCAATGTCGTCAGAAGGATACTCAGAATAAAACTCCCAGGGGTTTGCCGCGAACTCTCGGCGCTTAGCCTCATACTCCTTTTCCGTGATGAGACGCGAAGCGTTCCACGGCTGGAACACTGGAACGAACTGGTTCTCCCGCGCCTTCGCACCCTTATAGATTTTAGCGAACTCGTTGTACGCGCCACGAGCGGTAGAGATAATCAGCAGGCGACCGCCGGCGTCCGTGGTGGGCATCACAGTACGGTACGTGTTAGTGGGGTCAGGCATGAGAGCGAACTCATCCAGGACCACGATTGTTGCGGTTTCACCAGCACCAGCCGTCTCAGTACCGGCAAACGACTTGACCTGGCATTTCATCCCGTCAGGATACTCGAACTCCAGCTTGTACTCTGCAGCCTTGGACAGCATGGGGCCGCGGTCCTTCATCCACTCTGGCAGGAACTGGTACATGAACTTGACCATGCCGAGGTTTTTGTTCGCTGAGTCCTGAGACTTCGACACGAGCAGAACGTTAGAGCCAGGTTGAAACAAACAATGC
>Ga0209229_10000317_pt1 | contig 19288 bp, 23 predicted proteins | sample SanBayMetagenome_FD_187466 | JGI IMG/M metagenome (GOLD analysis project Ga0209229, IMG submission 187466) | Freshwater and sediment microbial communities from dead zone in Sandusky Bay, Ohio, USA (SPAdes) (version 2) | ecosystem: Environmental > Aquatic > Freshwater > Lentic > Sediment... | reverse complement strand
GTGATATAGCCCACATACTTTCGCTAGGTGTTAGGTGTCGGTGAGAGATTAGGTTCTCACTCGCTACCATTTGGACATATGCCATACGGCTCATGTAGTTACCATTAGCAAGGCGGAAGATAGATACATCTCCTGTATTACTACTAGCCATAGGGTGACTAGGTTCTATTACTAGGTTAGTCATTAGTTAGCCTCCTTAGTAGGTAGGCACATTACGCATGTTGTCCATGCTGTAACTCGCTCACAGTCTGAGCATTTTACATAACCTAGATACTGAGCCATTTCGACTGAGTTACCTTGTTCGAATATTCTGTTAGTCATTTTACTGACCCTTTCTCGTTAAGGTCTTTCCTTAACTTCTTTATATCTTTATCATATATGAGGGGACTGACAAATATCCACCCCCAACACGGACAATTCGGACATTTTGAAAATTTTTCATGTGATTAGGGTCACAATTAGCCTAATATGGGCGCACTATATGGACAAAACGGACATTCGTTTAGGTGTGTATCATACAAATTAAAAATATTTTAACATTTTATGAAATTGAAATACTAGTTGACTAGAATATACACAGTAAGATATCATTGCAGCTATGGCTGCTAAACGTATCGTAATCTGTGATCAATGTGGGCGGGAATTAGAAGTAAGATCAGCATTTGCCTATATGACATTATCTAATCACAAGAAAAATTGTGAGAACTCTTGACTCAAGAAAATTTCTAGTGTTATACTAAGTATGGTTTGTGGGGGCTTACACTGGATACTCAAATATACTAAGTATCAAAATGTAGCTTCTCTATCTCCTAAGGTAAAGGTTAAGACTTGTTAAGTAAAGGTTAACTTTTAAATTATGGGGGGTAGGGGGGCTTTCCTAAAAATCTAAATACCTAAGTATCAATTAAATAATATATAGAATATATGAATATTAGAAATAAAATTTTTTTAACATTTTGTTAAAACTAAAATACTAGTCGACTAGGATTAATATGCCTGATAACGAAAATACATCTTGCTTCACATACAAAGTTGAAATGATTATTCAAATTTTGGCGGGGGATGAAGTAACAGCTAGAAATCAATTAGATGATAAAGGTGGATATGTAACATCTCGTAAAGTTACATTCATGGACTCAGTTCAAGTATATAAAGGCAATAAGTTAACTAAGAAAGATAAAGTAGTCGACTAAGATATTTACTGATTGATAAAAAGGGCGGGATATAATAATCCTATGGAGATCCTTTGAAATCCGAAAAACTAAGCATAACAAAGCAGAAAGCTTATCTTGCTCAATACATTCGGGATATCAAAGAAAACTCCCCTTGTCTTGATTGTAAGAAACAATATCCCTATTATGTCATGGATTTTGATCATGTCAGGGGAGTTAAACATAAAAACGTATCTGAGCTAATTTCTACTCTATCTAAGAAGAAGATTGATTTGGAGATAGCCAAGTGTGAGATAGTCTGCTCTAATTGTCACCGTATAAGAACACATATGCGGAAGATGAATAAGATATCGAAGGATAGATAGGTTCTGGTTTCCCGCCGAATTTATAGGGGGTCTCTATCGCCGCAAGCACTTTTTCGGGCGCACTTTTCATTTCGCACTTAATTTAGTATACTAGAATTATCTAATGGTTCTAAAGTTATGATATAATTGAACCATGCCATATAAAGATCCAAAAAAACAAAAAGATGCCCAGCGTAAGTCTTATTTAAAAAACCTAGACAAGAATAAAGAAAAAAATAAAACTTATAGGGAAAACGTAAGAGACTATGTTCGCAAACAAAAAGAGTCCGATCCATGCATGGATTGCGGTAATAGTTATCCATATTACATAATGGAGTATGATCACACAGAAGACAATAAATTAAAAACAGTAAGCTATCTAGCAAGCACTGGAACAATGAATCAGGTAGTTGAAGAAATAAATAAATGCGATTTGGTGTGTTCTAATTGTCATAAGGCTAGAACATGGAGCCGTTTGCAGAAGTAACTCAATTGGTTAGAGTTCCTGCCTTCCAAGCAGGGTGTTGCGAGTTCGAGTCTCGTCTTCTGCTCCACAGCTGTATAGCATAATGGTTGTGCGCTTTCCTCATAAGAAAGAGTGTGTTGGTTCAATTCCAACTACAGCTACGGAAGATTGGCTGAGTGGTCTAAAGTAATCGGTTGCTAACTGATCGTAGGGTAAAACTTACCGAAGGTTCGAATCCTTCATCTTCCGCTTATAATGTATCTGTAAAGTATGTTCCATTTACGTAAATTTTGGATATAGTAGTTAATGTAAACGGAGATGTTCCAGTAAGCACATATTCTCTTGTAGGCTTTGGTGTTGGAGTATCTCCACCTAGCCAATGTAAGTCTAATGTTTGTGATCCTGGAAGATGATCAACGTTTAGAATAATATGATTGCTTAAATCTGGGTCCCCGCCATTTGGATCATACCAAACCCATCCAGGAAAATGATTCATAGTTGCAGTATGTGGTGCATAGGGCAAATCTACTTTAAGCTGTCCCGTTCCAAAGTTGGTTACTGTTGATAAGTTTACTTCAATCCAAAAGCTAACTATATACCCATACTTAACGTAGTATGAGTTATATGTAGGGTATGTGCTATTAGAGCCTGTAAAGGTCATTCCAGTAGCTGATAGGGTTGGGCTATACCTAACTGGTGGGGTAGGTGGAATCTCACTAAATGATACGCTAGCTTGCACGTTCTATTACCATAACTGCCGCTTCCATAGAAGAGGCGCTAGATACTGCATAAAGTCTATCGTATGGTCTAAGTTCTATAGACAAGGCTTGTCCTGGAAATAGTTTAAATCCATAATCAGATGTAGATACGTTTTCATTTCCAAGATACACAAATCCAGAATCGTTTATATTTTGGACTACAAGTGTATTCATGCCCTGTGCAATATCTTCAACAGATAGCTGAGCTGCAACAGTAGTTGATAGAGCCTGATGTCTTTGTCTTATATTCATATGTTCTTATTATACCCCTAAAAAGGACAAATCCCAATCAGAGGCGGATCCGACTGGGACTTGCTAGTTCTTACGAACTAAGCATGAGGAGCAAACGGTGGGATGCTCTAACTCATACTTACTAATTGTAAAACAACTATATTTTTAAGTCAACTACTTTTCGTCAATATCTTGTGGAGTATATGATGGGACTGGACCTAGTAATAATCCTTGATCATGATATTTAACCATCTTATCCATATCTTCAGATCCAACTATTTTATTACCAATAATAACTAATGCGTCATATATACGATGTAGCATGATATATGTAGCCATATCAAGATTTTCTGATAGGCTTTGAGGTTCTTCGTTTAATTCGTTGGGTTCCATGGCTTATCCTCATAATCTACTTGCCCGTCCATTTGTGTCCGTCTCCAAGTTATGTGGTCTTGATTATGCTTGTGCCAGTCGTAAGTGTGATCCACTTTAGGCTTTCGAATGTTTTTTAACAGATTGAACAATTTCATTATAAAATCCAGATCCAATAAATCTCTTATAGCTGCATGATAGGCAGTATAGGAATATTTCTTCTTCAATAGTCTGATTAGGAAGAAGAAGGCCTTGATCCATTGGACATTCAAGTCTAGATACAAGGCCCTCTTCAGATAGAGCTAAATATTTAGATACATACTGTATCTTTTTCAAGCTAACTCCTATTTTGTTGTAGTAGGGAACTTTAAATAAAATTCCTTTGCTCTTGGGGTTAGACCCTTCCAAGCTGACCAATTCTTACCGCCATTGGTCATATAATACGTTATCTCTGCGTTGATTACTGGGTCAAACAAAAGAACATTTGACTTCAGGTCGAACTTTTCTTTACGATCTATACCAAGGTTTCCCAACATATTGATCTGAAAAATTCCATAGGAACTGTCACCAGTTTTCCTGTTGCCATTATATGCCATAGGGCGTCCACTGGACTCCGTTTTGGCAATGGCCCAAGCCGTTCTAAGGGCTTTTCCTTCAAATCCCACAGTCTTGAGTAGTAATACTAGCTCTTTGTCTGTAAGCTTTTCTGAAGGCTTGTAAACAGTATTGCTGAACTTTTCTAAGGTCTCTGTTTTCAGTTGTATTTCTGTCTTTGGTTCTACTTTCAAAGCTTGAGCGGGCATCACAGTATTGTTTGTAAATAGAAACAATGTTATCATTACTATTACAGTTGAACTGTGAACAAAATCACTCAACTTTTGTTTTATATTCTCCATTGGCATTTCCTCCTTTAGAGATAACGAACTATAATCATAACATTGCTTGATAAAGCCTGTCAAGCCAGTCAACTAGAAAATTATTATGGAAATATCCTATTCAACGCCTACAGTTAACTTAACCGCATCCAATGGATACGCTTATGCTGGTAAACATATCGTTGAATCTTTAAGTAATCTAGGACACACAGTTTCATTTCAAAAATCTAAGGCTCCATTTCAATTAAATTTTTCTCAACCTAATCTATTTAAGATGCATAGAGGTCAATATCAAATTAGTTATACTCCATGGGAATCTACTGTTATTCCCGCATCATGGAAAGTATTTTTAGAAGCAGCAGATGAAATATGGACAACATCAAATTGGTGTGCAAATGTATTTGAAGACAATGGATATAAAGTTTCAAATGTTTATCCTCATGGAATAGAGCCAGTCTGGAAGCCTAAGAGAAGACAGGCAGACGGTGTTATAAAGTTTTTACATATTGGTGAGCCAGCTCCAAGAAAAGCGGGACAAATGGCAGTAGATGCATTTTCATCTTTATTTGGAAATGATCCAAGATATTCTTTAACAGTTAAAGCATATAAGAATAATACTACTAGAGCATTTAATAATTATATAGATAGAAATATAATTGGTTTACCTAATGATGTATATAAAAATATAAAGATAATAACAGAAGAGTTAGACATTGATCAGTTAGTTAAACTTTATCACGACCACGATGTTTTAATTTATCCTAGCTACGGAGAAGGTTTTGGATTTATCCCTCTTCAAGCTTTAGCAACTGGAATGCCAACGATTTGCACAAGCGCTTGGGCTCATTATGATAACTATATAGGACCACTTAAATTAAAATCTCAGTTAATTGATTCTCCATGGCAATTCCCTCACGAGGGACAAGTCTTTGAGCCAAACTATCAACATCTACTTGAACTTATGAGAGATGTTGCAAATAACTTTAATGCATACTCAGGATATTACTTTGCCCAGTCAACTAAGATTCATGAAGAATATAACTGGAATCAGTTGACCAAGAAAGCATTCGATCCAATATTAAAAAAGTTCAGTTAGCACTAGACCGCTAAATAAAAGTTTGCTAGAATTAGACTTCATTCAAAATTAATCAATCCGTAAGGCGGAAGAAAAGGTGTCACTAAAAATGTCAAGAACTATTGAAAACCCATATGAAAACTTTATCGCATTATCTCGTTATGCAAGATGGCTTAAAGAAGATAATCGTCGTGAAACATGGGGTGAGACAGTAGATCGTTATTTTGACTTTATGTTAAATCACCTAAAAGAAAATAATGGATATACTCCAGATGCAAAGCTAGTAGCAGAAATTAAAGATGCGGTATTTAATCGTAATGTAATGCCATCAATGAGATCAGTAATGACTGCAGGTGCTGCATTAAGTCGTGATCATGTTGCAGGATACAACTGCTCATTTGTTCCAGTAGATTCACCACGTTCATTTGATGAAACAATGTATATCTTGATGTGTGGAACAGGTGTTGGATTCTCTGTTGAGTATAAGTATGTTAATAAGCTTCCTGCCGTCCCAGAATCACTTGAGAAGTCAACAACAGTAATTACAGTAGAAGATTCAAAACAAGGTTGGGCTAAGGCATACCGTGAGTTGTTAGCGCTTCTTTGGTCAGGACAAATTCCTGCAATTGATGTAAGCAAGTTGCGTCCAGCAGGTGCTCGTCTTATGACTATGGGCGGAAGATCATCTGGTCCACAGCCATTGATTAATCTTTTTGATTTTACTATTGCAAAGTTTAAGGGAGCAACAGGTCGTCAATTAAAACCAATTGAGGCACACGATATCATGTGCAAGATTGGTGAGGTTGTAGTTGTTGGCGGAGTCCGCAGATCAGCAATGATTTCTCTTTCTAATATTAACGACATTGAAATGGCCCAGGCTAAATCAGGTAATTGGTGGGAAAACAATACACAACGTGCATTATCAAATAACTCTGTTGCATATTCTCGCAAGCCAGAGATGGAGCAATTTATTGCAGAATGGAAGTCTTTATATGACTCTAAGTCTGGAGAACGTGGAATCTACAATGTTGCAGCAGCACAAGCACAAGCAGCAAAGTTTGGAAGAAGAGATCCAAGCGTTCATTACGGAACGAACCCTTGCTCAGAGATTATTCTTCGTCCCTATCAGTTTTGTAATCTTTCAGAAGTCGTATTACGTGAAAATGATACAAAGAAAGATATTGAAAAGAAAGTAAAGCTTGCTACAATTCTTGGAACATGGCAATCTACTCTTACTGACTTTAAGTATCTTCGTAAAATCTGGAAAGACAATACAGAAGAAGAGCGTCTATTAGGAGTTTCTCTGACAGGACAATTTGGACATAAATTTATGTCAGGTAAAGAAGACCTTGTTTCTTTAGAAGCCTTCTTAATGAGTTTAAGAGATACAGCAAGAGAAACAAATAAAGATGAGGCTGGGAAAATTGGGATTCCTGAGTCTGCAGCTATTACTTGCGTAAAGCCATCTGGAACAGTATCTCAATTGGTCGGGGTGTCTTCAGGAATGCATGCTTGGCATTCACAGTATTATATTCGCACAGTTCGTGGCTCAAAGGGAGATCCAATCTCTACATTTTTGAAGGAAGTCGGAATCCCAGTAGAAGATGATGTTATGAAGCCAAACGATACATACGTATTCTCATTCCCAGTTAAAGCGCCAGAGGGTGCAATTGTTAGAAATGATTTAACAGCTATTGAGCACCTAAACATTTGGTTGGTTTACCAACGTGCTTGGTGTGAGCATAAGCCTTCTATTACAGTTTCTGTAAAAGAAGATGAATGGATGGAAGTTGGAGCTTGGGTATACAAGCACTTTGATGAGGTATCTGGAATTTCATTCCTGCCACACTCAGATCATTCATATAAGCAAGCACCTTACCAGGAAGTATCTAAGGAAGAATATGAAGATCTTCTTTCTAAAATGCCAAAGGAAATTCGCTGGGAAGACTTATCTTTCTATGAGACAGAAGACGGAACAAGCGGAACTCAGACCCTTGCCTGCACATCTGATGGAAATTGTGAGATTGTAGATATCTCAGCTTAGTGGTAGAATAATAGTATTGGGGTAATACCTCAAAATTCTGGGCACAATGCCCAAAATTGGAGATGATCAAATGAACAGAGATCTAAATAAGGACGGGAAGGTTACAATGACAGAGGAAATTTTGTCAGCGCTAGGAACTTATGCAAGAGCATTTCTTTCAGCAGCAATTGCTCTATACATGACTGGTAATACGAATCCAAAGGACCTTTTAATGGGTGGAGTTGCAGCAGTTGCTCCAGTTATTCTTAAGGCTCTTTCGCCAAGCAATAAAGAGTTTGGCTTTAAGTCACCAAATTAATTTAAATACAGATTAGGACTGCTCCTGTGCTAAAATAAGCATAGGAGTTTTCCTATTTAGGAGAGTTTAGTAAATGGCAGGACAAAAAAATTGGGAAGTAGATCAAAATGCTACTTTCAGATTCGTAGTAGAATACAAAGACACTGATGGTGATCCAATCAACCTAACAGGTGCCTCAGCTAAGATGCAGGTCCGTGATACAAAAGGCGGAAGCAAATTAGCATTTACCTTGACCTCTCCTTCTGGTGGAATAGTTATTGATTCAGTAAATGGTCAGCTTACATTAACAATGACTCCTACACAAACAAATAAACTCTTTTATCCAAAATCATCATATGACATTATGTTAACAGATGCTTCTGGTGCAAAGACTAAACTCATAGAAGGATTCCTTACTTTAAGTAGGTCGGTAACTATATAATGGCAGAAACAGTATCCGTAACCCAATCAATCAATAAAGTAGTCGTATCATCTCCAGGACCACAGGGTCCAGGAGGTAGAACTATCCTAAATGGAACTGGATCTCCAGCAAATAATCTTGGAGTAACTGGTGACTTTTATTACGATAAAGTAAATACATATTTCTATGGACCAAAACTATCAGACTCATCATGGGTTGGCGCAGATAGCTATCCTTTGAAGCAGCTTCCTTCAGAATTCTCATATGAGTTCGCCTGGGAGTTAACACAAGTTACTGGACCAGTATCTGGAACTTATTCAGTAGCAATAACACATAATTTAGGGTTTAAGCCAAACGTAACAGTTAAGACTAGCGCAGGCGATGTTTTAGAAACAGGCATAGACTATAATAGTAATAATCAAATAACACTGACAATGGCTCAACCATTCTCAGGGACAGCATATCTGTCTTAAGGGAGTAAAGTAAATGGCAAGATTATTCGTAACGAGCATCAACCTCAACAAGAATGAGCTCTTGAATGCTAGAATTCAAAATTTAAGCTCTGCGCCTTCGAGCCCAGTAGTTGGACAGATCTATTATGATACATCAAATAATACAATGTATTACTATAACGGACTGTCATCACCAAATGGACCATGGATGCCGATGTCTGGCTCCACAGAAGTCATTCAAGATGTAATTGGTTCAGCAGTCCTTGGCGGAACAGGATTAACAGCAACATATAACGATACAGCTGGAACTACAACAATTGATCTGGACAATACAGCAGTTACTGCTGGTTCATATGGATCTACAACAGAAATTCCTACATTTACAGTAGATGCACAAGGTCGTTTGACTGCCGCTGGAACTGCAAATGTTGCAACAACACTTTCAATTGCTGCAGAATCTGGAACAGCAGATACAGTAAATCTTCTAACTGACACACTGACATTTGCAGCTGGAGAAGGAATTGATACAGCTGTAACAAATAATACAATTACGATTTCTGGAGAAGATGCAACATCATCTAATAAGGGTATTGCAAGCTTTAACTCTACAGATTTCACAGTAACAACTGGAGCGGTAACATTAAACGCTGAGCGTGTAGAAGATATTGTAGGAAATCTTGTTTTAGGCGGAACAGGAATTGATGCTACATATACAGATGGAGCAGGAACACTATCAATTGATATTGATTCAACTGTTACTACAAACTCTGGAACACAAACATTAACAAATAAAACATTGGGTTCAGGAACAGCACTTAGTTCAAACCTTAATGCAGGAACAAACAAGATTACAAATCTTGGAACACCTACAGATGCAGCAGATGCAGCAACAAAGGCATACGTTGATGCAGTTTCTGAAGGACTTCATGTTCATGAAGCAGCAAAGGTATATGTTGGAACAAACATAACTATTGCCACAGCTCTTGAAGCTGGAGACACTATTGATGGAGTCACATTAGCATCTGGCATGAGAGTGCTTGTTAATGGTCAAACAACTCAATCAGAAAATGGCGTTTATGTTGTTTCTGTTTCTGGAGCACCAACTCGTGCATTAGATTTTGATACTCCAAATGAAGTAAAGTCTGGAGACTTTATATTTGTTTCATCTGGAACATCTTACGGAAATACAGGTTGGGTTCAAACACTATCTCCAGCAACAATTGGAACTGATGCAATCAGCTTTACTCAGTTCTCAGGAGCTGGAACATATTTAGCAGGAGCTGGTCTAAATCTAACTGGTAGCACATTTAGCGTAGATGTAACACCTACTTCAGGAAGCGCAAGCCTTACAAATACAGGCGGAGCAGTAGAAGTAAAGGTAAATACAGCAGACGGTCTTGAGGTATCAGGTAACGGTCTTGGAATTAATAATGGAACTGGATTTACATTCTCCAGCGGAGCATTAGTATTCGATACTGCAAATGGATATGGAGTAAGAAAGCTAGCATTTAGCGTAGGCGATGGATCAGCAACTTCTTACACAGTAACCCATGCGCTAGCTACAAGAGATGTTACAGTTCAAATTTTTGATAACGCATCTCCTTATGCACAAGTTGAAGCAGACGTAGAACACACTGATTCAAATAATCTAACTATTAAGTTTGCAGCCGCACCAACATCGGATCAATATAGAGTCGTAGTTGTAGGTTAATCGTGGCTAGATTATTCAAAACCCCGATTGCTCCTCCAGCACTGAGTTCAGATCCAACTGGAACAATTGCTGGCGAAATTTATTATAATACCGTATCTGGTGTTTTAAAATATTACAATGGAACAGCGTGGCAAACAGTAGGCACAGGAGCAGGTGGAGGCGGAGGAACTGCAACAGGTATTCAAGCACTTGCTACAGCTCCAAATTCACCAACACAGGGCACTGTTTATTTTGATACAACAGAACAAACAATAAAGACTTACAATGGCACAATATGGTATGATGTAGCTGGTCCAAAAGAATTAATTGACCACCAGCACTTCGCAGGAGAAGGATTTGTTCGACATGCAGATTATGGAAATTATGTAGAGTTTGGTAATTATATAGTTTCAATGGATGGCGGATCCGCAAGTTCTAACTACTCTTCAGCACCTAATAATGATATAATTGATGGGGGATCAGCAAATGGCAGTTAGAATTCAGTTACGTAGAGACACCGCAGCAAATTGGACATCAAATAATCCAACCTTGCGTGAAGGTGAAATTGGTATCGAAACAGATACACTCAAGATGAAGGTAGGAAATGGGTCTAGCACATGGACTCAAATTACTAGCTATGCCAACGTAGTCCCAGGAAATTTAAACACAACCCTTAATGGATATGTAGAAGTAACTGACATTGGTGCCGAAAGTGGTGTTGCAGGACTTAATGGTCTACAAAACCTGCTAATTCCAAACGATAGTATTATTTTTGAGGGTGCTACAGAAGATGACTATGAGACTACTCTTACAGTAACAGATCCTACAGCAGATAGAACAATTACTTTCCCAAATGCATCAGGAACTGTAGCGCTTACAACAGATATTACAACTGCAGTAGATGCAATTACAACGGATGTAATCGAAGAAGGCTCAACAAATAAATATTTTACAGATGATAGAGCACAGGATGCAGTTGCTACAGCATTAGCAAATGGCACTCATACAAACATATCTGTCTCTTATAATGACGGATCAAATGCCATCTCTTTGACTGGCGCAGTCACATACACAGATGAAAATGCTCAGGATGCAGTAGGAAATGCAGTTGGCACAGGATTATCGTATAACGATTCAACTGGTGCAATTTCTGTAGATACTGCAACAATTCAAGCAAGAGTAACAGATGTCTCAGATACTGAGATTGGTTACTTAAATGGAGTAACATCTGCAATCCAAACACAATTAGATAATAAGTTAGCTTTATCTGGAGGAACATTAACTGGAGCCCTTACTTTATCAGGAGCGCCATCATCAGCATTACATGCAGCAACTAAGGCATATGTAGATAATACTACTGCTGGACTTAACTTCCATGCACCTGCCCATGCTGCTACAACAGCAAACCTATCAGCAAATTACTCCAATGGAACAGATGGAGTAGGAGCCACATTAACAGCAGATACAAATCGTGCGTGGGTAGGAATTGATTCTCACACAACATTTGATATTGGAAATCGTATTCTTGTAAAGAATCAGACAACAGCATTACAAAATGGTATTTATACAATTACAGATTTAGGAAGCATATCTTCACCATGGGTTTTAACTCGTGCAACAGATGCAGATAATTCTCCAGCAGGAGAAATGGCATATGGAGACTTCTGCTTTGTTCAAAACGGAGGGCAGGCAGGATTTGGATTTATTGTAAATACTACAGGAACAATTACAATAGGATCAACATCAATCTCATACGTTCAATTTAACGCAGGTCAGGTAGTTGTAGCTGGAAATGGTTTAACTGAATCAACTCCAGGAACTCTTGCAATTGACACAGCAATTACAGCAGATCTTTCTACCGCTCAAACATTTACAAACAAGACTTTAACATCTCCTAAGATTAATGAGGATGTTGCTGTTACAGCAACTGCTACAGAGCTTAATTATGTAGATGGAGTAACTTCAGCAATTCAAACACAGTTGGATGCAAAGGCACCAATAAATGCTCCAACATTTACAGGAACTGTTTCTGGAATTACAGCAACTATGGTAGGTCTTGGAAACGTAGACAATACTTCAGATGCAAATAAGCCAGTATCTACAGCAACTCAAACAGCGCTAGATCTAAAGGTAGACGAGTCATTATTTGATACAAAGGGAGATATTTTAGTTGCTTCAGCTGATAATACTCCAGCTAAACTCGCCGTTGGAACAAATGGATATTTGCTCACAGCAAATTCAAGCGCAACTAATGGAGTTGAATGGGCGGCAGCACCAGTAAGCCTTCCAACACAAACAGATAATGGTGGAAAGTATTTAACCACAGATGGAACAACAGCATCTTGGGCAACACTAGTAGTTCCAATTGAAACAGGAACAGCAACAGTAACTGCAAATACTGCAAGCACTGTAGATACCACAGCATTGTCAGCATTTACATCAATTGAATATATGGTATCTTTAAAGCAGGGCTCAAAGATTAGAACATCTAAGGTAGTTGTTCAGACAGACGGAACTTCTGTAGATATGACAGAGTTTGCAATTACAGAAACAGGCGGAACAATTGCAGGTGTAGTAGTATCAGCAGCAGTATCTTCAACAAATGCAGTATTGCAGGTAACTGCAACAGATGCTACAACCACAAACGTAACAGTAAAATTCAGTAAAGTAAAGCTCTAAGGAGAATAGATGTCAGACAAAAGCTTTAAGGTCAAGAATGGACTTGTTGTCCCTTCTTTATCTACTGCTGGAGTTGTAAGAACAGATTCATCTGGAGTTATTTCTTCCTCCGCCACTTTGGGCATATCGGAGGGTGGAACAGGTCAGACAACAGCTCAAAACGCCCGTAATGCCCTGCTACCGCTTCAGACAGGCAATGAGGGATACTTCCTATCAACAGATCAGACAAATGTATCTTGGGCTAAGGTTTATAATCAATTAATTAAGAACAATGGAACATCAGTAACACCTAGAAAGAATGTTAATATAGTTGGCGCTACATTTACAGATAATGCTGAGACAGATACAACTACAATTACATTTTCAGATACTGCTAATAATGCAGACGTATATGCTTTAATGGGGGTATTATAAATGGCAGTAACACCAGAGTTATTTTATAGAGGAGCGGCAGCAACAAGTTCTACTACTCTTTATACCGCCCCATCAAAAGCAGTTCTAACAGATATCGTAGTATCAAATACATCCGCAGATCAGCAATATGTTACAATTACAGTAGACGGAGTAAATATTGTTCCTACCGTTCCAGTATCTGCAAAGCAAGTAGTAAATTTACAGTTTAAGACAGTTGTTCCATCTGGAGATATTATTGCAGGATATGCAACATCCGCAGATGTTAAATTTCACATTTCAGGAGTTGAAATAGCATGAGTATAGAAGCATACCCAAGTCCTAACGGCGTTCTAACCAGCCTTATTTGGCGTAAGACAATGAGCGGCGGAGAGACAAGTTTATCAGGATATGATAATGCATCTCAAGCTCTTTCATATACTCCAGGGCAGGAACAAGTTTATCTTAATGGTATCCTTCTAGTTCGTGGAGATGACTACACAGCCACAAATGGCACATCTATTACAGGTTTGTCAGCATTGGCTGCATCAGACTTTGTTCAAATTAATTGCTATAATAATTTTAGTGTTGCAACAACTCCAGCTACATCAATTACTGGAACAATTGCAAATAATCAGTTACAAAATTCAGCAATTACAATTAATGGATCTGCCATATCTCTTGGAGGATCCGTCACATTAGCAGGAGATATTGAATCAGTTACAGCTGGCACGGGATTAACAGGTGGTGGAAATTCAGGAGCGCTCACATTAGGACTTTCAACTCCAGTAGCAACAACAAATGGCGGAACAGGATTATCTACCTTTACAACAGGTGATTTAGTATATGCAAGTGGAACAGACACCTTGGCAAAAAGATCAATTGGAACAACTGGACAAGTATTAACAGTATCTGGAGGAGTTCCAGCCTGGTCTACCCCTTCAAGCTCTGGTTCAATGACTCTTCTATCTACAACAACATTGTCAGCTACAACTACAACGGTATCTAGTATTAGCCAAAGCTACAAGCACCTATACATTGAAATTTTAGGTATTGATACTTCTAACTTTAACCCAACAATTAATTATCAATGCAATTCAACGAACCTTGTTTTTAATGCTACACAAGCTGCAGCAGCAACTGGAGTTAATTATTATACTACAGGAGGAACTGTAGGAAATGCACAAAATTATGGCGGCAATTACGGATCAGGGACAAATAAAACTGCTATCTGGATTTATGATTATACTGATGCAGTAAATCCAAAAGTTGGAACATTTAATCAGAGATGGATTAATGAAGGTGGGTCTCCTATTCTTTTCAATGGTCAGATAGTAACTGGAACCGCAGCTGTTACTACATTTTCAATGGTAGTTTCAACAGGTAATTATGATGGCGGAACAATTAGAATATATGGAGTGAACTAATGACTAAACCACAAATTAAAGAGCATAATTCAGAAACTGATGAAATTATTATTCGTGAAATGACTGACGAGGAGTATCAATCTTGGTTAGATAATCAGGCTACTATTCAAGAATATGAAGAAAAGGTAGAAGCAGATGCATTAGCAAAAGCGGCACTTCTAGAAAGACTTGGTATTACAGAAGAAGAAGCAAGACTTCTTTTATCTTAAGGAGATATAATGGCAAGTAAGGCAAGAAGATTAGCAGGTAGCGATTCCTTTACAGTTATTACATCAGCTGGAGGATTTAAAACTGCTACCCTTTCTCGTGAATATGCTGCTGGAGTATATCTTATTGAGTCTATTGCTACCGACGCAGACCTTGAAATTTATTTAGGATCTGCCGCAGGCGCAAATGTTGGAACAGCAACTGGCGGGGCAAAAACAATTACTGCTTCAGCAGCGTTTCAATATGTAACAACAAATAATGCAAATTCATCTGACGCAATTGTTTTTACTAGTGTAACAGCATCTACCCTAGAAACTAATAACTCCGCTACTTGGGCTCCGCCAATAATTTCAGGCGTATCTCCAAGTGGTCTTCCAAATCTTAACGATACAACAACAATCAGTGGTGCTAATTTTGCTGAAGATGTATCAGTTCAATTCAGAAAATCTGATAACTCAACTTTAGTAAATGCAAAATCTTCTGTCAGAGGATCTGCTACATCTATCATTGCAACCCGTCCAGACACATTTGCTGTTGGAGATGCCCCATACGATTTAGTTATTACTAATCCAACTACTGGTTTTTCTGCAATATCTCTAAATGCGATTACTGCAGGAGCAGTTCCAGTATGGTCTACTGCAGCTGGAGAAATAGCAGTATTTACACCTAGCTCTGCATTTTCAACAACAGTTTCTGCAACTGATGCAGACGGCGGGTCAACAATAACATATTCTATTGCCTCTGGTTCATTGCCTACAAGTATGACTTTAAATTCTTCAACTGGTGCAATATCAGGAACATCTTCTTCTACATCTGTAGCAACATTTACTCTTCGTGCAACTGATTCTGGTGGAAACTATGCAGATAGATCATTTCAATTAACTCCTGCATTTACTGGCGGAAATCAATCAGCAACAAGCCTTTACGATTTAATGAATGGTATGGGAATTGCATCCAGCGTTTCTCCAAGTTCAGGTGGAACATTGACATTGAATAGCGTTTCTTTGGGAAGCTACGATTATACTCTTAAAAGTGGAAATCAAACAGTATCATCATTTACTAACTCAGACTGGTTTACAACAACTGCAGACACTCGCTCAGCTTTGATTAAGGTAAATGGTAATTTAACAATTAATTCAGGACAAACCTTTATACCTTCTAATAGAAAATTATTTACATGTATTTTTGTTAATGGAAATTTAACACTAAATGGATCTATTTCTATGACAGCAAGAGGTGCAAATCACTCTGGAACAGGAAACTCTGGTGGAGCAACGACAAAAGGTAATATTCTTTTGATTAATGGAGTAAGAAGTGGTGTTACTAATCCACAAATTCCTGCAACAGGAGGAGCAGGCGGTAATGATCCTAGAGCAAATGAAAGCTCTACATATGATGGAGGATATCCAGGAGCAGCAGGAACTGCAGGCGGAACTGGTGGTGGTGGAGTAGGTGCAAGAATTAGAATTCGTCCAGGTAAGGGTGCAGATGGAACATCATTTTCTGGTGGAGGTGGATCATCAGCAACTGACACATATGATATCAGTGGTCAGCCATCTCAGGGAAATTCTGCAGTAGAAAATGGCGGCGCAGGAGCAAATGCAAGAAACTTTGATGGATATACAAGAGCTGTATCAGGTGGTGCAGGAAACCCAGGTGGCGTAGGTGCTGGAAACCTTAGCGTTCCACCTTATGGAGCAGCTGGTTCAGATGGAACAGGTGGCGTCGTAATTATATTTGTAACAGGAACAATTTCTGGATCTGGTTCAGTTGTTGCTAATGGATCAAATGGAGGACAGGTTGGATTCTATGGTGGAGCGTCAGGTGGAGGATCTGTGAATGTATTCTACGGAACAGATAGCTTCTCAGGATCACTTACTGCAAACGCTGGAGTTGGATATGCTGATTCACCAGCTGGAGCGGGAACTGCTAGAAAGTTGTCGATAGCATGATAGATACAAATAAAAAATATTTATTCCATAATGTATATGGAGAAGAAACAGAATTAATAAATTCAGCACCCAATGATATCGAGGTTGTCCCATTTGGATGGACAGAAGAAGCTGAATCAAATAGAAATAATATTTTAAATCAGATGCAGATGGGAGTATCTGCATTACCAAGCGTTTCATTTTGGAGATTAGAGGTAGTTGTTCCAGAAGAAATTATGGGAGATATAACTATTCCATCATATACAAAGCCAGCTCAATGGGTAAATGTTCCAGTAGGAGTATGGCCTAAAGAAGACTGGACGTGGGAAAAGATTAATCAGGCTATACTAGACCTATCCTAATATAATCAAATAAATGGTAAAATAGCAAAGACTTAAAAGGAGTAAATAATTGACTAGAGCAAGAGATGTAGCAAATGTTCTGTCTACCGCCACATCGTTGGCGACAGATACAGAAACTGCTGCTGCTATTTCTACTCATAATACTGCAGCTAATGGTCATGTAGGCCGTGGAGATACTGCATCTCGACCAGGTTCTCCGACAAATGGTGATTTATACTATGATACAGATTTAAATAAATTAATTATTTATTCTGGATCAGTATGGAGAATTTATGAATCAAATACTGTTCCTGGAGCACCTACTTCAGTTTCTGGAACATCTGGAAGCCAGCAAGTTGCACTTACATGGTCTGCTCCATCAGATAATGGTGGGTCTTCAATAACAGATTATGTAATTCAATATTCATCAAATAGTGGATCAACATGGTCAACATTTTCAGACGGAACTTCAACATCTACATCTGCTACTGTAACTGGTTTAACAAATGGAACTGCCTATGTATTTAAGGTAGCAGCATCAAACACCTATGGAACTGGAGTATATAGTTCTTCAAGTTCTTCAGTAACCCCACAACTTACACTAGAATATTTAGTAGTAGCTGGTGGAGGTGGTGGTGGTAAGAATGTAGGCGGTGGTGGCGGTGCTGGAGGCTATAGAACAGCTTCTGGATTTGCATTTACAACTGGTGTTTCATACACAGTCACAGTTGGCGGAGGTGGAACCGCATCACTTGGAAATGGTGGAGGAACAACAAGTAATGGATTAACAATTGGCGGAAACGGATCAACATCAACATTTTCAACAATTAATGCAACTGGCGGCGGTGGTGGAGGTTCAGCATCCGTTGCTGGAGCTAATGGTGGATCAGGTGGCGGAGGTGGAAACGGTGCAGCATCTGGTTCTGGAAATTCTGGAGGATATACTCCAGTAGAAGGATATGCAGGAGGCGGCGGCGGAGCAGGACGAGGTGGTGGTGGAGCATCTTCAGTTGGAAGCTCTACGCAACTAACATCTGGAGCAGGAACAGCAGGTGGAGCAGGAATAACATCATCAATTAGCGGATCTTCCGTTGATTATGCTGGCGGCGGCGGTGGTGGTGGATATGGAACAACATACAACGTTAATGGTTTAGGTGGAACAGCAACTGCTGGTGGTGGGCGTGGAGGACAATACCCTGCAAACACAAATGCTGAAGCAAATGCTGTTAGCGGAACAGCAAATACAGGTGGAGGCGCAGGAGGCGGTGCAGCTGGAGATGCCGCTGGCGGAACTGGTGGATCTGGAATCGTTATCCTTAAAAGCCCAATTGTTGCAGCATCAACTACTGGATCTCCAGTATCTTCAACAGCAGGTGGATTCTATATTTACAAATTTAATTCATCAGGGAGTATTACCTTCTAATGGCTAATAAAGATTTTAAAGTTAAAAATGGTATTGACGTATCAACACCTATTCCTATATCTATGGGTGGAACAGGACAAACATCATCAGAAAATACTTTAAATGCTTTGCTTCCTATTCAAACAGATCACTCTGGTAAAGTATTAAAAACTGATGGAACAAACACATCTTGGTTTTCTATTCCTGCCGCATATACAAGAGGGGTTACTTCTCAAAGACCAGCCTCACCAACTGCTGGAGATTTATTTTTTAATACAGAAAAGAAAGCATTTGAAGTTTGGACAGGATCTGCATGGGTATCTGTTGCAGTAAATGGTGCAGTTCCACTTCCACCAACAGCTGGAACAGTTACTTTATCTGGATTAACAGCATCTGTTCCATTTACAGGCCCAGCAGACTTTGGTGATGCTGCAATTAGCACATATACTGCAACATCTAATCCAGGATCTATATCAGCATCTAGCGCATCTTCTCCAATTTCGATATCTGGATTAACTGCAAATACTGCATATACATTTACAGTTACTGCTACAAACAGCTATGGCATATCAAATGCATCATCTGCCTCAAACTCTGTAACAACAGCAAATGTGCCAGGGGCACCAACTTCTGTTACAGCAGCAGATACAGGCATAGATGGAGAAGCATTAATTCAATGGACAGCACCTGGTTCAAATGGTGGATCTGCAATTACAGACTATGTAGTTGAATAT
>Ga0209229_10000316_pt1 | contig 19355 bp, 25 predicted proteins | sample SanBayMetagenome_FD_187466 | JGI IMG/M metagenome (GOLD analysis project Ga0209229, IMG submission 187466) | Freshwater and sediment microbial communities from dead zone in Sandusky Bay, Ohio, USA (SPAdes) (version 2) | ecosystem: Environmental > Aquatic > Freshwater > Lentic > Sediment... | reverse complement strand
CTATCAAGCGTATCGCTTGATAGTCCAGTAGTATATCCTAGTTGAGCTGTACCAATACCATTCTTATAGTATGTGTACGCCCCATTATTATTTATTTCTCTACCAGGTAATAAAAGATTTTGCACTCTCACCCCTTCAAGCGTAGACGGATCAAGTGTTATAGTAATAGTAGGTATACCGACAAGAGAACCATTTAACTCAATTTTTTCATCATTGGCTGTGTTTCCTGCCCCTAATACCTGCTGAAGAGTTGGCACTCCTATGTCATCTATGTCTATTAATACATCTCCATTTGCATTAGCGCCAACGCCATTTACAGAAGTCGCAAGAATTCCATTTGCTTTTGGGTACTTAAGATAATAGAGTGCATCTAATGTAGGTACTTCTATTTCTAGTTGATTACCATTATTATTGTATATGGTCTTATCAATAAGTAGCCTGTGGTTTTCTCCTGTAATAATATTTCTTATTAATACAGTTGGCTGAGATCCTAAAAATGTGTCATTCCCATCTAAAAATAAATCTGCTCCAGATGGAGATCCGTTAAGAATTATTTCATTCCCAGATGTGTTCCCTATACCAAGCACGCTATCAAGCCCCTGTGCACCAGCTCCAGATGCAGCAATGCGAGTCCAAAAAAGGCCTTCTACTGGAGTGTCTCCAACATTGCCACCGTTATCATCTATACGATACCAGGTCTCTCCTAGATATGTAACCAGATCCCCTACTGCATATGATGCTCCATTGTCATACGCTCCAGTAAAGTTCCAAAGTGCGTCAGCACCATCCTGCCCATCAGCACCATCCTGCCCATCAGCACCATCCTGCCCATCAGTACCATCTTGTCCGTCAGCACCTGGAGGCCCAGTAAGTCCTGAAGGCCCTATTGGACCTGGAGGACCGGTTGGCCCAGGTATATCTCCGCAACCGCAGTCATATGCGTATATTGGTGCATTTATATTTGTGTACGGAGGAGTTACAAAATTATTTACTAAAGATAAAAATTCAGCTATCGATTCAGTCAAGCACTCTGACAGATCCGCACGACAAGACTCTATTATATTAAAGAGTATTGAAGATGCGTACTCATACCTCTTCTTGTATTCCTCGTTAAGCGTACAGTTGTTAGAATTTGCGTCTAACTCACACTTGAGATCTGTTAGATACGCTATAAGATCATCTATAGGTGGCGGTGTATTTGCATATGCCGTCCGTGATGTAGTTATGGTATCTACTATTTGTAAATAAGAATATGACGTACTCTGATATTCAACGTCTACACTAAACGATATGTTATACTGAGCATCATAGTAATCACCTCCGTATATAAGATCAAAGTTAGCAGATGTGCTAGTTAGTGTTCCTGTAGGCACACTTGTTGCCACCCAGGATCTATCTACATTGTACGTAAAACCAGAAACGCCATAGGATGTCTGGTCTACATACTCAAGATATGGAGCGAATACATCAAAGTTTTCAACAAGATTTAATGTGGGAGCTACGTATGATACGTAGAAAGTTCTTGATAGAACCGTTGGGGCATATAAAGGATGTGTTGCGTTATATACTACTGTGTAGTTTCCGCACTGTATATTGCCATTTGAGTCAAGTCTTAGTACTAACTCCTTGCCTGTTAATTCAGCCCCATTCCAGGTAACATCCGGTGACGTCCAAGATCCTGCATCTGTGCCACCATCAGGAGACGTTATAGAAAAGAACCCGGTTATACCAGTTTCGTCTCCAGGTGGATACGAAGACGTATCTTCGAGAACCATTTTTGGAGTACCTGTTGTAAGGTCAAACTTAACAGAGAAATCAATATACGAACTTAAATCTGGCATACTTGTTGTTTTATAAAAACTAGGGGTAGAAACCCCTAGACTGACCAACCAAAAAACAAACAACCAACCAAATTAGGATGCTTGCTTGCTACCCTTAAGGCTTTTCTTAATGGTCGGTAGCACCTTTTCGTATCTCTTGTCGCTAAGCAACAAGTCTGAAAGATACTTAATATGTTCAATACCATCTGCTCTAGGAACAGAGGCTATCTTTTCTCCTGAACCAGACCAGGTAAACAGTAGCTCTGCGCCACTGAAGTTGATTACTCCTTGATCTAAGGCTCGCTTAATAACAGCTTTAGTTGTTGCCTCTGCGTCATTTAATTTAAGCAGAAAATCTTCAGGTGACTTATCAGCCCAATCGAACACGTAATCCTTAAGTATGTCAATGGCTTGCTTATCATCACCACCTGTAGCAGCAACAAAATCTTTTATTTGTTCTGTGGTCATACTATTTGCCGCTAACAATGCGTCAAACTTCTTGCTGCGTTTTGTATTCTTTTCCTTAGCGGCTTGCTCCACGTCTATTTTAACGAAAGCTATACCGACAGTTTGATCCCTATTTAGATTGGATCCATTGTGATTTGATAAAGAAAGGTAATAATATAAGTACTCCTCTTCTGCAACACCACCTCTTACTCTTATTTCTCCTACAGGAGCCGGGAAAATAACTTTTTTAGGTTTTGCTATTTCTTCTCCTGTTGTTGTTACAGTTCTACTAACATATCCAATATCTGTATATCTACCTTCTTTTTCATCCCAAATTTGATCAAATGCAGGTATACTATAAAATCTAGGTCCAGAAAACTTTCTTTCATTTTTAGGATCTGGATTTATGTGTACACACTTAAATCTAACAGTCTCTCCTTTTTTTAACTTAGGGATGGACTTAATAACTTCATCTGATACATCATTGTAGTGCAAAACTTTCTTTAACATTGGTTTTTTGTTTATGGTTAAAAATGAGCCGGCTTTACGGAGCCGGCCCTTTTTTTTATGATCAATTATGGTTTAACCTGCTGCTTAACAAAGTGCTGAGTTCCGAGAACTTGCAGTCCCATTGTAGCGCTATAGCGCACTGTTACTGAATCCTCTTCAACTGCGTTATCACCTTGCTTCATACCGTCTGCAACCTTAACACGATATTTAGTGTTAGATCCGTCTTCTCCAACAAGATAACGAACAGCGATACGATCTTCAGAACCGCCATCCTGAGTCTTGATCTTATCTACAGGAACATAGTATGCGCCTTTTGAGATATCCGGAGCAGTAGAATAGTTAAGCACATTTGAGTGATTAAACCAGTCCATTGGCTTCTTAGCAAAGTTACGTCCGTAGATGGAGAACGTTTGAAGATCAAGATTGATATCCTTATTTGCGTTCCAAACAGCACCGGTAGTTGTGATCAAAGATGTACCGCCAAGATTTAAGAACAAGTCATCATTGTTCTGATTCCAAGAAGTACCTGCAAGAATTAAGTATTTCTTAGGAGCACGAACAGAATCCAACTGAGAGTTAAGCTCTTTCCAGTCGTCAAGGCCTATTACGCCAGCATTGTTGAGTGTGTCAACGATACCGCCTTGAGTTGTAATCCAACTGTCAAGACCACGAGTAGTTGAAACAGTATTACCAGTACCTGCAATACCATCTGTAATTGTAGCAGCCTGACCAAAAGTGTTGGCAGTAGGCTCAGCTAACAAAAGAGCGTTAGAGATATCAGCACGGAATTTCAACGCAGTTTCAAACTCTGCCTTTTTGAAAACGTAAGGCTTACCGTTAAACGTAACCTCTACTTCAGAACCCCACTGGATGTCAGTGATTTTGAAAGAGTCCTTGAAGATTTGGAGCTGGCCACTGTAAGATGTAGCGTCATAACGGCGAGCAGCAGGATATCCTGAACCTTCACCATATGCACCAGAGAAGAAAGACAGTTGATCATTATTAAGCAGAGAAATAGCACCACCGCCAATTGCAACAATCTTTATTACGTTAGTAGTATAATCTACGTCTTTAACAATAGCTGTTTTAACCTGTGAATTTGTAGCAGGAAGCAATACAACATCTCCCTTACGAACTTTAGCCGCACTTGTAAGTGTAACAGATAGCGGAGTAGAGTTTGTTGGGGTTCCTGAAGCTGCACCAACTACAGTTCCGAGAGCGTACAACTCTTCATTAACGTGGTAGTGGAAAGAAACAGATTTAGTCGGCTTCATTGTGCCAAACATTTCCATTACATCCATAAAGCAACTTTCTTCGTTGCGAACATCGAGAATCTTACCAAGAATCTCACGTTTATCCATATAGTCAATGGCAGAGACAAAGCTCTTGTTTATAGTGCCATATGACAAACCAGTACCTACTGACATTTGTTATTAATTTAACTTTTAAAAAAATTGTTTACTAACCCCTGTGCTTACCACTTTCTAAGAACGCCTGTAGTAGATCGGCTTTGAAATCACCTGAACCACCACCTGGCACTTGACCGACATCTGGTCTAGCCGGGTTTTTAATCTCGCTGAACATCTCCTTCTTACCCTCAGATCTTGCGGCGTCCCATATGGTTTTCTCGTATGCCTCCATATTGTTAACAAAGGCTAACGCTTTATACCACTTATTAAGGTCTGTGTTACCGTTTCGATCTAAAAAGTTCTGGAAGAACTTGTTCGTATCATATGTCTGGTCAAGAATGACGTTTGGATCTACCTCAAAATTTGCTCCTGTGCTTGAGGAAATTCTCTTTCCACTAAGCAATTGTTGTGTTACAGGATCAGACTTTACGGATTCAAACCACTTAGCCATCTCTTGTTCCTGGTTTACTTTCTCGACTTTAGGAGGTCCAAACTTTTTCTGCTCCTCGATTAACTTATCTCGGAGTTCTTTGACAGCATATTTTAACTCTATCCTGCCAACTCGCTGTTCCTCATCGCCGTAGATGTCATCCAGTTTGTATTTATCAAGAACTTTTGATCGGTACACAAGGTCAAAATCTTCATCGCTCAAGTCAGAATACACCCTACGTAAATCTCGTCTCAAGATTTCTTCATCAGGCATTGCTGAATAGTCGACTGATTTAGCCTCGATATATGGAACCAGATCACCGGTTGATCTGTAGTACTCCAAAGCACCGAGCGAAAAGTCATCGTATCCCTCGTTTTTAAGAACTTGTTTCCAGTCCAGGTACTCCACATCACCATCATCAACCCAAGACTTTGTTTCTCTATATTTTTCAAGACGACCTAGTACATCTTCGTCATAACCTTCATTCTTTAGAACTTGCTTCCAGTCGAAGTACTCTATATCATCTGCTGCCGATGATGTACTCTGTGGTGAATATCCTGGATTTACAGGTCTTTCTCCCCTATCTCTTATATCTTGTTCTGGCTCAGAAGCATCTCTCCTGACAATATTAACACCCTCTAAATTACCAGAAAATAGATCATCTAATTCAGGCATAGTTTATTTGTTTATGGTTGTTACAAAAATAATAATTACCACTATATAGTTATACAATTTTTAGGGTATGACTATGGCGTAAATGTGAAACCTTCCATCCCTGGCACTGGCCCCGGTTGGCTAGGCTGCTCACCTTGTTGTTCCCTTTGCTGCTGAGATGCGTTTAACTCCTGCTCCATAATATTTCTTAGGGCCTTCTCTTGTGCAGCAACTTTCTGCGATTCTATAGCCTGGTCCTGCGGATGGGTTATAATCCTATCCTCCATTGCAGTCATATCAGATCCTGGATCAAACTTATACTTGGCAACAGGCTCTATACCAGATGTAGCGTGAACCCTAGCAGCTTCAACTCTTCCAGCCTCCCTAGTTCCTACATTTTGAGCCTCTGACTGTATCTTCATTGCAGCCAACTGCATTTGTATTTCACCCTTCATCTTCTCTAACTCCATCTTCATCTGGAACTCCATTTGCAATGTCTGCTGCTTAGCCTGTTCTGCAACCATTGCACTTTGCTGCTGTATTTGGCCATTCATTTGTTGAGCCTGCATAGCCTCTGCCTGCTTTTCAGTCTTACGCTTTTTAACCCTGTAAGCTAACAACTGCTCAGCGACCTTAAGGTTGTTAGTATTCCTGATCATTATGTCATCCTCTGGCTCTATTATACCCATCTGCCTGTACTGCTCAAGGTGGTTAAGGAGAGTCATCTTCTGCTCATCGGTAGGCTTAGACTCAACCATTATACCAAATTCGTATAAAGAAAGATTCTCAGATGCCTTAATGAATTCTATAGAGTTATTACCAAGTGATCTTATGTAACCATTAACCTCGCCCCTCTGTACAACATCTTGAAGTCTTAGAATTACATTCTCTGCTAGCTTCTCTATCAACCTTCTTTCAGCATACGTTATATCACCCATTGCATTGTTAGAAGACTCTCCGGCCATCCTGGCAACCGTTGTTAGAGTTCTTGGGTTTGGCGTTGATCCATCAGTCAACTCATTAAGGCCTGTTATGTCTCTTAATAATTGTATATACTGCTGTATTTGATTCCAGTATACTCCAACCTCAGCAAATGAATTGTTTTGTATATAATTAACAACAGCACCATTCTGGTTGGATCCCATCATATTTCTTCTCCTAGAAACTATAAGCCCCCTCTGGAAGAACATAGTTATAATCTCCTTTGGATCAAGCTTCTTTCCACCATTGCCAAGCGGTATGTCCTCTAATGCATCCAAGTCTATATCCCAAGCCCCAGGTATAGACTGGTTAATTGCATTTTGTAACTTATACCAAGATAGCTGAATGGCATCTGCAATCGGTATCATCTGCTCCATCTTTCCAACTGCTCTCATATCAAAGAAGTCGGAAGACCTTAAGTGGAAGCTCATCTCGGTATCAGATATGGAAGACTTAGCCCTCTTCATATCTGTACATAATCCAAAGTCAAACATAAAGTCAGTGCCTATGATCCACTTTGCTTTGTAAACAACCTTTACAGAAGTCCTCTTAAACTTATCCTTTACCTTGTTTTGGTCATCGTAAGAGGCACGGCCAAAGACCAGGTTACCCCTTCTGTTAACTCTTTCCTCGTAAACGAGATCGTTGACTGAGTAGAACTCAATGTCCAATACCCTGACTTTGTATCTATCGTATCCGTATGAATAGTTAACGTAGTAGTCTGAAATGGTTGTCGGGTTTCCATACTCTCCCTTTATTTTTGTGGCTATTTGTTTATAGTCTTCCTCTGAGAACTGATTACCGGCAACCTTCCTAAGATCGGCTATCGACATCTCTACTATCTCACCTGCGTAGAACTTATCAGAGAAGTCGGCATTCTTACAGAAAGAAACTATGGTGTTATCTGTTCTTACTGGCCTAACTCTTATCTTGTTGTTCTCATCAATCCACTCCCTGTATCCAGCAACACCTGTATCAAACAATTCCTCAAATACTCTCTTTCTACACTCTGTAATATCGTTCTGCTCAAATATCAACTTTATACCCTGTTCGGCTTCTGTTGCTATCTTGTGCTTATAAGTGTAAGCCGCCTGCATCTCAAGCTCCTCCATATCAACAGGATCTCCTGGCTCCTTCTCTATTGCCGGGGCTTCTAATAGTTGCGGAGCCTCCTGAGCAACCACCTCCCTCATCATAACCTTAGCCTTAGCATCAATATACCACTGAGACGCCTCGTCTTGTGCTAAAGAGTCTATTGGTGTGGCAACTATATTATAATCATTTGCCATCATCTTAGATATGGCAATCTTTCTAAACTTAGGAATAATAGGTATAATGGACCAGTCTATGTTAAGCCAGGTATCATTACTCTCCTCTGAAACTTCAAGGAGTGGCTTGTATTTTGTTATTGACTGGTTGCCCTGTGCGTAGTTTTTTATTACCTCTATCTCATACTTTTTATTGTAGCCAAACTTGACTCCCCTAGCCCTGAAGTCATCCCAGGCTGCCTTTACGAATTGCAAAACCCACTCCCTATTCTTTTCTTTAGGGCTGATGTTGTGCTGAGGGAAACCCCCTTGTTTTTGTTCGCTCATATCTTCTTCTTATTAAATACTTCTCTTATCTCTAGAAGTTTTTTTTCTTTTTGCTTTGTTTGTATCCTCTTATCTGCTATCAGTGCATAACCGGCAGCCATAGCAGCATCATACTTTTGGGTATCATTTATGTTAAAGTTAAGCCAATCACTTAATAAATCAGGGAAGAAAACGTGATCTATGTAATTCTCTATGTAGTACTCCGTCTCTTCCGCTAGATCTTGATGGCTTTGTTTAGTTGCCGATATGCCTGGATTCTCCTTACCGTGAAACCACACTAAAAAGTTTATGTATCCCCTATCGGCAAAATAAGACTTTAACCCTATCTTATTATTCTCAAACAAAACCTGACATCCATAGTAGTGACACATCTTAATCATATCCTCGTAGAATATTGCAGCAGTCTGCGGTCTATCTAGATACTTAGCAACAAAACAATAGTTGTAGTAGTCATCGTCTGCTGCTGATGGATCATACCTCTTTAATACAAATGACGCCCCCTTTGAACGCCTTGAATCATTTGTAGAGTCGTGATCGTATGGATCGACACCCATAACAAATGACCTTGTATTATCAGGGTAAAATAAGTCACCCCTTTTTATTATTCTGTTTGCCTCCTTTTCCCAATCCTTAAATAACCAACATACTTCCCACCTGCCTGTTTCGTTTTGCTCAAACTTTACAGGGCTATCTCTGCCATCTGTCCAAACAAAGTTGCCCCTTGTCTTATAGTTCTTCATCCAGGATAGTCTGTCCACCCTATCGTTTAACTTCATAGAATCGTACAAACACTTGTCGCCATCTATCCTAAACATCTCCGCCTCGCTAAGTGGCTCCTTCCTTATCCTTGCAGAGAGCGCTCTTGGTGAATTCTTAAGTCCATCTCTTTCCCTAAGTATTTCCTGTAGCGCCTTATCTGAATCAGGGTATCCGTAATTGTCAAAATACCTGGTCCTGTGTGCCGGCATAAAGAACCTGTACAAACCAGATGGCGTCCTTTTGTTGTCTCCCTTGTTAACGTGATCGCTATCATCCCACAGTAGTTTAAACGCAGCGCCACCAGCCTCAAGCTCCTCTACAGTAGACGTGTACAAGCACTTGCCTATAACTCTCCCCTCGTCATCAATCATACAGTAGTACATAACCTGATGCCTGTCGTAAACATCTACATCCTGTGGTTTACCGCACTCATCTGCAACGTACCTATAGAGTTTCTCACCATCGTAGCTTACCTTGTCAGAACTCCTAAAGTCTATCGTTGAGTTAAGCTCCTCCTCGTCAAGTATATCGTCCGCCCTCTTACCCTTAATCGCCGTCCTTTGGAATACTAGTTCCCTCTTTGGGTTTGCGCCCTTAGATTTATCATAGTCTGGCCGGTAGAACTTTGGCATATTCTTAAAAGGGTAAACAACACTTCTCTGGAATAGAGACGAAGCATCCCTCTCTGTCTTACTTTGTATACCACCTCTAGAGTTTATAGATCTAGAAATATACTCAAGTAAAAATACACCACTCCTGTATGACTTACCAAACCTCCTCTTTGTTCCCTCTATCATCCCAAGACATTCTGGATCATCTATACAGTACTGCATAAAGTAGAAGTACTCAAGATCTGGGATACGAAATTTAGGGTATCCAACGTCTATCTTAAACCAGTTCAGGTAAAAATAGTGAAGGCCTGTAATGTAGGCTGGCTTTCCATTGTTCATAAACCACACGCCGTTAAGCCTTCTATCCCACTCCCTTTGCACAACTCTTTGCATATCAGAATCAAAAAACTCTGGATCTAACTCCTGTCTTTTTAATTCTTCAGCCTCCTTCCTTTTCCACCAATCTGGTAAGTCCTGACGCTCCCAAAACTGTTCAGATTTTTTCAAAGATCTTGTTATAATATCCCTCTTCTCTACCTCACCTGTAAGCACGTTGTACACGCAACCAACCGGTGGAAGATTACAGGATAAACCCTGAACCTTGTATACTTCACCTCCGGTTTGACGATACATTGGCTATGAATTCTGGTGTCCACTTTTTAGCTCTTGACGCATCCATAAGCCCATCGTCTTCGCCATACAGTCTCTTATAGTAAGAGTCTAGCCTGTCGTTCATCTTGTCCAACTCCTCTGCTAGCTTAGTTTTCACTTCCAATGATGAAAGTATCTCCCTGTCTCTCTCTCCTTCAACCGGCTTCATCAGTCTATAATTATACTCCCAAAACCTTTCAGTCTCGGATATTATCATAGCCCACAGCCTGTTCTGTCCGTATGATCTTATGTACTCATTTATGGCTCTTATTGCATAGTCAAGCTTGTTGGAAAACAGATCATCAGCGAACTGATCACCATCAAGTCCGGCTATCTGAGCCGCAACTATCTTACGCTTTTCTAGATCCGGCTCGTTTTTAACAAGAGGAGACCAAGAGTCGTACATTGCTACAATGTACCTTAACAGCCCTTCTTCTTTCCCTTTTTCTTCATTTGGAAAATCTTTTAATATACTTGAAAGGTCGGTCTCCTTTAGGCTTTTCTTGCCCATAGGGTTAAAAACGCACCGGCTGAAATCCTTTTCGGTGTACGTCATTGGCACAATATTATAAGTTTTGTCGCAAATATAGGCAATATTTGCCCTATGATTTAGCAACGTGTGAGTCCACCATATTCATAAAATCCTGACAGCTCATATCAACAGCGATAGGATTTAGGTATCTAGTGTATACAGCGGTTATGTTTGGTGAGTATGAGTGAGACTCGAACCTAGTTATGTCAAATGGATTTATGTAGGCGTAGTATGTTGTACAGGCGCCTCTAACGGAAGTGGTCCCATCTTCATTCTCTACCTCCTCAGTTGACTGAAACTCTATTATCGGAACCTGAATGTATTTATCTGTGTATCCCACTATAAACTTTTTATTTGTTTCATAAGCTTATCCTGTACCGCAAGTATAACCTTATATGTTCTTGACTTTACCTTAATAATATCTTCCACCTCTTCGTCATAATTCTTATCCTCTATCTCCGAAACGGTTACTAAAATAGAAAGGCACGACTCAAGAATGTCTAGAAGTTCGTTCCTATTATTTTCCTCCGATATTATTATATCCTCATCCATATATTATGCAATATACTTTTCTAGAATTGTATCTATAAGATCTTCCTCCATAAGAGTAAGCTTCTCGTCTCTGCTAAGCTTTCTGGATATCCTTCTCCAAAAGTCGTACTTCTTCTCATATTCAGCTAACTTTTTTGCCGCATATTTCCTTCTATCGGAATCTGTCATTTTCTTAAATTTTTCACCAACCCTCATAAAATAATATATTTATCTCCCATTGTTTTATCATAAGAGTACACAAACTTAAACAATAAGTGCCACTCCAAGAATTGACTATAGTCTAAATCTGATTCCATTCCAGGTAAAGAAAGTCCGTTTCCGTCATCCTCTATAATAGCACAAGGCTCACCCTTAGCATCTTCAGTCCAATCTGCACCTATTCGGTACATCTCGTATCTCTTCTCGTGATTGTTTATTATTATCTTAAATTCTGTACTTTCAGTGCTAGTATTCATTAAATAATAAACACCCCTGATATTCTTGTACTTGTACGTTTTCACTTCTTTATTTTTATTTTTTTACCAAGATCCATTGGAACAAATAGCCCAATCCTTCCTCCATCTAAAAGAACCCCACACCCAAGAGTTGGACGCTTCTTAAAATTCATACCATAAGAAAATGCCGGAGACTTTATATCTATACCGCACCCTACATTTAATCCATATATAAGATCCCACTCAGATGCAAGATACTGCACTCCGCCATAAGAATGTATGTGCCCTATAACAGTCGGCCTTCTGTTGTCCTTCGCCCTATTTATAGCCCCATTTTGCCCAGAAGATCCTGTGCCGTGTTCTATTACAACATCTCCAAAAAAATGCTGCCAGGCCCACTTCCATCCTGAAGGCGCATCCCATATCTGGTTATAAGTCTTAAGGAACCTCTTAGGAAGCCCAGCAGTCTGTCCTTTTCTAAGGTTAAGCGCAGTGTGATTACCTATACAAACATCTACAACTGGAAAAGTTTTAAACCACTTCTGCATAGCCTCATACGCTAACTCGGCCTCCCTTCCTGCTGAATGCAAGTCTGGATCGGATTCGTGGTAAGACATTGCGTGATTGTCTACCTCGTCACCAATGTGAAAGATGGTATCACACTTAAAGTAGTTGGCAACCTCATAGCAAAAATCCCTGTAACCCTTGTGGCAATACGGTTCGTGGGTATCGCCAATTACAAGAGCATTGTTTATATATTTGGTCATTTAATAACAGCTTTGATTGCTAAATCGTGTATATAGTACAGCTTACTATCTGAGTCGTAATCAGTAGCCACTCTTGGATCTATTATTATAGAATCACCAGGCTTTACGATGTTCTTCGTGTCGCTGTATAGAACCTCACACTTCTTGTTAAACTCATCGCTGTATATTATAATGCCTGTCTTTTCCTCAACAGGCTTACACACTACTGTGCGGTTTATTGGTCTCATTTACTTTCTTTTCAAAATATGCAAATGTAATTTCCTGTGCTTTTATTGATAAACCTAAATATTTACCAGATATAATAAAGTAAATATAAAAGGGTATTGTCTCGACAAGTGTTAAGCACAAAAGAATGGCAAACATACAGAAGCCACTCGTCACAAAGAAGAGTCGTTTAAGCGGTAACATTCGATATCATTTTTATTCATTAAGTAATACTCCTTGCCCTCTATCTCATTCTTAAAGGCAAAGATGTTTCTAAAATACACTGTTGATCCAGCCGGAACTTCGCAACCTGCTGGCGAGTACGAAAGAGTACCATATGTGTCTACCTGCTTTTTCTTTACAAAGTCAGGTATTATAATTGTGCTGTGGTCAATCTCCTTTACGCCAATATCAATCAAACACCATCCGTGAACAGGAATGATTTGGCCGTCTACCACCTTTACAAATACCTTATCAAGTTCGGCAGCCCAATAGTCAACGCCGTCAACCGTAACCTTGTTCTCCTCACACTGTAAAGTAAAGTAGTGGAAGTACACCTTGTCTCCCTCAGACACCTCACAATTTCCGTCTAGCGGTGTTGTAGCAACTGTACCATAAATCCTAACACCCCACTCTGGATTAAATGTTGTATCCTTGTAAAGCTTAATACCAGATTCTGTAACTATCTCGTCTTCCCATCTGCCATCGTGTAAAACAAACACTCTTCCGGATGGTGCGTAAGGCTTAGGCATATTGTTTGTTTTTTGTAAAGATAAGTATTTTTTTTAAATAAAAAGGGGCCAGTGGAAACCAGCCCCGAAAATGAAACAAACTACAAGAAACGATCAACAACCTTCTTGGGCTTGTACCCAGTGTCTTTCTTTTTATTTTTTTGTTCTTTTATAATTTCGTAACTCAGCCTGTCGGCCATCTCGTTATACTCATTGCCATTGTGTCCCTTAACCCAGCTACACTTTACATCTGAGCTTACTATGGCCTTTATCTTAATCCATAGGTCAGAGTTTGGCTGTCTTAGTATTTCCGCATCCTTCTTATTCTTGATCCTACCTGACGATATTGGATTAACAACATATGTAGAGTCTGAGTGTATGTGTATCTTATGGCCGGCAAAGTTCTCTATGGCCCTAAGAACAGCCATAAGCTCCATCCTGTTGTTTGTCGTCTTTTGGTATGCCTCTGCGTATGTCACAACATCGCCATCTGGCATTATCGCTACATATGCAAAACCTCCGTGTCCTGGGTTGGTTGGAGCGCAAGCCCCATCAGTATATATCCTAATCACTGTTTTGTCATTAAAGAGTTAACAAGATTCTCCATATCCTTATCGTAAACTCGCTCAGAGTGTATTACGAATTCATTCTTTTGGTTAACCTTAAGGACTAACATACCATTATCAAACAACCACTTAGAGTAGATGTCGCCAAGATCTGTGTCAGTGTTTTGATCGTAAGGATTAAACCAAGAACCTTCAATAACCTTTTTTACAAAGCTGTTATAAAATCCAACAACATCGTTTAATTGCTTGTGACTGTGAAGGATCTTGTCGTAGCTAAACACGATACCGGTTAACTTATTAGACTTTAATACCGTTGTACTATTAAAACCGTTATGGCTAGACTTTACAATAAGAACCCCATCATTAAAGCTTACAAATGTGTTTTCAGGATCAGACAACAATTCAGACTTAATAGAGTCTATGCTTTTGTAGATGTACTTATTAAGATAAGCCGTAGGGTGTTCAGTAAACCCGAAGTCTGTTGATGACTGAGCGTAGCAAAAAGTACTTAAAAAGAGCAGGGCAAATAGCTGGAGATGTTTCATAACTTGTAGTTTTTAAGATTAAAGAATAACCAAATCTACAACAGCTATTTTAAAACTCCAAATATTTGCCCTACTTTTTTTTATTTTTGTTCAATTCCAGTAGGAGTTGCAAATCCTTGACGTGATCTAGTACCTATCTTTTCCCCTGTCTGAGCATCCTTTTCTTGCACAAATGCAGAAGGGAATTTTACCCTTGTTGTAAACTGTCCAGGCTTTTCGTCAATTTGTGTTTTTGTTATAGAGCTAAAGTATGTATTCTCAAACTCATCTTTTTGTTGAGGATTCATTTGAGAGTACATCAACTCTTGACCATCTCCAAATCTAATTTTTGCCTTATCGTTATACACCTGTTGCTTAGCGTACTCACGGTAGTCCTTTAATAATCCTTGAACCTTACCAACATCTTGTCTTGTAATTGGGGTAAAGTTAGCATCCTGCTTTTTCATCTCAGCATTAAACTGCTCTACCATCTTAAAGCCCAAGTCACCCTTGTCAAGATCTTCGGAACCCTTCATACCCTTCTGGTCCAACCAGTCAATATAACTATTCCAGGTGTTCATAAGCTTTCCATCACCAGGACCTCCTGCACCAGCCATTCCGCCGGACATATCTCCTGACATACCAGGGTTAACTTCTTGTTGAATTCCTTTAGGTACATAGTACCCCTTTTCTGATTTTGCGTACTTCATTGTTTTTGTTTTTATTAATAAAAATTTTTATGATTCGTATTCCGTTTCGTCTTCTTCCTCTTCCTTAATAGCCATCATAAGTGGGCAGCAGCACTCCTCCTTCTGGCCGGCACGGTACTCACATATAAGGCAAGCGTGCAACTGAGCAGAAAGATCTGTGGCCGAGATGCCATTCATATCCTTAAGCTTGTCACCCTTCACAACCTTACCGCTAATATCTACAAGAACTGGATTAAACTTATCTGTCCCAACAACCTGGAATGAGAGCTTGTTAGATGTACCCTCCTGAGAAAACTTCTCGGCAGATTCTCCAGTAGGTATCCAGGTTTCCTTGCCACCTACGTTTCCCATCTCAAACCCGGCCTCCTCAAATGAAACGTAACGCTCAGGTGTTACATACTTCGCCAGTGGATCTTGTGGCTTTTGCTTCTCACCAGATTCGCCTTTACCTACCTTGCCTACTATAACGAAATAACCCTTACCAGATTTTCCGTACTTCATATTATGATTTTCCATCATATGTTATTATTTATTGTTAGCACTTCCACTTTCTTAATGCCTTGTTAATCCTGCTGTCTGGATCGTTTGCCGTCTTCTTTGATGTGAGCTTCTTCTTCATCCCCTCCATCCTTGCGCAGAACGACCTCTGCCTAGCACCACCTTCCGGCTGTGGAGCCTTTAGGTCCCCACCAGTCTCACGGTTATAAGCCTCACGGCCCTTCTCGTTTAGTCCACCGCTTTCAGACTGTCCTTCCTTTCTTTGCCATACAGGTGATTTACCGTCTGCCTTCCTATAGCCTTTCTTAGTCTTAACGTACTTGGCCATATATTACAATTTTTTTTATATGTATCAAAGAACATTATCGGGTTTATATCCAACCACCTATTCCTCAGACGGTTAAATAATCCTGGGGGCTACAGCAACCACCCATTCAATCCCTAATGAAAAAAGCGAATATCCATCGCCACAAGGTCTATTCGGAAATTGTGCTTGTCGTGAGTTGTTACCCGAAAAACATTGCTCACACTTTATGACCTTGTTTGTCCCAGGAAGTCACCCTAGATATATCCTCCCACAGTTCAACACTACAACTGAGTTCCTACATCCCAGTCTTACAGATACACCCCTCAAATCTATCCCGGTAATTCTCAAAAGAGCTGGACTTTTAATTTTTCACTCGTATAGCTGTGAGCGAATAGCCAAAACACTTCTTAAATGCTATCAGGCCTAGAAGGTCCCGAAGTACAAATATAAAAACTTTTGAATCAAAATAACAAATTTTGGGGTATAAAGAATATTTTTTAACTTTGACATATGCCAGAAAACATAACGCCAAAAGAAAAAGCTCAGCAGCTTGTTGATCAGTTTTTAAATATAAACGGCACAAAGATGTCTGACTACTCATTCATATACCTGCCAACGGCGAAGATATGCGCAGGCCTTGTCGCAAAGGAGGCAATAGCAGAACACGAGTATGATGACTCAGACTACGCAAGCAGAAGATATAAGTTCTGGGCTAAGGTACGTGAAGAAATCAAAAATATTTAGTATGACAATAATAGATCCACCAGGGGGTTGGCGGTACGGATTTCCAAAGCCAATCCCAGAAGAAAGAAAGAAGGACACAAAAGTATGGCTGGTCGAGCAGGGGTATCCACAAAAGCTTATTAATGAGTATGGCGAATTCTTTATGTGCCGGTACTGGGAGGAGCCTGATCAAGAGGTTCAAATACCTGCCGTACAGCAAACAGCAGTAGAATGGTTGGTAGATAAATTGATGAAGGGAGAGTTTATAAATAACCCTGATGAATTAATTAAACAAGCCAAACAAATGGAGAAGGAGCAATTAAATATAGCAAGAATTGATGGTATTAACTTAGCAAACAAAGTGTATGGAAAATAAACAACAAACAGCGTTACAAAAAGCTATTGAAGAAATAAAAAGTATGGCTGGTGAATTTGAAAATCAACGAATACCTGCGGTTTTATTGCTATCTAAAATTCTTCCTTTATTGAAAGATGAGCGAGAGCAGATAATAGAAGCATTTGATTGTGATGTATCTCCTGAACCTGGTGAAGAATGGATATCTAATGGGCAACAATACTACAACAAAACATATGGGAAAAAAAGTAATAATTGAGTGCGGCTTCGAAGAGGCCTGCCTAATTGAAAGGGCACTTGACCTGTATTCCAGAGTTGGCCTGCTTCAGTTTGATAAACTGGATATGTGCCACAGTCTACAGAAGCTTATCCACGAGAAGGACGCCCAAGATATGTTTGATGCAGTGTCCGACAAGTTGAAGTCTGTTTTTGGGTACTCACCAAATTCATACCCTGGCATATTCAACAGAAAGGATGTACAGAATGATGTACGTCTGGCGGCTGACCTCCATCAGAATATAAGGCACGAAAGGTTTAACCACAGAATGGTTACCGGCGAACAGACAAAACTCAACTGGACTACAGACGAGAGTAAGCCTGACATATGTAAGATTGCCGGTATGGATAAGCCTGATTTTGAGGTGTCGATCAAGTAACGACCAAGTAAAAAACTTGGAATTTTTAAAGGTTTTGATTTATTTGAAAAAACCCTGTGTCAATAGAATGGTGGACTGAATGATAAAAAAACGTGCGATACAAAATTTTGCGAATCGAATTTTGCGAATCGGGTGGGTTGCGATTTTCGAATTCGGTTTTCAGATTCGATTTGGCACGCTATTATTGTGCATCGACCATATGCACGCATACATATTGCACAAGAACAAACATAACACAGATCTGCCATAATGTTTGCCGCAACAATGCAGGAAATATTTGCAGGGAAGATGACAAATAAAAAATATTCTCGATGGCGATCCCATCAGGAAACGGAAGGCGAGCGCATACCTGTGAATGTAAAGAAGGGTTAAGCACCAAGATAAAACCTGCCGAATAAACTTCACACCATATGGAATTCAGAAACATAGACAGAGCATTCAAGTTTAACCGAGCGCATAAACGTCATCCAGAACTATCAGAGCAGAAGATCTTCCTGCTGTATTGTGTATACTACCTGAGCAGATCAGGTGTAGTCACTTCATCTAAGATCATCACTGCTATGAAGAGAGCAAACAGATCTATTCAAAACGTTCTTATCACTGAACTAGTCCGTGATGGATACATTCTACGAACTGACATAAAACGAAATGCCCTATATAGTGTTTCTCCCCTTGGACGTTATTATCTACACTCCCTAGAATCTGATCTTCTCGCCATCAGGAATGATAAGTAGTGTTCCGCCAACTATTCATAACTGCTTGATAATCAATGATGTTAACTCCTTTAACAAAGTTTTAACAACCTGTTTGATTGTTTTCAACATTTTTTGCCCCATCTTTGTGTTGTCTTTCGGGACGCAGTTCTTTAAAGCACTAGCACATACCTGATCTTAATAAATCACTTAGTCCCTGTGCATTTGATCTCAATATGTACCTTCCGTCTGCTAGACGTTGTGGTCACTGTGAAGAGCAGGAAGAGATTCGAGGAACGGCTTTCCTCGGCTAATAAAATAAAGCCCTTGTTTGATCGAAAGATCATTAAGTGGTTTCACTAGACTACACAAGTACAAAGTGCGTCAAACCTGAGTCCGTCTCAGTTAGGATGTTGGGCATAGAAACCGAAGGGACTATGCTACTACGGAGAATGAGCATTCCGATTTATCGCCTGCATCTTCCGTATAAGTCAAAGGTCTTAACCATAAAATGTAAGTTAACCGATTTGCAAGGTGTATGATGTTGAATGAAAAGCCTAACAGATTGCGCATAGCAAAACTGACACTTATACAATTGCAAATCTCAGTAATTGGTATCTGAAGTATATACAGGTTAACTGATGAGGATTAAATATCCGAAAGGAAGGGTTTCTACCCATCCTATTAACCAAAAAACTTTATTTTATGACTATGCGTGACTTTAAAATGTTAGTATTTGTTATGGCTTGCTTCACATCTTTTTTAGCAAGCATAATCGTAGCAAGTATCGAAGGTAACTACGTTCTCGGATTGTTGTCTATTGGATCACTTGGTTCAATAGTTTTAACTCCGTTTATCTTCCCCGAAAAGGTTAACTGACGATGGGTTCATTACCCGAAACCGCCTAGCCTGGCGGTCTTAACCAAAAATAAAAACTATGTTGTACAATCAATTCCTTGAGAATGAAATCGTTTCTAATTTAAACACAATTAAGTCATTACAACTTCGTAAAGAAAAAGCATTATTTTCATCACAAATCAGCGATAAAATGTGTGATGAAATTTGCGATTCTGTAAATAGAATGCTTGATTTTCTTTATGATGACTGCCGTAAACTAAGAGAATTAATGCCTATGGTAATATCTGATGATGTTTGGAATGAATATAGCAGATTAATACCTTCTCACGAATTTGCAGGTTAACTGACGATGGGTTTATTACCCGAAACCACCTTTAGG